>JACCDW011729358.1_pt1 | contig 10815 bp, 2 predicted proteins | sample 7449781 | NCBI WGS metagenome assembly JACCDW01 (sample SAMN15323449, study PRJNA562643) | freshwater metagenome | isolation source: river surface water | place: USA:Blue River Watershed | collected 2017-08-18
AGAAGTAGATATAACCAAAGTTTAAGAAGAAGTGCTCCTAGAAGTGCGCCTAGAAGAGTAGCTATGCAAGTAGAACCTTCTAGACAATCTACTAGATCAAGAAGACCTACAGAATTTTATCGCCCACAACGATAATAATTTTATAATTTTATAATTTTTTTATAATATATAAAATTTTATAATATATATTCAATATAAAATGAATGATTATATTTCAGCTGGTATATCTCGTGGTGTAACTATATCTTTATTATATCCATTAGATACATTAAAAACTAGATTACAAAATAATAATGTAAATGCTTATAATTTATCATTATATAATGGATATAGAATAGCATTATTTACACAAATTCCATATAGTATGATAGTATTTGGAACATATGAGAAAATGAAACAATATCATAAAAATAATATTATAAATGCTATATTTAGTGATTTTTGTGGAAGTTTATTTTTATCACCATGTGAAGTAATAAAACAAAATATACAAATAGGAAAATATAAGACAATATATGATGCAATAAAATATGAAAATAACAGATTATATAAGGGGTATTCTGCTTTATTATTACGCGATATACCTTTTAGAGCTATTCAGTTACCATTATATGATAAACTTAAAAATAATACAGAGCCAAATGTAATACATGGTGCTATAGCAGGAATGACAGCTGGTTTTTTGACAAATCCTATAGATGTAATAAAAACAAAATTAATGTGTACAAAACATTATACACATTTTATAAAAATAATACCATATATTTATATTACAGAAGGTTTTAGAGGATTTTTTAAAGGAATTATTTATAGAACTATATATTTAGGATTATCTTCTTCAATTTTTTTTATAATATATGAGAAAATAAGACGATTTACTTAAACTATATTTATTTTTTGTTCTGGAAGTTTGAAACATTTATGTGGTTCTTTTAGTTTGAAATTAAATGTTACATCTTCTTCTAGACATATTTCATTATCATCATCTTCTTCTTCTTGAATATCATCTAATTTTATAGCTTTTGTATCTTTAATTAATTCCATCATATGTTCTTCGTCTAGTATAATACTACAATCACCAGTTCCACAAGGTGGTTGTTGACCTAGCATAACATTTGCTGATACACCATTCACATTATCATATTCAGCAAAGATACTAGCATTAATTAGCATATCTGTTGTTTCTTCAAATGAAGATTTTGCTAATGGACCAATATCTCCTCTATTGATTCCATGTCTATCAATAGACATTAAATAACCTTTATAAGTCATGGTATCTATTAATAAAGACAAATGTCTATAATTCATAGAACCTTCACTTGTAACATTAATAAGTTCATTATATAAAGCATTTCTAGCAGCTTCTATACCAAGTGTTTCATAAATTTCACGAATATCATTTGAAATAGTTCTAGTTGCATCTATATTAGGATTTGCTAAGATATCAATAAGATTTGTTCCATCTGTATCTAATACCCATTCAATTACTTTATCAAATGTTTGAGTTTCATTATTATATTTATCATATTTCTTTTTATTTAATGATACCTTTTTAATACCTTTGTATCCTTTTAATAATACTTGATATACTATATTATGTTCCATTGCTTTAACAGCAGCTAATTCATCTTTAGGATCTATATCTTTTAAGGCTACATCTGTAAGTTTGATTCTGAAAATACATTCTTCTGCGTTATCATCACTATATATACAATCAATGTATTTATCATAAGCTAAATTTAATCTAGTATAAATATCTATCATTCTCAATCCATATGAATTCATTTTTTCTTTATTAAATTTCATACGTAATACCCACGGAGAATCACTCTTACATTTTCCAGAAAATGTATCTAATACACTAAGTTCTTTATAAATATCCATTATTCCTTTATCCTTATCAATAGCCGTTTCATATTTTCCATTATCCCAATATATTTCACTATATTCTAGGATATCTGAAAGTTTTGTAATTTCAATAGAATTTTTGATATTTATAGCAATACTTTTAGCTTTTTCTACTCTAGGATCATTCGTTTCAATACCATCATCACCCATTACAGGATTTGTTACTGTAGCAATATCATGTTTCATATAGATAATCAATGTAGGTGTTTTTGTTTTCTTTGTAGCACTTAAGATTTCTTTGAGTCTCGGTACACCAGATGTAGCTTTAACAGCAGCTTCTGTTCCTGAAACATGGAAGGAATCTAAAGTCATTTGTGTACCCATTTCACCAATAGTTTGAGCAGCTACTATACCGACCATTTCTCCTGGTTGTGCTATAGCTTCATTGTAATATTGTTTAATTTGTGATACAATCCAATCAAATACTTCTTGTGTAAAATGATATTCTAATAATAGTTTTTTAGGTGATAAATATAATCTTAATAATAAATTAAAGAATCGCGTTCCTTGTTCTGTATCTTTAATATATAAATCTTTTGATAATTTTTCAATAGCATCTAATATATAATCAGGTGTCAAATCAGTTTTTACAGCTTTTATACCTATATTTTTTAATCTGTTATTAGCATTTTTAATAATTCTATCAAATGGTATTGGGTACTTAATAGATGTTATTTTAGTATCATTGAAAACATTATGAATTAAGAATAATTTATCATCTACTATTTCTTTATAATGTTCTGAACATCTTTCATACGTTTTTAAAGAAACAGATTTATAAGCAGATTCAGTAAGATGATATTGTAATCTATCACTTTCACGAAGATGATAATTTTGCTCAATATTAATAATATTCATATCAATAGTTGGAATATATTGAGATTCTATCTTACAACCATCCATACCATCCTCTCCATAAATGAATTGAATAATAGAATTTCCAGCATTTCTTACTGTATTATCATAATATACTTTAACATCCTCCATTGCCTTTACCAATCTCCTTTGGATATATCCAGTTTCTGATGTGTTTACACAGTGTATTCCGTATCTTATAGAGAAATTTCCAGTTTCTGGAACAGATACATCATATACTTTTTTATAATTTTTTTCTACATCTTCTTTACAAATTGACGTAATATCAACAATTTCATCAAGAACAACATCATTATTATATTTAAAGTTTTTGTGTTCATAGTTTTCAATATACATATTTTTTAATTTATCATTTTTTGTGATATTGATTAAATTAATATTATCTTGGAATTTTCTTGCCCATTGTGCTCTAATAGATAGAATATAAGATGTTCTAATACTTTGTATTATTTTATCTTCCTTTTTCTCATAATCTATCTTAGATACTTTTCCAAATATTCCAAATCTAGAACAAAGCATTGATATATCAGTTATAAGTTCTTTAGAAATTGAACCTGCTCTAATAGTTTTTGTTTGTATATCAATATTACCATCTCCTGAAAAATAGCCATTAATAATACCCAAAGCAAACTCTTTTGGTCCCGTAAAAGCAAATGTAGGAACATGTTTTTCTGCTGCTCCGTGTCCTACAACAGTATGTAAGAATTTAGCTAAAATTGAACAATATCCAATTATACTAATTGTTCTAAATGATCTATTTTCAATTCTATCTTCTTCTGTATAATGAATTGAATATTTATCAAACCATTGTTTTACAAATGTCCTAACACTATTGTCTTCTTTAGTGATACATATACTACCTTGTTTTAATCTAGCATTTCCATCAGCTAAGAATAACCCTATGAATATACCATTTTCCATATTTAATTCAAATTTATCTGGAAATTGAAATCCAATCTTTGTAACGCCATAATTATATATACAATTCTTTTGTATTTCAGATATTCTTTCACTTCTTTGATTCAAAGTTCTTCTAAAAGATTTTTGATCAGGATAAGGAAGTGTGAATAAATTTTTATTATTATTTTCCCACCAATCTCCTGGTAATCTATTTTGATTACCTATAATATCTTTAGCTAAATGTAAATCAGTTCCGTATATATATTCTGTTTTTGGAAAATATTTTTCCATGTCAACATATTGATGTATTACAGGAGGTTCTGGTAAATTCATAGTAGTTGGAAGTAAATCACCAATTTTAGCATCCGGAGTTTCTATATCTTCAAATTTATTATTTCTCCATACCATTAATGATTTAGATTTTGTTACGGTAATTTCTCTTCCTCCTTTTGTAGTAATTTTATATAATATTTCACCCGGATCATGTCTAGAAACATTTGTAAGTTTACCCCAAATTACATTACCAACATTATCACATGATGGAATATAAATACCATCTGGAACTCCTAACATTTCCATATTGGCATCTTCTGGTCCAAATTGTTCTACTATATTTTTATTATTAGGATCGTCAATTTTAGCATCAATCCATGGTCCAATATTTACAGTTTTTGCTTCTCCGTTTTCAATAACTATAATAGGAGTATCACCAGTAACTGACTTGACGGCTGTATCAATAAGACCTTCGCGTCCACCCATAGCATGAAAGAATACTTCTTGTGGACTTAATCCAGTAATAAAGCTATTCTCTACAAATCCACGAGCATCAGGTCCATCATCATATTTAGTGAAATGTGGCAATGTTCTATCTGTAAATCCATAACTAATACGTTTACCATCAACGTTTTGTTGTCCAACACAAGCAATAATTTGTGCTACATTTGTTTCTTTACCTTTAGAACCAGATTTAACCATATTAATCATTCTATTTGTATTTTCATCAATTTGTGATAGACCAATTTTGCCAACTTGGTTTGTAGTCTCATTTAGAATACCAATAATTTCACGCTCCATATAATCTTCATTATTAAAGATACTATTGTTATCAATCATACCTCTACGAACTTCATCTAATTGTAAATAAGCTTTAGCTTTCATTTCTTTAATTTTATTTTTTAACTTTTCATCAGTTTCAGTATCAGTTACAAGATCACTAATACCTACACTAAATCCAGCTGTTAATAACCATCTGCAAATAAGTCTTTGAGTATTATCTAAGAATTTACGAACTTCAAATGGTCCATAATCATGATAAATTACAGGAATCAAACCAGATGTCATACCATGAAATACTGTTTTATCAAGTGTTCCGCTTTCAAGTTGACTATTTGAAATAATAAATTTTTCTTCAGCTTTATTCTTTCTATTAATATTTAAACCAGGTGGTAACATCGCTGAATAAGCTTGTTTTCCAGTATACATCCATTTTTTATTTGGTTTTATCATCTTTCCTGAAAAGTAACTATTTACCATTTGAAGATTTGCCATAGTTTTATCTTTAATTTCAGTATGATCTTTAGTCAATCTGAAAGAACCAAGTAAAGTATCTTGAACAACTTCAATAATAGGCTTACCGTCTCTAGGAGCAATAATCATATATGGTACTGCTGCTATATCCATTAATTCACTCATAGTCTGAATATTTTGAGGACAATGTAAATTCATTTCATCTCCATCAAAATCAGCATTGTAAGGAGGCGTATCTAAAACATTTAATCTAAATGTCTGATAAGGCATAATAACAACCTTATGACACATCATACTCATTTTATGAAGAGATGGTTGACGATTAAATAGAATATAATCGCCATCTGCTAAATGTCTATGAACAACATCACCTGTCTTTAATTCTTTTATAATTTTATCTATTTCTCCTTGAGCATATTTTAAATTAATTGTTACAGAATCACTTAGTTTTTTGACATATTTAGCACCTGGCCAATTATCTGGACCATTTTTTATAAGTTTTCTAAGGTGTTCAATATTATATTCATTTACAACTTCTGGAAAGGTAATATTAATAGCAATTTTAATAGGGACACCCAATTCATCAATACTAATATAAGGATCTGGAGTAATTACTGTTCTAGCACTTTGATCAACACGTTTACCATTTAAATTACCACGAATACGACCTTCCTTCTTTTTCATTCTATCAGAAACAGATTTGAGTTTTCGACCATTTCTTTGTTGCGAAGGTGCCATTCCTGGTATTTGATTATCTATAAGGGTAAATACATGATATTGTAGAACCATGGTAATTAATTTGATAGTTTCTTCAGAAGAACCTTTATTAATTCTATCAAGAATGTTATTATTAGTTTTGATAATTTCACTTAATTTATGTGTTAAATCATCTTCTCTGCGTTGACCATTTTCTTCAATGATACTAGGACGTACAGCAGGCGGAGGTACTGGTAAAACTGTACATATCATCCATTCAGGTCTATTCCATTTAGGATTAAAACCCATTACTTCCATGTCTTCTTCAGAAATTCTTTTAAATATTCTTAATACATCTTCAGCTGTAAATTCCATAGTAGTTTTTGTTGTTTCTTCACCACCTTGTAATTTTTCGGTTTTATCTTTCCATTCAGCAACAATTTTCATAGGACCTTCTTTATTATATTTTGTTGGTTGTTTTGTATTACATCCAATTGTTCCATCATCACCGCAACATTTTATCTTATTTGAATTACTTGTACATAATTTAAAATATGCATTCCATCTAGTTTGATTATCTTTAATTGACATAATTTTAGCCATATCTGTTTTCATATCAGATGGTGTATTTGGTGATATCAGAATTTTAGAACATCTATAACATACACATTTTAGAATTTTTCTTGTAATATCAAAGAACATCGCATGAAATACTGGTTTAGCTAAAACAATATGTCCAAAGTGTCCTGGGCAAAATATATTTTTTTGTTCACATGTACTACATACTTTATTATGTTCTAAGACACCCATACGTGAGTCAAATAAACCATTAATAACTGGTTCATTGCCTGTATATGTGTCTGTCCTATTTACTTCAACAGCAGACCTAGCTATAATTTCATCAGGTCCTAATACACTAAATTGAATACCTTTGACACTTTGAATGTCAACTTTTTGATCAATGTAGGATAATTCTGGATATATGGACATATCTCTTATTTATATAGTTAGTTTTAAATAACTTCTAATGATTATCATTTTTTTATTTTTTAATATTAATTTTTCTTACTGAAAATTATATATATATTTTGTAGATAAGTCTATGGCAAGTGAAACACAATTGGATAATGTAATGGATATTATTTTTAAATATCCTAAAATGTCTACTGATACTATACTAAATAATCAAATAAAAGAAGCAAATATAATGGCATTGCTTTTTTCAAGTTCATTTGTTCCATCGGATAATAAATTGATTGAATATATTCTAATAAAAGATGCTTCTTTTGAAAATATACCAACAAATACAAAATATTATGATTATAATTTTGATATATATATAGATGCTCCTTTAAAAAATACAAATATAGTTGATTTAGATTTATCATTTTTAAATACGCAAAATATCATAAAATATTATTTTTTATTAGATACTTTATCGCAAATTTATGGTAATTTTACAAAAAATAATATTAATAACATTTTGACTATCAAAAGTAGATATTATATATATGAAGATAAATGGAGTTTATATAAAAAAGAGCCATTTTATACTTTTAAAATTGAATATCAATATAATGAAGATAAATTAAATTATATTTTGGATAGTGTTCAAGCAGGCATAAATATAGAAGTTATTAAACAAATGTTAACAATAATTGATAAAGAAATATATCAACATTTATTATATATTTACAATACAGATATTAAATATAATAATAGAGATTATTTTAAAAATAATGAAATTTTTTATCGTTTTTGTAGATTAAAATTAAAATATTATACTTTACAATGTGCATCTGTATTTAATAAAGATGTAAATAAATATATTAATACTACTCTAACTTATTGTTTTATGAATATGAAAAATTCAATAAATATTGTTACAGATAATACAACATTATCTTTAACAAATACAGCTGTAAAGACCAAAGATAATGTTAAATCAATAAATAATTTAATTGAAGAAAAACATAAACTTTTAGTTAGAAATAATAATAATTTCAAAAAATGGAATAACAATATTAATATAATGTTATATTTAACAATAATAATTGCTATAATTATTATTTTAGTTACAATTACAATAAATAATACAGAATTTAAAACAATAGCAGGAAATTATATAGATATTTTTCTAATTATCTTTATAATTATAACATACATCCTAATATCATATTTTATAAGTCTTAATAGAACTGAACATTTTACAGAATCACAACTATCATATACAAAAGGACTTCGATTTAGAATATATGATGGTTATTTTAATAGTAATGTAAATTGGTTTAAAAGTAAAACTCCTATTAATATGGGAATTACAACAGAAATTTCAAATATAACAACTGGTACAGCAAATAAAATACTTGATGGAAAACGAAATAATTATTCAATTGAATGGTTTGGATATTTATATGCGACTATAACCGGAACATGGACATTTTATACTAAATCTGATAATGCTTCTTATGTTTGGATAGGAAATAATGCTTTAATTGATTATCATAGTAATAATGCTATTGTAAATAATGGTGGAAAACATGCTTTACAAGAAAAATCAGGAACTATTCAATTAATACAAGGAGAGTTTTATCCTATTCGTATACAATTTGGAAATAATATTTCAAATGAAAAAATAATATTTTCATGGACTCCTCCAAATGGAACTAGAACATATAATGGTAATAATATATATTTTCTTGATACACCAAATGGTTTATCGTTCAAAATTTATAGGGGATATTTTAACGATGATGTTGGATATTTTAAAAGAAATACACCAATTTATAGTGGAATAGCATGTGATATATCTAATATATATAATGGTACAAATTGTATAATACCATTAAATAATTCACAAGAAACATATTCTGTAGAATGGTTTGGATATTTTTATGCTAATAAAACTGGTCAATGGACATTTCGCACTGAATCAGATGATGCATCATTTTTATGGATTGGAGAAAATGCTAAAGAAGATAAATTTGTTCGTAGTAATTCTCTTGTAAATAATGGTGGTTTACATAGTATGAGAAATAGATCAGGAACTATAAATCTAGAAGAAGGAAAATATTATCCTATTCGTATACAATTTGGAGAAAATAAAGGACATGATAATATATCTATTTCATGGGCATCTCCTGATGGAAATAGATATTATATAGGAAAAAATTTTTTCTTTGATAAAATACCAGTTACTAATATACCAAATGATTCTGGTATATCATCAGTATTACAGGCAAATATTAATAAATATCCTAGACAAGCTATGACAGATAATAATACTAGAATAAATGGTGCTAGAGTAAGATGTAAAGCAAGTACAAACTCAGGGAGAACATGGAGATTATTTAATAATAATAAAGGCGATGAAGGAAATGAATCATATAAAACAAGTTCTAAATATAATAAAACTAATGGTTTAGCAACAAGAACTTTTTTTCCAAATTATGCTGGAGAATGTATTATGATTGATTTAGATGAAAATATAATATTAAAACAAATAGGATTAGTAGTTCGAGGAAGATTTACATCAAGATGTCCTGGTATATTTAGAATTTATGCTACAAATGATAAAAATAAATATAATAAAGAAAATCTTCAAAATTGGGAATTGATTCATGATCAAACATCAAAAATTACACAATATGAACCATATAAATCTACATTAATAAATATTGAAAATAATAAACCATATTCAATATATGCATTAGTTGTTAAAAGATTATCTGGAAATGATGATATTTTAAATTTCTCTGAATTTGAATTATATGGAATGAATATTCCTGAACAAAATATATTAGCTGCTTGGTATAAATTTGATACAAATATTACATTAGATAGTTCTGGTAATAATAAAACATTAACAAATGGTGGAGGAATGGTGTATGATAATAAATTTTATATCAAAGGTCAAGGAAGTCTATATAGTAAAAGTACATCACCTACATATTATATGACATCTTTGATTGATATAGAACGAACATTTTCTATAAGTATATGGGTTAGAATTGAAGCACCTGATAATATAGATATTCTAAATATATTATCTATAGGAAATAATGATAATAATTTAATACAACTATATATAAATCAAAGTTATGAAAAAGAATTTCGTCAAGGTTATGATTATGATAGAAGAATTTGTAGAATAGGTTTTAGAATTGGACGTAATAATATAAAATCATTAAAAATGTTTGAAGAAAATTATAATTATAAATGGTTACATATTGTTACAACTTATAATAATAATACTAAAAATATAAAATTATATATTAATAATATTCTACAGGAATCAAAAAATATTTTAAGTAGTTCAAATCCTATAATTGGTAATAAATTAATTATAGGTCGGACATATAATGGCAATGGTTATATAGGATGTATAGATGATTTAAGAATTTATAATAAAATTTTATCACAATCTGAAATTAATGATATATATAATAATAAAGATATTGTAATATCAAGTGTTGAACAAAATAAACCGACATTCACTCTTCAACCACGTCCAATACCATCTATGTTATATGATACTAAAATGGAAACAGTTATGTCTAATTCACAACAAACAGTTTCAACTAATATTACACCCGATGTAAGAAATAATAATCAATCTATTCAGCAATATTTATCAAATTTATTATCATCTGATGATTCTTTGAGACAAACAGCTAATACAGAAAATCAAAATATAAGCTATATTACAACTTTATCAAGAAGCATTCAAAATCAATCAAACAGAGAATTATTTGGAAATATGGATGAATTACAAAGACAACTTCAAAATAGTCAACAACTTTCAGATAGATATAGAAAGAACACCGAAGAAGCAATAGCTGATTTTAATAATAAAGCTTTATTATTATTAGATTCTAAAATAAAATTAAGCAAATCTGAAATAGAACA
>JACCDW010561534.1_pt1 | contig 10814 bp, 9 predicted proteins | sample 7449781 | NCBI WGS metagenome assembly JACCDW01 (sample SAMN15323449, study PRJNA562643) | freshwater metagenome | isolation source: river surface water | place: USA:Blue River Watershed | collected 2017-08-18
CAGTTCTTCCGCTATTTAGACATTCAATAAGCATACCATTACTTCTAGATTGGCAGCAATCACCACGATTATAATAAACGATTTTTGCGATGGGATATTCTTGAGTAAGGTCAACTTCCCAAAAGTCATTACCTTTTCCAGCGGAGTGATATTCACCAGGATGCCATCTTGATTGTAGAACACCATCGACTGCTTTTTCAGGACCACAATCATTGGCTAATTTATTGGCTGCTTTGGTAGGTTTTCCTTGAGCAACATTAATATTACGATTATCAAAGACTGCTAATTGAGAGATTTGTATAGGGTCTCTACGAGCATCAGGAAATCTTACACGGACATATCGAGCCTTTGGTAATTTATCAGAAGGTAAAGGAGTATCAGGAATAGAGGCAATATTACCATAACAACTTTGAATACTATTAAGGCGTCCACCTCTTGAATCCGGAAGATTAGCATTGAGTCCAGTATTGGTAGCACGATTATAAGCGTCATTCATATAGAGTTGAACAGCCTTAATACCAAAATTTCCTTTATAACCATTAATTGCCAATCTTTGATACATTTGAATGGTTTGAGGTCTTGAGGGGTCTAATGAGGTTCTAGGTTGACAGAAAAATTTCTTACCATTAGAGTCAAGGCTAAAAAAAGTATTGACAGGACCAGTATAGGTAGGTCCAATCATAGGTTTTCCATCACCTTCATTTTTATAAAGGAAAGATAAGCACTGAGGAGAAATATTTCCAGTTTCTTCAGGTGACCAATTAATATAGGGGTCACAAGGTGTGCTTAAATCTTTTCCAGTACATTGTTTGCTAGCAGTTTTATCGGTATATTGAGAATTTGCGACTGTTTGTAATCGTTGAATCATTTGAGAAAGAGACAACGATTTTAGAGAAATAGGATTCTTAAAAAGGTCACCAGTTTCGGTACATCCAACGCTAAGGATACGATTTTGAAGGCAAGCATCTGACCAAGTTCCAGTTCCTTGTCCAGCGGGTTTATAGCAAGGGTCACCACCGAATCGAGCGACGGATTCAGGTTTAGTTTGAAGAATAGAGCCTTTACAATCGATACCTTCAAAGGGGAAATCTGTAGGAGAAACAAATGGAATATTTCCAAACAGGAGCATTTTTGATTTTCCAACACCAGGAATGAGAATAGGAGAATCTACAGCATCTGTAGTTGAAATAGCGATGGATTTATAGGTTTTACCTCTTCTAGGTTTTGTTCCAGTTTCATCATCTTGAAGAAGTATTTTATCAAGATTTATAATTGTATAACCACCAGTTCCAAGCGGAACTTTAAGAACACCATATAGATTAGCTGTTCCTCTTGTAATTTCTTCAACGGTAATTTGAATCATAGCGCCTTCTTTGAGTGTGCTTGTGATGGCAATGGGAGTCGTATCTTGTAATTGAACTTTATTGGAGGCATTTGTAGTGGATGCTGTGACTTGAGTTCTACCTGAAAAATAGATGGGTTCATTTCCAAGATTAATTTTTACAGTTCCTGCTCCGCATAAAAAGAAAATAAGATTTGTTGTGAAATTACGATGGTCACCAGTATAGGTATAGGAGCCATCTTGAACACAAGTAGCACAAGTATTTGTAAGAGTTTGATTTTTTTTACAAGCGGCACGATTTGAAAATGCGAGATAATCATTTTTATTGACGGCAAAAGTATATTGGCTATCGAGGCCTGCTGTAGAGGAAGCACCATTACAAGTTCCAATAGAGGGAGCAGCATTAACGAAGGAGGAGCCATTTTTTTCAGATTCTTGAGTGGCGGTATCTTTTTCAGAGGAGCGTATGAAAAGCCCTTTAACACCGTTAAATTTTTCTCCATTCATCAACGTTCCACCATTGATACAGACACCACAATGTTTAGCGAATTTTGGGTCATCAAAGACAGAATCAGTAATTGAAGTTTTTTGGCAGAAGGCAGCCAATCCTTCGATGGAATCATCGGTAGGAACATAGGCAGGAAAGGGGCTTGTAGCGGGACCTAATTGAACTTGATTGGGTCCAGAAGAAACAACTTCAGGAGTTTTAAAGATATCAGTAATAGTTTTTTTATAATTTTCTTGTTCTTTGCTGGAAAGTTTTGCTAATTCTTGAGCCTGAGTGTGGGGATTTGAGGATAAAGTGAAGGTATTATATTCGGCTTGTTTTTGTTTTAAATCATCTTGATAGTCTTTATTTGGAAGAACTTCAAATCCTTCTTTAGTTTTGAAGAATTTGACAGCGGCAGTAGCACCTACTGTTAAGGCACCAAGAACAAGTAGACCCGGGTCCATACTATTGAGTCATATGAAAGAATTACAGTAATTTTTTTATATGAACAAAAAATGTAAATTTTAGAAATATAATTGATAAACAAATAGGAATTTAGTTTTAATTCAAATTATCAGGTCGTAAGCGACTAGCACCATCAAAATCGCGAGTGATGACGCGGAAGCAGAGTTGAACTTGACGACTCAAATTGATGAGTTTACCAGCAGCAACACTTCCAGTAGCACCAACAAGAGCAGAAGCGAATGTATTTGATGCGACACCACCGAAGGGTAAGATACTTGTTGAGCCAGTTGTAGGGTCATTGTATTGAGCATCAATGATGATGAAATTGGCATATCCAACGGAGTTTACACCAGTGGTATACTGAGGAACACCATAAGAATCAGGAGCATATCGACCAACGTTAACGACAAGGTGTCCTTCAGGTCTTTCTAAGAAACTAATGAAGGCTTGTGAGACAGCAGTATTTCCAGCAAAATTACTTGCGAAGGCAGTTCCTTTGAGTTGAATGCGGTCACCAACAGTAAACATGAAACGGCTAAAGAAGGTCTTTGTTGAAATCCATACATATTGACTCAATCCAGCGGAGGCTCCATTGGCGGCATATTGAGTTTTGTATGTGCTGGCAATACTATTAGAAAGTACAAATCCACTTATATCGAGAGTATCAAGTGTATCACTTACGAGATTTCCATCAGGGCGTTGAAGTTGAATGGACATTTTCTGAAGTGTAGCGAGTGGGGTGGGATAGTAGACGCGTTGACATTTCAAGAACTTAGGAATCATAGCGAGGAATCCATTTCTTTGTACAACATTTTGAGAATCGGTATACCAATTGGCGTCATATTGGATAACACCGAAAGCATTATCAATATTATAATTTGTTCCGTAATTATTTGTATCTAATTCAGGGACGCGAACCATAAGGTAAGGAAAGGAGAGGGCATTTGTATTAACGGTTGTTGTGAATCCACTTCCAGAAGCATCACGGTCAATTAAGACTTGAACACCTTCAACAGGTATGAGTGCTTTTACGAGTTCGATACGTGTGATATTTTTGAATTTGATTTGAGTGGCGGGATTTGGGCGGAAAGTTGCACCGGTAATATTACCAGGATTGAAATTTACACTAAAGTTATAACGACTTTCTCCAGTATTTACGAGCCAATTACGGTCAGCGCTGTAGACGTGAAGATTAAATTCATTTTCTTTATAACTGATGATATCATCTTCTTTTTGAACAAAGTCTTGAGGGAGCACAGGACGAGTATTAATTTTTTCAGGAACGGCGATGGTGGGATTGGCGGTTCCAAGTCCAGATTTTGCGAGAATTTCTTGTTGTTTATCAACACCAAATAAGACTGCTCGCATATCCGGAGGCAAGGGTAAATTAGAAATTTCATTTGTTAAAATGCGAGGAGGTTTTACAATGGCTTCTGCTTCTTGAGGTCTCATTTGTCTATCGACAATTTGTAAGTCACGAGCGGCTTCAGATTCACGTTGTTTTTTAATACGTTCGAAGGCTTCGGCGGCGGTAGGTCCATCATCTTCGAGAGCGATGCGGAAATCAGGGGGGCTGGGAGGGGCAACTTTACCTTCATTACGTTCATCTTGTAGAAGTTGTAAGCGAGTTCCGATATCTTGTTTGAGGGGGTCTTCTTGACTCATAATTTCGCGAGTGGCTTGAGTGGAGGAGGTTTCATTGGAGGCTCTTCGCATATAGGACATAAAATCAGGAATAACGGAGGTCAAAACTTCTTTATTGAGGACTTGAATGGAAGTTTCGCGAGTATTGACACGAACAACTTCACCCATATAGTGTCGAACGGTCTTGACGAGGCGTTCTTTTTGTTTATCATTTAGAGTTTCACCAGTTCTACGTTGAATATCTTGATAGAGTAAACGACCAAGCATTTGTTCATTGCGCTGATCCATAAAATTTTCACGAACAGAGGCAGCCATCTATTGGAAGAAAGGGTTTAATAGTACTACCGTAAATCGCGTTTATGTGCTGAATAACCAGCGCCGTAAGTATAACATTTTTCCATCGCGTGGTGCTCTATGACAGAAATGTTTGAAATCTTCACCCATAAGCATACGAATGATGAAGTACATAGAATACATTCCACATTCGGAGTCTCGGAATTGGAATCTTCGAGCGTTATATGCGAGTTTCATTTTAGGGTCTTGTAGAGTGAGCCATTGCATAAACTTTTCAATTTGGGAGGGAGTTTCATATCCATAAGAATCAAAATAGTAACATTTATGATTTTTGAGGTCGACGTAATTTGCGACCCAATGGCTACCATCTTTATAGTGGGGGTCTAAGTTGTAGATAATTCCAATGCGAGTTTTTCCATTTGCGAGATTTTTCTTTAAATCTAAATTACAGATTTCACCAATGAGGCATTTATCTTGAGTATTTGCGTTGGGGTCAGGAGCAGCAAAGTCAATGGGGAATGGACCTAAGAATTCAAAATCAGGAAGAGTTTCTTCATATTGTTTCATAACATCTGCGATATTAAGACTATCAAGCCATAAGTCAGGGTCATTTTTCCAAGAGTCGGGTTGTTTAGGCCGTAGGTAAGTTTTTTGAAGGCGAGTAATTTCAGCGGTATCGAGTGGCAAGGCTTGTGTAAACGACCATTCATCTTGTTCATTTACATTGAGTTGTTTTGCGAGTTGTTTTCGTAGGGCGGCGGTATTCTTAGATTTTGAGGAGCCACCAGAAGGTATTGTCAAAACTTTATCGGCAACTTTTTCTAAAACATCTTTTGGTAGGCAACCACCAGCGGGTCTTTCAGAACCTACACGAGGATGACACTGGCAGGGTCCCGGTAAAAGACTTTTATTGATGGGTAATGCGGAGACAGTAGCACGTAAAGTTTCTCCACCACCAGAAACTTTATATTTTTTAGCAGTAGTATTTTTTCGCGAACGACGACGAGTTTTAAGGCTCATCCCTACTTTTAAAAAACAAAAAATAGATAAGATAAGGAATCAAATGGCCTCACCTGGTGAAAAAAAATATACCCTTCAAAGATTTTGGAGATACATTGTTCCGATTTTAATAATTATCATACTCATTTTGTTTTTTTCAATGACATTTCGATTATCAGCCAATCAAACCTTTTTAGGTCGATTTACAAAGAGTGCAACACCTGTTCCTTCTGCTCCACCAATAGGTCCATATTCCAATTTTATAAAACCTTAATAGCATAGGAAGATGAACTCAAATTGGTTTAAATATGCATTATTGGTCCTTTTACTTTTGACATTAGGAGGAGCAGGAACAGTGCTATATTTTTTCACAGGAACAAAAGATAATTTAGATGACCTTCAAAAAAATCTTGGAATAGCGGTTGGAGTCTTATTTGTAATATATATCATGATTTATGGTCTTCTTTATGTTTGGCTTCAAGCAGAATCTGATATTTTTGTTCCGCTTGTAATGTTATTATGTTTTATTAATTCTTTAGTGGCCACAACAGGACTTACAGCATCCATATTGGTTAAACAATAAGACTAACAGGTGTTGTTACAGGAATATTTACAGAATGAATTGGAGTTGAATTTTGAATTAAAATTCCAAGAATTCTATGTTGTAGACGTGAACGGCCAGTCCATTGGTCATTTTGTAATTGTAGAGAAATACCTTGAATCTGAAGAGCGATTCGAATTCGTTGTCCAGACTTCAAAACTCCCGGTGATAAACCATCTTGCCATTCATTATTTACCCAAATACGTGTAAGATTACCACTATATTTACGTTGTTCATCCGATGTTGGTTTCGCTATAACAGGACAATACAAATGAAGAATATTGTTTTCAATCATGGGTTGAAAAAAGTGTAAAATATCATCGTGACTAAATATCGAGGAACCAAACCATCCTTGTTGATAAACAGTAATCGCATTTAAAAGAGTTTGTTGAAGGGCTTGTAATTTTCCAATTGAAAATGAATTTTCAATCATAACTTCTAAACGTCCAGTTTGCGCATTATAACTTTGAACTGTGAGAATAGGCAATAAAATATTTAGTGCGGGTAAAACAATAGGTCCATCTACATATCCAAGAGGTGCGATGGGTTTTTTATCACGTGAAGGTCTACCAATTGTCATTTGTTGTTGAGAATATAGAGGTCCAAGATGAACTTTTCCAACTTCTAATTTTTGTAAAGGAACACACCACTCCATTTTAGTATAAAGGAAAGTAAAGTTTAGACCCTAGGATGAATTATTGTTGGCGTGGTCCACCTGGTGCAGGCAAACGATATGCACTTTTAGAACTTTTAGGTCAAAAAGCACGAGAACGTAATATTCCTTTTCGAGTTCAGAATAAATTATGGTCATTAGACAAACCAAAAGAAGATGATATAGATGAAGACGATGATGATGGAAATGTGGCCAATAAGGACCAAATACCATTTGAAAGTTCAGCGATACATTATGGATTTGATATAAGTCGAATGAGTTTACAAGACAGACACATTATAAGACCAATTTTAGAACGTTTAGGAAAGGGTAGTCACGTATTAACAAAGGACAAAGCCGAGTCAAGAATTTTAGTATTTTATCATATTCATTTATTGAGCACAGAATCTGTAATAATTCTTCAAAGTTTAATGGAACAAGATTCATTAGATATTCAGATTTGGGCCACAAGTGAGCATCCATTACCCTTACGAATTACGCATCATTTTCAAGAAATCCCAGTAGCAGGCAAAGATAAATCATTAGAAGCCATTCATACAAGAATCCGAACTGCGGGTGGAAATCCAGATATATTATATAGTCCACAACGATTGTTTGATGAGGCCTTTTTACGATGGTCAAAAACAGGTAGACCTGTGCTTAAAGAAGTTCAATCGATTCGTGCATTTGTATATGAGTGTTTAATTCGTAACGTTCGATGGATAGAATGTTTACATCATAGTTTACTTGCGATTCTTAAATTAGATATAGCATTATCAAAAAAGTATAAGGCTATAACAGTCTTAGCCAATCAGGAAGGGTCAAGTGCAGGTCAGACAATTCCAAGTTACCGAATCCCGATAGCGTGGGAAGGATTATTTATTCAAATTCGGGATGCAATATCACTAGATATTTCTTCAAAAGATGATGTAGGGAGTGATGATATCACCAGTGTTGAATTGCCTCGTTCAAAAAGTCAAGGAGTATCAAAAAAGAAAGACGTGTCAGTGGATAAGGGAGCAGCCAAACCCAAACGACCTCGAGTGGTTAAAAAGTCAGGTGGAAGCGGAGAGTAAATTCGATACATTAGGATGTAAACGAGAAGTTTGGCAATATGTAGAAAATGGAACATATATTATTGATTGTAGAACTTGTAGATATGGTAAAGTCTTAGCCTTGATACCACGTGGAACAGATTTAGTTCCTTGGCAAACGTGGTCACTTATTTTTGAATTATTTTCAGGAAATCTTCAAAGTCAAATCCGCATAGTTTGGTTCGCAAGTCCTGAACAAAGAATTCTTGCTCCAATTGGCCAACCATTAGGACCTGAACATGTGAATGGTGGCTACACAACTCCTTGTGCACCAAATACAATCATCATTTATAGAAAAGAAGAGGCAACACGTGTTTTAATTCATGAATTATATCATGCGAGTTGCACTGACCGTGATTTGCCAATAGAAATGAAGGAGGCTGAAACAGAATCCTGGGCAGAATTAGCATTAGTCGCTATAGCATCAAAAGGGAATAAAAAGAAGGCTGAAGAATTATGGAAAAAACAATCTCATTGGATAGCGAATACGAATGAAAAATTAAAACAATATTACAATATTACTGACCCTTCGCAATATGTTTGGCGATATACAGTTGGAAGAGAATTCGCCTTACGTCGATTAGGAGTTATTTTACCGAAAGGTAAACCGAATCTAAAAACAAATTCATCACGTTTAACATTACCCATTTTTGAGGGAGAACTAATATAAAAATTTGATAGTTTTAGTAAGTTAAAATATAGTAGTATAGCAAAATGGGCATACCAGGTTTATGGTCGTATTTACGCACAAAACTACCCAAACTCTTAATTCAAACAGAGCAACCAGAAAAAATTGGAATTGATGCGCACAGTTTACTTTATTTTTGGAAGGCCGATGTTGATGAGTTTCGACGTTTTATTCGGACCCTGAAAGGAGCCGGTCATCAATTATATTTTGTATTTGATGGAGAGGCACCAGAAGAAAAACGAAAAGAATTAGAAGCAAGGAAAAGATATCGTCATGACGCAAGAGAACAATCCAAAGCGATTGAAGAATTTTTAAACTCTTCAAAAAGTAAAAATATGGATTTTCGAGATATTCAATTTCTAAAAGAACAAAAAATGAATTATGAAAATATGGCATGGCAAATAACAAAAGATAATCGTGATAAAATCATAGAACTTATTGAAAAAGAAGGAGTACAATCTATATTAGCACCCAAAGAAGCGGATGATGTATTATTGGAAATGATGTCAAAGCGTGAAATCTCAGTCATTTTAACACAAGATATGGATTTTTTAGAATATCCTGTAACACGACTATGGATACCAAATTTTAAAGAATATCATTATGTTGTATATGATTTGGATATTCCCATTTTCTGTGCGGAAGAGGATATAGCCATAGAAAATTTACAAGAAGTCGCATATTTATGTAAGGAAAAATATATGACTCCAAATCAGGCCATAAGTAATTTAAGATATTATGGTTCTTTAAAAACGATAATGGCGCATAGAAATTTAACGAGACAAGAAATCTAAAGGCCAAAATAGTATTCTGATAGAAATGAATAGTTCATTACCAGCGATTCAATATTATGAATCAATTGAAAAAAATATTGAGGAAGATGTTCACATATTAAATGCTATAGTAAGAGATTCAAATGAAGAATTGGAAGGTAATTGTTTTTATCATGGAGTAAAACCAGGAGAAAATCTTTTAACATCTTGGTATTTTAAATATAAACGTATTAATTTTGCGTATTTGATTAAAAATAGAAAGTGTAAGAAAATTCTTGAAATAGGAGTAAATGCGGGACATAGTGCCGCAGTTTTTTTAAATGCTTTACCTAGTGGTGGAGAAATGATTACATTTGATTTATGTGACCATAAATATACGATTCCGTGTGTGAATTATTTAACAAGTAAGCATTCACAGTTTAAATATTTATATGTTGGCGATTCAAGAGAAACATTAAAAGGTTATGTCTTAACTTATGGTGCACAAAAAGAAACTTTTGATTTAATTCATATTGATGGAGGACATAGTGCGGATATTTTAGCCTCAGATTTAATGTGGGGTGACCTATTATTAAAATCTGGAGGTATTTTAATTTTAGATGATACACAATTAAATGAAATGCAAAGATTTATTCCAACAATTTTAGAAAAGGGATATGTTTTTGTAATGCAGATTCCAACATTTGGATTTATGCATACAATTTTTGAAAAACTCTAAGCGGAAACTTGTACCATTTCTTCGCCAAATTTTGAAAGTCCATATTTTTTTTCAAATGCAGAAACATTAAAATATTCTCGTTTGGGTTGACTTGAACAATTTATTTTGCCACGCTGATTATAGAGTGTGACAAAATATCGATGAATTCCTGAAGGAGGAGTGGGTGGTTTATACGATATAATTTCTTGACCAAGAGAAATCTGTGAACCAGGAATATTTATAACAAGCCAATGAATATAGGATTTAGCAGGTGCATCAGGGTCCCAAATTAAAAGCGTAGAAAATTCTTGAGGCGATTTTGTGTAGCGAACATTAGGAGCAGAAAGAGTATTTTTACGAGGTCGTAAGTTTCCGTGAATATTTTTTCCAGCGTAGGAGACTTTATAATTTGACATCTAAACAATTCTTAGAAAAAGAGAAGAGATGAACGTAGCACCATATTTGTATAAGGGAACATTAGTATGGACATTAACAACGAATGGATACAAATATATTACATTAAATCTTATAAGGACGATTGAAAGAACAAAAGCGCCTTGGAGGTTGGTTATAGTCTGTGGAGACAAGGAGAGTTATCGTTTTTTTAGGAATGAGGGATTTGCGGCCATTTTATATTCAGAGGCGAAAGCAACAACAGAGGTAGGAATAGCAAGATGGGGTTCACCAACATTTCAACGATACAATCGAATGAAATTGGATATTTTAAATCAATTTGCAAAAAATGAGTTGATACAAAAATGTATTTATATTGATGGAGATATTGTAGTATATAAAGATTTTTTAGAAGACATCACGGAACGATTGAATAAAAATCTTGAAAGAATATATTTTCAATGTGACCATAAGGACAAGGGTTCTTGTAAGGAAAAAGACCCAGAAGGATGTCAAAATTGTTGTACAGGATTTATAGCGTGGTCGCAAGGAGCGGACAAGGGAATTTTTGATGTAAATTCGCAATCTACTTGGCAAGAAATTCATGATGACCAAGTGTGGGTGAATAAAGCCTTGAGGGAAGGCAAGGTGAAATATGATACAGTTCCACGTGAATTGTATC
>JACCDW012087316.1_pt1 | contig 10814 bp, 10 predicted proteins | sample 7449781 | NCBI WGS metagenome assembly JACCDW01 (sample SAMN15323449, study PRJNA562643) | freshwater metagenome | isolation source: river surface water | place: USA:Blue River Watershed | collected 2017-08-18
ATACAGGGCTTGGCCAGAGCCCGGTTCCCCCAGTGCTGCGCGAATCGCCTGCGAGACCGACTGGGCATCACTGACATCCGCCGTCATCGCCAGATCAATGTTGGGATTGCCACTGACATCCCGCCTGGCCAGTCCGATCACTCGGGCGCCCTGAGACTTCAGGTAAGCGCAGAAATGCGCCCCCAGCCCACTGGATGCGCCAGTGACCAGGATGGTCTTGCCGTCAAAAAGCTGTTGGTTGTTCATGGATTTTTCATCAACACTCAGGCCGCCAAGCGAGCGAGCCAGTCCGCTGCTCGTCGAATCTCGATCAAACCTCTGGTCTGCTCCTGGTAACAGTCTTTCACAAGCTGAATCGCCTGTGCATCGGGGAAACGCTGGGCCTGCTGGGTGAGTGCTCGATGCGCCGATCCATCGGTCAACTTGCACTCCAAGAGATGGGTCGGCGCATCCTTGGTCGCCAGGACAAAATCGACCTCGCTGCCGTCCTTTGTTCTCAGGTAATAGAGATCAAGATCCTGACCTTGGGTGTCTTGTTGAAAGTGAACATGCTTCAACAACATGCAGGCCATCGCATTCTCAAAGCGTTTGGCCGGATCGTCAGCGACCATGCCTGTGTCGTAAAAATAAAGCTTGGGCGCAGAAATCAACGCGCGGGCTACGTTGCGATGCCAGGGTGGCAGCAGGAAGACAATGAACAAGGCCTGCAGAATATCCACATAGCGCTTGATCGTCGCTGGGGACACCGCCAAATCCCGCGCCAGTGAGGCATAAGACAGTGGCGACCCGACTCGCTCTCTGAGCATTTCCACCAAGAGCTGCATCACCTTCACTTCCTGCAGCCGAGAAAACTCCAGAACATCCTCACGGATCAAATCGGTGGCGTACTGACGCCGCCAACGATCCGCAGTGACTGCGTCCTCGGCCAGACATGGCTCTGGAAAACCACCTCGCACCATCAGTCGATCCAAAGCCTGTTGCGGCGTTTGCCCACTGTGAGCAACCCATTCTTTCACTGAGATCGGATGTAAGCGATAAGCAAAGTATCGGCCGGCCAGGGATTCACCGCTTTGTCGAAAAGTGTCCATTCGAGCACTGCCAGTGACCAGGACCGATTGCCCTTGGGACCGTCCATCGTAGATACCCTTTAGCCATGACTTCCAATCCGGCTTCTTGTGAATCTCGTCCAACACCAGCAACCGTGTGTCTCGACTCCAACGATGGCCCTGAATGATCGAACGATCGAGCGCAACGTCCCAGTTCAAGTATTGGTGAGGCTCAAATCCAGCCATCAGCTGTCGGCACAGCGTGGTCTTCCCCACCTGGCGGGGGCCAGAGACCAGCACCATTTTGGTGGATAGATCTTTTTTAATGAGATCGTCGAGATACCGCTTCATGTCGACTATTTTAACCAATAAATTCAATTAGTCGCGACTTTTTATATATTTAATTCATAAAAGTCGATTTATAGGCCATCCAAAATGGAGCGAGACACATAAGATTCCAGTCATGACCCAACTCACCCCCCACCCCGAAGAGATCTTCCTCCAGGCCACGCCTTTTGAGGCGCGTGCGGTCCGCCTGATCCAGGGCGTGGTCCAAGAGATCGAGGTCGAGCGCACCCTGCAGCGCGGCGCCGTGGGCAACATCGTCATGGGCAAGGTCAGCCGAGTACTGCCGGGCATGCAGGCTGCCTTCATTGATGCTGGCTTCTCACGCACGGGCTTTTTACATGTGGCCGATGTCTGGCAGGCCAAACTCCTGGATGGCGAGCGGCTCGAGACCCCCCGGCCCATTGAGAAAGTCCTCTACGACAGTCAGCAGTTCCTGGTGCAGGTCCTCAAAGACCCGGTGGGCAGCAAAGGGGCTCGGCTCTCCACCCAGCTATCCATTGCAGGACGCTATCTGGTCTATCTGCCCTATGACACCAAGCCGGACCCAAGCAGCAACGAGCCTCGGGTGGGCATCAGCCAACGCATTGAAGATCCCGAGGCCCGTGAAACGCTCAAGGCCCGACTGCTGGCTCTGATCCCCAGCGACGAGCACGGTAGCTTTATCGCCCGCACCCAGGCAGAAGACGCCAGCCAAGAAGCCCTGGCCAATGACATTCAGTATCTGAAACAACGTTGGGACGAGATTCTAGCGGCCAGCAAATCGGCCACGCCAGGGACTGTTCTGTACCGCGAACTCAACCTGGCCCAGCGGGTGCTGCGGGACTGGGTTGGCGATCGAACCACGCGCGTGCTGGTCGATGACCCCTATCGAATCGACGGCCTGCGCAGTTTTGCCCAACAGTACATGCCCAGTGTCATGCCACGGATTGAGAACTTCGTTGGCGAACGGCCCTTGTTCGAGCTGCACAACATCGAGCAAGAGATCACCGCGGCTCTCAAGCGTCGGGTCGACCTCAAGAGCGGTGGCTACCTGATCATCGACCACACCGAGGCCATGACCACCATCGACGTCAACACCGGTGGCTATGTTTCAGGTCGAAGCTTTTCAGACACCATCTTCAAGACCAACCTAGAAGCCGCCCAGGCCATTGCTCGGCAGCTGCGGCTGCGCAACATCGGCGGCATCATTCTGGTGGACTTCATCGACATGCAAGATGAAGACCATCGTGCGCAGGTTCATCAGGAACTCGAACACGCCCTTCAGGACGACCGCACCAAAGTCCGCATTAGTGGTTTTACCTCGTTGGGCCTGGTGGAACTCACCCGCAAGCGCACCCGAGACTCGCTGGCCCAGCAGCTCATGCAGACCTGCCCTACCTGCGATGGCCAAGGGCGAATCAAGACCGCCCAGACCACCTGCTACGAGATCCTCCGCGAGATCGCGCGCATGGCTCACCAGTTTCACCCCAAGGAGTTTCGGATTCTGGCTGGGCCCGAGATCATTGAGCGCTTCCTGGAAGAAGAAGCTGCCTTTCTGAATGCCCTGATCGATGAGGTCGGCAAGCCCATCACCCTGTCCGTTGAGGGCGAGTACCCACCGGGTGGGTACGACATTGCGCTGTTGTGAGACTTAAAGACTCAGGAGTTTTTCAAAAAACAAATCACGCCCACTGTGGACATTGGTCTCCCAATGGTCACCAGAGTCCTCATTGGCATCGTCGGTGATGTATTTGAATGAGCGCCATGCAACACCCGCCCGATCACAAGCAGCGGCAATGGCAAAGAGCTCCATGTCGACGACATCAACGCCCTGCTCCACCAGCCATGGGTCACGACTGGTCACAAAACTGTCACCGGTGGCGCAGACCACGCCAGTGTGTCCGGATTCAAAGCCATGACGATCCTCCTGGAAGGGCGTCTTGCCCCTTGGCGCCAGCGGCTCGGCATCCATGTCGCGTTGAATCACCCTGGCCACCTCGACCAAGCCATGGACCCGATCAGACACCCGACCAGCGGTTCCAAAGTTCACCACCAGCTTGGGGCGGTGTCGAGCAATCGCATCAAAGACGGTCAGCGCGGCATTGACCTTGCCCACCCCGGTAAAAACAACGGGATGCCCGTTCGGTGGCAGACTGTCATCTAGCTCCTGTTGCAGCGCCGTCACGATCAACAACGAACTCGACATCTGGTGATCTCCATGAATTTGCTCGACTACATCCCCATTGTCCAAGACTTTCCAAAACCCGGGGTGGGCTTTCGGGATATCTCACCGCTGCTCGCCAATCCGACGGCCTTTCAAAGGGCCGTGGAGCTATTGGACGACCAATACGCCCGCTCGGACTATGACGTCATCGCTGGCATCGACTCGCGTGGCTTTATTTTTGGAACGGCTCTCGCACGCCAGGCCGCCAAGCCCTTTGTCATGATTCGAAAGGCCAATAAACTGCCACCCGAGACCCATAGGGTGAGCTACGAACTGGAGTACGGATCAGACCACTTAGAAATTCGAAAAGGAATTCTCCAGCCCTCTCAGCGCGTTTTGATCGTCGACGATGTCTTGGCGACGGGTGGAACGTTGTTGGCCACAAAGCGGTTGATTGAGATGGCGGGTGCCCAGGTCTGTGGTGCTCTAACTCTTCTGGAGATTGTGTTTTTGGGAGGCTCACAAAAACTCGCCAAACAAAACCTGAGCTTTCGAGCGGCGCTCTGCGTTTAGGCCGCCTGCAAGGGCCGAATTTCCTTTTTGATCTCCGCCGATAGAGCAACCTCGGCGACCTTCAGATCATAGGCCAACTGAAGGTTTAACCAGGACCGAGGGTCCCCTCCAAAGTAACGTGATAGACGTAAAGCGGTATCTGGGGTGACGCCTCGCTTTTCTCTAACAATCTCATTGATACGAGCAGGCGTGACATGCAAGGCCTTCGCCAGCGCATTAGGGGTCATTTCAAGGGGCACCAGATACTCCTCACGAAGCACTTCTCCGGGGTGCACTGCTCTCATTCCATCGCTTTTTCTCATGGGCATATTTTATCGTTTATCGATAAACATCGATACTTAATCCCGCCTCCGTCACATTACCCCGCTAGAATCGGGGTTATCCCTTTTATTTAAATAGGTTGTTGCGGTTATGAAGATTTCGATTGTGGGTACGGGCTATGTCGGCCTGGTCACCGGAGCCTGTCTGGCGGACGCTGGTAACGATGTCCTCTGTCTGGACCTAGACGAATCCAAGATCAAGATCCTGAAGGATGGCGGTATCCCGATTCACGAGCCTGGGCTGCTCGACATTGTTCGCAAGAACGTGGCTGCTGGTCGCCTGCGGTTTACCACCAGCATCGAAGAATCCGTCGCCTTTGGCTTGGTCCAGTTCATCGCAGTGGGCACGCCCCCTGACGAAGATGGATCCGCTGACCTGAAATATGTCCTGGCTGCCGCTCGAAACATTGGTCGTCACATGACCAGCGAGAAAGTCGTTGTCGACAAGAGTACCGTGCCTGTTGGCACGGCCGACAAGGTTCGCGCAGCGATTGCTGACGAACTGGCCCAGCGCAAGTCGGATCTGCCCTTTTATGTGGTCTCTAATCCAGAGTTTTTGAAGGAAGGTGCTGCGGTAGAGGACTTCCAGAGGCCCGACCGAATTGTTGTTGGCGTGGACTCTGCTCGAGCGACTGAGGTGATGCGACAGATTTATGCGCCCTTTCAGCGCAACCACGACAAGCTGATGGTCATGGATGTTCGATCAGCTGAACTGACGAAATACGCTGCCAACGCCATGCTGGCCACCCGGATTTCCTTTATGAACGAATTGGCCAATCTGGCCGAGACCTTGGGCGCTGATATTGAGCAGGTGCGGATGGGCATCGGTTCCGACTCGCGCATTGGGTACTCGTTTTTGTATGCCGGTTGCGGCTATGGTGGGTCTTGTTTTCCCAAAGACGTGAAGGCGCTTATCAAGACTGCTGCTGAGAACGGGCACACCCTGCAGGTTCTTACGGCGGTGGAAGATGCCAATGAGGCACAGAAATCTGTTCTGGTGAACAAGATCACCAAGGCTTTCGGCAACGACCTCAAGGGCAAGCGGTTCGCGCTCTGGGGCCTGGCCTTTAAACCCAACACCGATGACATGCGCGAGGCGCCTAGTCGAGTCATCATCGATGCACTCCTGTCGCGCGGAGCAACCGTCTGCGCCTATGACCCCGTCGCCAATGACGAAGCCAAACGGGTTTTGGGTAGCAACATCGATTTTGCGACTCGGGCCGTTGACGCTATTGAAGGCGCCGATGCCTTGGTCATCGTCACCGAGTGGAAGGAATTCCGAAGCCCAAGTTTTGAGTTGCTCGCTGACAAACTCAAGACCAAGCGAATCTTTGATGGCCGAAATCTGTATGACCCGGCCATGCCGGCCCAATACGGGCTTATCTACGAGGCGATTGGGCGGAAGATCTAAAATCTGGGCATGAACCCCGCTGAAGCCCAGATCCACTACCCCGTTCTCGACATCCCGCAGCCTGGCCAGCGGACAGCAATAGCCCCAGGTGTCTGGTGGCTGCGCATGCCGCTGCCCTTTGCACTGGACCACATCAACCTGTGGCTGATCGAAGACAGCTTTGAAGGCGTCCAGGGGTTCACAGCGGTAGACACTGGGGTCTCGACGTCCCAGACCAAGGCCCTCTGGCGCCAGATCAAGGGGCAGTTCTTTGATGGCAAGCCCATTGTTCGCGTGATCTGCACCCATATGCACCCTGACCACATGGGACTGGCCTATTGGCTCACCGAGGGCATGTGGGAGGGCGATGACACGCCCGAGTCCAACACGGGCGCCCATCCCGAAGGCGAGTGGGAGGCCCCCCTCTGGATGACCCTGGGCGAATACAGCACCGGCCGAATCTTTGCCTCACGCGGCATGGCCAACGAGACCGAAGCCGCACCCGATGGACCCCGCGCCACCATGGCCGAGCACTTCAAGCGCCATGGCATGACCAGCGAAGAGGACTACCAGAAGACGCTTCAGCGCAAAGACTATTTCACGGGCCTGGTGCCTCGCGTGCCCCAGCGCTACAAACGCCTGCTCGGTGGCCAGACCTTTCAGATGGCTGGCTGCGACTGGCGGGTCATCCCCGGCTATGGCCACTCGCCCGAGCACGCCTCGCTCTATTGCGCCGACAAGAACCTGTTGATCTCGGGCGACATGCTGCTGCCGCGCATCTCCACCAATATGTCGGTCTGGGCCCACGAGCCCGATGGCGATCCACTGGGCAACTACCTGTCCTCCATCAAGCTCTTCAGAGAACTGCCCCCCAAGACCCTGGTGCTACCTAGCCATGGCCGTCCCTTTGGTGGCCCGACCATGACTGATGACCTGGGCGGTATCTACACTCGCGTCCAGCAGCTCATCGACCATCACGACGCCCGCATGGCCGACGCACTGCAGGCCTGCCAGACGCCCAAGACCTGTGCCCAGGTCCTGCCCGTCTTGTTTCCCCGCGAACTAGACTTCCACCAGTTCACCTTTGCCATGGGCGAGACCATTGCCCACATGAATTACCTCTGGCATGCCGGCCGTGTGACCCGATCTCTGGTCAATGGCCAGTGGCAGTTCCAGGCACAATAAAAAAATCATTAGGGAGAGACCATGTCGATCGACATCAACCTTCTGCGGGACTACTTCATGGGCCTGCAGGACCGCATCACCACCGCGATCAGCAACGAAGATGGCAAGCCCTTTGTCGAGGACGCCTGGACCAAAGAGGAGACCTCTTCCCTGCGTGGCAATGGTCGCTCTCGCATCTTGGAAGAAGGCAACCTGATGGAGCGCGCAGGTGTTGGGTTCTCCCACGTGCGCGGCGATCGCCTACCGCCCTCGGCCACCGCCGCCCGCCCCGAGCTCTCTGGCCGTGGCTTTGAGGCGATTGGCGTCTCTCTGGTCTTTCACCCACGCAACCCCTATGTGCCGACGGTGCACGCCAACGTGCGGGTGCTGGTGGCCAAGGCCACCAAGGCTGGTGAGGAAGACATCTGGTGGTTTGGTGGTGGCATGGACCTCACGCCCTATTACCCGTTCGACGAAGATGCCGTGCATTTTCACCAGACCTGCCAACAGGCGCTGTCGCCATTTGGTGAGCATCTCTATCCGCGCTTCAAGAAATGGTGTGACGAATACTTCTATCTAAAGCATCGCAGCGAGGCCCGCGGCATTGGCGGCGTCTTCTTTGATGACTTTGCAGAACTGGGGTTTGAGAAGAGTTTTGCTATGACCCAGGCGGTGGGGGATTCTGTGGTCAAGGCCTACCTGCCCATTGCCCAGAAGCGTCGCAACACGCCCTATGGCGAGCGGGAGCGAGATTTCCAGGCCTACCGCCGAGGCCGCTATGTGGAGTTCAACCTGGTTTACGACCGTGGCACTCACTTTGGCCTGCAGAGTGGTGGGCGAGCCGAGAGCATCTTGATGAGCATGCCGCCCATCGTGAAGTGGCGCTACGACTGGAACCCCGAGGCAGGTAGCCCCGAGGCCCAGCTCTACCAGACCATCAAACCCAGAGACTGGCTGAATTTGGGTGATCGCGCATATTTGTAAGCCATTGTTTTAAATATAAAAAATGACGATTTTTACAAATTACTCAATGTACTGAGTAAATTTACTCAATGCACTGAGTAAAATGTAAAGGTGCGTAAGACCTCTCAAAAAACCTCTCGATCCCACCGAGACAGCCAGCCATTTCAGCGGCCGCAGTTCAAGCTGCTGCTGGATCGCCTACAAGAAACACCAAAGTTCATTCAGATTCTGGCCGGACCACGTCAGGTCGGTAAGACCACTCTGGTCCAGCAAATTGCTGCCACCCTCGGCGATCGCGTGCTGTATGCGGCGGCAGACCTACCGACTGCCCCCACAACCCAATGGGTTGAACAGCAATGGGCCCGGGCTATCGCTCAGATCAGTGCAAATTCAAGTTCGGGCAAACAACAGACCCAACCCTTTGTCCTGATCCTGGATGAAGTCCAGAAAATTCCCAGATGGTCAGAGGCTGTGAAGGCGCTCTGGGATCAAAGACCCAAGTCCAGTGCCCAGCAGTTACACCTGGTCTTGCTGGGATCCTCGCAATTTCTGATGCAAGAAGGTCTGACGGAGAGCCTGGCTGGACGCTTCGAGCTGATTCGACTGCCGCACTGGTCCTTCACCGAAATGCGTCAGGCCTTTGGATTCGACCTCAACGATTACGTTTGCTTTGGAGGCTACCCGGGACCGGTCGGCCTAATCAGTTCACCTGATCGGTGGATTCGATACATGCAAGATGCCATTGTCGAACCGACCGTCTCGCGCGACGTGATGAGCCTGGCCCGCATCGACAAGCCAGCCCTCATGAGAAGCCTGATGCAGTTGGGTTGTGCTTACTCGAGCCAAATGCTCTCTTACCAAAAGGTAATGGGACAGCTGCAAGACGCCGGTAATACGACTACGCTGGCCAATTACCTTCATCTCTTGAGTGCCGCCTGGATGGTCACTGGCCTGCAAAAATACGCAGGCGATCAGGCCAGGAGTCGATCCTCAAGCCCAAAGTTTCAGGTCTTTGATGTGGCCCTCCAGAGTTCTCAAATGGAAGATGCCATTGGCATGGCTGGTCCAAGTGCAGCGAGGGAGCATCCTGAAACTTGGGGACGTCTGGTGGAGTCAGCTGTCGGTGCTCACCTCCTCAATACGGCAAATCCAGGTATGCAGATTACCTATTGGCGGGAGCGTAACAAAGAGGTCGACTTTGTCGTCAGTCATCAAAGTCGCCTTCTGGCTATCGAAGTCAAAAGTGGTCGAAAAACACGGGCGCCGTCTGGCCTAATGGACTTCCAACGGCAATTTCCTCGGTCGAACGTCCTGCTCATTGGAACTGGCGGCCTACCCTTGGAAGAATTCCTGTCGAGACCTACCTCTGACTGGTTTCAAGACTTCACTCAAAAGAGAACACGCGCATGAAAAAATTCCTGGTCACCGGCGCAGCCGGCTTCATCGGCAACTTCGTCAGCGAGCGACTGCTGGCCCGCGGCGATGTGGTTGTCGGTCTGGTTAACCTCAACGACTATTACGACCCCAGCCTTAAAGAGGCTCGCCTGCAGCGCCTGGCAGGCTGCAAGAACTTCCAACACTTCACCTTTGTGAAGGCCAGCCTGGAAGACCAGGCCGCCATGCAGCAAGTCTTCGCAGACCATGCGTTCGATGGTGTTGTCCATCTGGCTGCGCAGGCTGGCGTGCGCTACTCACTCACCAACCCACAGGCCTACATCGACAGCAACATCACCGGCTTTCTGAATATTCTAGAAGGGGTTCGTCATCAACGCACGGCGCGTGGCCTGACCGAAGCAGACAATGGTACTGGCCCGCACTTGGTCTATGCCAGCTCGTCTAGCGTCTACGGTGGCAACAAGACCCTGCCCTTCTCAGAAGACCAGTCGGTCGATCATCCCGTCTCACTCTATGCCGCGACCAAAAAGGCCAACGAACTGATGGGTCACACCTACAGCCACCTCTTTGGCATTCCCATGACCGGGCTGCGTTTCTTCACCGTCTATGGGCCCTGGGGTCGCCCCGACATGGCCGCCTTTAAGTTCGTCAAGGCGATCCTGGCCGGTGAGACCATCGAGGTCTACAACCATGGCCAGATGCAGCGGGACTTCACCTTTGTGGATGACATTGTTGAAGGCGTGATTCGCTCACTCGATAACCCACCGACCACCACCGACGCTGCGGGTCAGGACTTTGCGTTCGAACAGATGGCCGCACACCGGGTGCTGAACATTGGCAACCATCATCCGGAGCCGCTCACCGAGTTCATCTCGGCGATTGAGGATGCACTGGGCATTAAGGCCAAGCAAAAACTCATGCCCATGCAGCCGGGCGATGTGCCCGCCACCTACGCCAACACCGAGGCGCTCAAGTCACTCACCGGCTTTGCCCCCTACACGCCCCTGCGTGAAGGTATTCAGAAGTTTGTGGACTGGTATCAGAGCTACTACAAGGCCTGACGACTTACTGGTGATACCCCGTCACCAGATGAATCTCTTCCTTGGCACCCAAAAAGACGGCCACGCGCTCATGCAGCTTGGTGGGCTGAAGGCTCAAGATCCTTTGGTGGCCATTGGTTGAAGCCCCACCGGCCTGCTCCACCAGAAACGACATGGGGTTGGCCTCGTAGAGCAGCCGGAGCTTCCCGGGCTTGTCTGGCTCACGCTGGTCTGCCGGATACATAAAGACCCCGCCGCGACACAGAATGCGATGGACATCGGCCACCATGCTGGCTACCCAGCGCATGTTGAAGTCTTTGGCTCGGGGACCCGTCTTGCCGGCCAGCAGCTCAGAGATGTAGCGCTGGACAGGCGCATACCAATGCCGGCTGTTGGAGGCGTTGATTGAAAACTCCTTGGCCGCCGGTGCAA
>JACCDW010323038.1_pt1 | contig 10811 bp, 4 predicted proteins | sample 7449781 | NCBI WGS metagenome assembly JACCDW01 (sample SAMN15323449, study PRJNA562643) | freshwater metagenome | isolation source: river surface water | place: USA:Blue River Watershed | collected 2017-08-18
ACTGACATGAGTATCGGGTTCGGTGGCGTGTCTGGTAATGGCTTTGGTGCAGGATTGAACCAACCATTAACTCCAGGCGCAGCACCTGGAGGTGATCTCGGCGGCGGAATGGGCGCTGGGATGGGTGGTGATTTGGGTGGGGCTGCTCCTGCTCCTGCTCCTGCTGGGATGGGTGCTGCACCTGCGCCTGAACCTGCTCCCGCGCCAGCGCCTGCAACTGCAGAACAAATACACTCTCAATATAGATTCGCTTCACGATTAATGAATGAGATTTATTACAATCAAAAATCATTCGCGGAACTAAGCACCACGGAATTTTTGAGTGATGTTGATCGGGAATTAAATCAAAAATTTGCGGTGACCGGACGTTCATACTTTGGAGAAATACCTGACGATCTAGAACCAGTCGAACCATGGAATATTACATGGATAGGCGCACCTATGAATTATCAAGCTGCTCAAGGTGTTCGATATTCAAAAGTTAAAGAGAAAAAGGTTCTCCATGGGTACACTGGGCTGGAGAAAAAACTTTATCAAATCATTATGTCGCTCCAGCTTCCACACGCCTTTTATGCACAATTTGAAGCAGGACCAGGCAAAGAATACATCCTTGATGGAGCATTCCCTGATATTAAACTTGCAGTTGAAGCAGATGGCGAAATCTGGCACAATAACCCAAACAAGATACAATCTGACAGGGACCGTGACATTAGTTTGTCCAGACAAGGTTGGACTGTTTTAAGGTTCACCGATAAGGAAATTGAAAAACAGCCAAGAGATGTCGCTATGGTTATTCAGCAAGCTATCTCAAAACTTGCACCTATTTATCAGAACTCAATTAAGATTAAAAACTATATTCTTTAGATTAGAGCCACAGACCCTGTGGCTCTTTTTTGCGCGGATTTTTATAGCAAAAAGGCTAAACACAAACCTATATAGAACAAAATAACAACCATGATTAAAAAAGGCATAAGCGGCGGCATATTAAACATAAACTCGCTGATATCAGCTAGTGATAGAACTGCATTAGCGAACACCTCGATGATACGAACATCGTCCAGCTTGAGAGAAGCTGCTAAAGTTGGCTTACAATCTTTATACGCTGACGCAGATGCGGTATTAGAGAAATATAAAGACTTTGACATTATCAAAGAAATGAATGCCAGAAATGGCGCAAATCTTTTATGGGTTAGAGCAAGGGCTATTGACGCAGATGTAGTTAACGCAAATGGAGACTACTTCTCGGAAGAAGAGCTAACAAAAGAAGTGGACTATCAAGGCAAGAAAATGCCTGCCTATAAAACCTTTGAAGGCGTTCCAATTTACACAAACCACAAGAATGACAACATTGAAGAAGCTAAAGGCATGGTTGTCTACGCTGAATGGGACGACGAAGAAAAGTGTGTGTATTGTGTCTTCTTTATTGACGAAGACGCATACCCAGAAATTGGAAGAGGTATTAGACAAGGATACATCAAAGATGTTTCAATGGGATGCTTTGACGGGAACACCAAAATACCTACATCCAATGGTTTCAAGAAAATAATTGATGTTACAGACAATGACCATCTTTTTGATGCAGAGGGCAATCTTGTCAAAATAATCAATCGCCAAGAATATGATCATTTTGACACAATCCATCTTATCACCCTTGAAGGCGGCCACCAAATAAAGTGTACAGATTACCACCCTTATTTGGTATTTACAAAAGACCAATGGAATGGAAGAAAATCTTTAAAAAGACCTAAGGATGCTAACGGCAAAAAAACATCAAAATGGATTCATAATGACATCACGCCAGAGTACATCCGATTGGAAAATTTAAAACCAGGAGACATGCTCCTTTCGCCTATAGGTGGCAATATTACTTCAGACAGTAACTTTACTGTTAATAAGGCTAAAATTATTGGATACTTCCTCGCCGAAGGAAGTTACCGAGGTCACAAAAATTCCAATACAATATTTTTTACTTTTAATTTTTCAGAAAAAGACAGTTATGCTCAAGAAGTAGTCGATTTAATACGAGAAGAATTTGGTGTAGAAGCGAAAATTTTCGTTCCGAAGGAAAAAAATTATTGCAGGATCAGTGTAACTAATGAAACATTAAAAAATTGGCTTTTTGAGAACTGTGGTAGATGGTCATCTAAGAAAAAGCTACACCCGAGGTGGCTTACTGCGCCTTATGAAATCCAGAAATCCATCATTGGAGCTTGGATAGATGGCGATGGTTGTACAACAGTTGATAAAAGAAACAATAATACTTACCTCAGGGTGTGTACGACATCAATAGATTTATTTGACCAAATGTCTTTCATTTTAACAAGACTTGGAATTTATCATTCTTGTTACTTTGCGTACAGCTCAAAAAGATTTGATTATATTGATTTAGAATCTTTTGAAGATTTTCACCCACAGTGTATCATCCAAATACCTTCTTATGCCACCTGTGAATTAGAAGGGTTTTTGCATAAACATGTCAACGCGAGCACTTTAAATAAAGATAAACACACATATAAAAATTTTCTCGCAAGAAAGATAATATCAATACAAGAAATTCCTATCAAGCAACAAAAAGTTTACACATTCCAAACAGAATCTGGAAATTATCTAGCACATAATTTTATTTCCAAAAACTGCTCTGTTGAAAAAGGTGTCTGCTCTATTTGCGGCAACGAAGCTACCACTGAAAGAGATTATTGCCAATGCCTTAAACAATACAAAGGCAAAATGCACCCAAGCGGCAAAAGAACTTTTGAATACAATTTTGGTATTAAATTTATTGAATTATCATGCGTTGGCGATGGAGCTTTTGAATCATGCGAAATTATGGAGTTGTACGATCAAGACGAACTACTTCAGAAAGCTGAAAGAACGATCAAATCAGCACAGGCACTCAATTCATCTATAATTTTAGCCGCTTCATACAATGATAAAGGCAATAGCAGAAAAGAAGTTGAAAGCGCCCTAAGACAATTACAAAGCTTGAACAGCAATTTTATTAAAGTTGCACAAACTGCTGGAACTCTTGTCGGAGGTCAGCTAATGGGTGGAGGTAATGCGCAAAGCGCCACAGTTACTAAAATTTTACAAGGGCTAGGCATCGACCCAACAGGAAACCTAAACATTCTTGACCTAATCAATCTAGCGCTTAACTTCCTTGAAGTTGCAGTTTTAAACTTATTCTCAAGAAAAGAAAACATTGATCTTTCACATGTTGCTAAATTAACCAAAGCTATGGGCGAGCTTCAAAACACTCTCCAGGATATGATTGATGACGGCATTGAAACATCAAAGCAAATTGCAGGTCAGCAAGTAGTTCCTCCGATGGCACCAGCACAACCTGCAGGCGCTGCTCCACAAGCTCCAGCTGCGCCAGCGCAACCACCTATCACTCAACCTGCTTTTCTAGAGCAACCAGCTATTGGTCAGATGGTGTCACCTTTCTCACAACAGCCTTACTTAATGCCCTTAGGGGGAGGCGTGAGCGCAAGTGCCGACAATACACGATTTGTGTGGGCTTCTACTAATGAAGAGCTATCCACGCAGAAATCAATCAAAGAAAACAATTTCACAAGATTCGCCATAGCCCTCAATAACCTTAAGGAAGCTTGTGGCATTATCACAAATAATAATGAGGGAATAATTAATAATCCTTCGAACAATAAAATACAAGCTTCTACTGGAGATATAAAAATTATGGATCATTTCAAGAAAATTGCACAAGACCTCAAAAAGCAAAACACGGTTGCAGTTGCTATTGATATCAAATTGGACGATCAATCTGGAAACAGAGTCGTTCTTTCCACAGACAAAGGAATTAAAGGATATCATAACGGCAGATTGACAAACTGGTCGCCCACCCTATCTGATTCTCAGATAGCACAGATGGAAAGCGGAGATGGATATCGAGTTGCTTCAGAACTCCTGAAAGACTTCTCTTCAGTCATTAAGACCGCACAGAAAGATCATCAAGTGGATGCACTAATTGTTTTAGACGACAGCCTTGATTGCGAACGAACAGAAGAAAATGTGCAAATTTCCTTTGAAGTCAATAATGCCTCTAAAAATAAAACACACGGCACTCTTCAGGAAAAGCTTGATGCACGAAGAATGAATTCCGAAATTAATGAAGTGACCGAATCATTGCTAGAAGGGCAACACGAACATAAGCTTGTTCGAATCGTCACTGAACTTGCCAAAGACGCTAAAGGTGTGGTTGGTGACAAGCCCTTGTCAGAACTTTTAAATCCAAATCTTGGGCATTCAGAAGTTCCCGGTAAGCTTATCATGAGCAATCTTGTTAATAGCATTGTTCGAACTTGTTCCGCAACCTCCAAATCACCTGAAGATGTCATTAATTTCCTAGTGTCAGTTTCAAGTGGTGATAATTTCGCGCGGATTCTTCGCCTTGCAAGAGTTGGAACCAAAACAAGAGAATATAACAACTTAATGACCAAAATGGCACAAGTTGAAGACGAAATGAAAGCTCTTCCTGCGCCAGATATGGAAGAAGAAGCCATCAAGAATATTGCTGACACTGCAGAAGAAGACACCACAGAAGCTGAAATCATTTCAGCACTCAATGTCATTAAAGACAACTTTGCAACAGCTGTTGAGAAAATCACAGAAGTCCTAGAGAAAGTTGCCCCACAAGAAAAAACCAAAGAAGATGAAATGGAAGAAGCACTTGTGGAAGATGAACCTGAACTAGACACCGAAGCTATGAACGGAGCAGTGACAGGTCTTTCACTCGCCGGTGAAGAAATGGGCGCAAATCCAGATCAAATGGTTGACGCCGTAAACGAAATGCCAGCAGACTTCATGGCTGATCAAGTCAATAAAATCCGCGCGGCTTCAAATAAAATTAGCAGAACAGCATCAAAAACAAGCATACATAGCACCATCGTTCAATGGCTCGCTGATGTGGCAAACGAAAAGAATATTGCAACAGACAAGATCGTTCTAGCCGCGAAATTATTCTGCTCACATAACAAAGCTGCTGAAAATGTTCTAGCTAAGTCAATGAGAACAGCAGAAGTTAAAGTCATTGATGAAACAACACACGCTACAACAATCTATGCAACACTTGAAGACATCCAAGCAGATATCAAAGACGCTGCATTTAATCAAAAATTCAGAGATTTCGCAGTAGAACTTCTCTCAAATTCAGGATATGAAATTGACAGAAACACATTCGCACTCACCGAAATCAATGTTGACGAATCAGGCATGGTGTGCGGCAAAGTCAGCACCAGAGCGACCAAGACATTTAAGCCAGAAATTAATAAAGAAGAAAATACTCCCTTCCAAGATGAAGACATGCTTGAGAAAATGATTGAACCAGTTGGAGCAGTCGTTGAACCAAGTAGACCAATTTCATTTGATGAAGTTCTCGGCATGGAAGCAACAATGGGCGCGCCAAAACCACAGGCAGGAAGCATTGTAATGTCAGACAGTGTTAAATCTATGAAGAAAATCGCGCGACTAAAGCAACTTGTCAAAATTGCACAAGGTCTCGGACTTCCAGGTGCCCCCGGTGCTCCTGCTGCACCCGCTGATCCTGCTGCCGCTTTAGGAACTCCCGCCCCAGCCGCTGATCCTATGGCAGGATTGGGAGACATGGGACTCGGTTCATTAACAGGAGCATCACCAGAAGCTGAAGCAACACCAGGAATCGATGAATCACCAGAACCAGGCAACGTTTCACCTTGGGGTACTATATGCCCACAGTGTGGCTCAAAAGATGTAGATATCGCAAATGGCGAAGGTCAATGCAATTCATGTAATGCTCAACTCAAATACCGATTCATCGTTGAAGTAGCCCCTCCCGAAAAAGAAGGAGCTGCAACTCCAGTGGAAGAAGAAGCTGAACTACCAGCTACACCCCCTGTTGGAGGAATCGGAGGAGCAGAAGCAGGAATGGCTACACAGCCAAACGCTATGGCGGCACCCGCCCCAGCAGCACCAGGCATGGCAATGGCTAAGTCTAGAGTTATGACACGAGTTTCATATAAGACAACAGCCGATGTTTATGCAGAAGCTCTACAGGAAGATTTTAATAAGATGGCTGCCCACAAACTCCCAGTTGGTCTAGTATGTCCAGCTTGCGGTTCAAAGACAGCCTCACGAAACAGCAGAAAAACTTACTGCTACGACTGCAACACACTATCTGTCTCAGAAGTGAAAAAAGTTGAAGGAGAACCAGGAGTTTTAGAAGCAAATATTGTATGGATTAATGAAGGTTAATTAAACATAACACTTAATTAATATTATGTACGGAAAAATAACAATGAAAGACAGTCATAGCGAACAAAGAATCAAAAAAGCAATGAAGATGCACGAAATTGCATCTACTGATGCACAAGACCTTAAGCAATGCAAAAAGGACTTGATGCAAAGACTCGCCATGGACAAAGATGAGGCAGAAGATGTAGCTCTATCTATTAGAGAACATTTCCTTCCTAAGCTTCTTGAGTCCGAAGGTATCGAAGTCGAAGAAATGCTCAGCGATCTCAATGGTAAAATGACTGATGACGACGAAAACTTCGAAGATGAATCCCCTGAAGAAATGCATGATGAAGATCATGACGAAGATACTCCTGACGACGACGACGAAGTAGATGAAGATGAAATCGCTACGATCCACATCACAGTCCCTGCAGATAAAATTAGAGATGTCGAAGAGGCACTCGAAGCTGTTCTAGGTGATATGGATGCAGATTCTAAGGATCAAGCAACAGATCACGACACAAATGACAATGGAGACAAAAGAATGAATATTGAAGCTCGAAAAGAACTACGAAAAACAATTCTCGCTGCTATGGCAGAAGATTCAGAAGTTGAACATGTCTCTCGAAAGAATGGTTTCGAACACGCCAAGGACGAACAAACTTTCGAAGAGGATTTTCACAAGACCCAGAAAGGTAACCTTACTGACTCTGAATTCGACACCCTCGACTATGCAGAAAACGAAATTCCTACTTTTACTGATCTAATCAGCAAAATCAAAGGACTTGAAGAATCACTGAAGGAAACTAAGTTTGATGGCACTCCCGAAGATGCCGATGCTTACGCCCTTGAATTTGATCCTCTTGAAATCCCTTCACAGGGTGATGAAGGACTATACCACGAAGTAGTAGTGCCTTCCGAAGGCAAGCTTCCACGAAAGCGAACCGTTAATTCATCCACACTTGGAGAATTTGACGAAGAAGCAGCTGAAGAAGCTCTTGCGTTTGCTCTTAAAACCGCTGGCGTCAGCGACGAAGATATGGGCAAACTCACTTACGCTGAGGCTCTAGACCTCTTTAAGGCAATTAAAACTGCCAACAAGCTTGCTGAAATGCATGACGACGAAGATCATGAAGATCGAGCCGAATATCATGCTGAAAAAGAAAACAAAGAAGATCATTATGCAACTATGCTCCGAAACCTCATGAGAGGCGATAAAGAGCACGAAGCTGAACTAAGCATCAAAACACCCGAAGGTGTCACTATTGACACCGCTAAGAAGCACGACGAAGCGGCTATGGAAAAAGAAGCCGAACTTTATAGAGCGAGACTTAAGACAGCTTATGCTATGTCTACCAAACTTGCTACTGCAGGAATCCTTCCTGCCAATGATGTTGATTCTTACGCTGAAGGTATGCTTTCAGACGGACTCACAGTTACCGCAATGATTCGACAAACCAAACTTATGCTCACCACAGCAGCTGCTAATGCAGAAAAATTTGCCTCTGCTTCAAGCAACGGCAAGAAAGCAACAGCAAGCATCTCATTCAACCCTGCGGTTAGAGTTGCTAGCGCTGATTTGAGCGGTGCTTCAGACATCCAAAGCGCTCTGCGAAACATTGGATGGACAACACCAGAAGTTCGCACTGGGATGGAGGATTAATTACGAAATAATTAATTCTACTTAAAGGAAAAAAGAAATTAAAAGGAGAAATAAATAAAATGGCATTAAGAGCATTAAATTCAGTAGTGGCTGCTAACTACAACAAACTTAGCACCAACCCAATTCTTGCCGGTGATATCGTCATGATCGATACATCAGACACCACACAAAATCCTGCCGTTGTTAAGAGAGGCACACGAGATGCTACTTACAACTCAAGAGGATACTTTGTCGGCGTCTGCGCTGATGACGCACTTGGCACCAACCCTGCTGGTGAAACACCAACAATGATCAACAACGACCCTGCTGGTTCAAACTTTGTGAACGGTTCAGCCTTCCAAAGCTACACCAACGGTTTCTATGTTGGCGTGAAGAGAGCTATCGGCGACTTCAAAGACGAATCAATTGATGTTGTGACCAACCTTACAGCTGGCATTCCCACCTATCCTCAGAGAGGCGTCACTGTCTACACCACACCATCTTCACAATTCGTCACAGACCGATATGCACTTTTTGAATCAACTACAACCACTGCAGATGGCACCACCATCACAGCATTCGTTCAAGGCGACCTTCTTACTGTGTCATCCGCTTCAACCAACACCGCATCAGGTGCGACAGTTAATGGCGCTGGTAAGCTCGTTCGACTTGATCCAGCTGCCGTTACAGATGGCCCAGTCATTGGTCGAGTTGACTACTTCGATTCAGGAGCAGGTTTGCTTTACTGGACACTACTTTAATTTAGGGGAATAAAATAAAATGGCATTAACAAAAGACATTAACGCACAAAGAGAGCAAATCGTCGCTATGGCTCTTGAAACCAATGAAGGTAAGACCGCTCTTGCTCAAGCAATGGTCGAACCAATCAAGAATTCATTGCTTTACCAATCAATCAGCCGAAAACTTCTTCTCGTTGACGAACTTCCTCAGGGTGTTCTTCCTCGATACGAAAGAGACGTTACAGCTAAATCATACGTGGTTGGCAAGAGAGGCGCTGTTCCTACTTCAGAAATTGAAGCAGAAGAACTCCTCGTCCCCACATTTGAAATCGCTGCTAATCCTGTCATTCGATACAGCGAAGTGAAGGCACGAAGATTCTACATCGTGGACCGAGCACAAATTCGAGCCAAGGACTCACTCCAAAGACAAGAAGATACCGAAGCATTCAAGGTCATCAACGCTGGTACTCCAGTTGACCAAACAATCTCAGTGTCAGGAACTGTCCAACTCGAACAGGTTAACCTCGCTCTCACCCTTATCGAAGAGCACGAACTCATCGGCGCTAAGATTGTCGTGCCTCCTGCACGATACAAGGACTTCCGAGGTTGGGGTCCAGACGTGTACGACCAAGCTACCCAAAGAGATATTCTCCAAACTGGTCTCTATGGTCACCTCTACACCGCTGATATTCACCTCAGCACCATGGTCCCCAAGAACTGCGTCTTCGTGATGGCTCCTGCCCAATTCGTTGGTGCTATGCCTATCCGACAAGACATCACCGTTCTTCCCGCTGATGACACTCGAAGACTCAGATTGGGCTGGGTTGTTTATGAAGAGCTAGGCTTTGCCGTGATCAATGACTATGCCCTCTCCAAGATCGTCGTAAGCTAACCGACCACACAAAACTAAAAAATGAACCTAAACCTCTCCTGAAAAGGAGAGGTTTTTTACTTTTAAATAATCCAAATAATATTAAATGAGTTTTTTGTTTTGATTCTTGATTATTTTTGATAAAATTTTTAAAAATACGTATAATGTAAATATGAAAGAAAAACAATTAACAAACGAACAAATAGAATTTATATCCAAAAATAATTTGAGTTTTAGTGAGTGCGTAAAATATCTCCAGTGTTCAAAACCCACGGTGGCGCGACTTATCAAAAAGCACAATCTGAATATTGATACAGACCATAGAAAATACAAGCCTAATGATAGCTATTTTAAAACTTGGTCAAATGAAATGGCTTATTTTTTGGGCTTTATAGCTGCAGATGGACATGTTAGACCGCAAAATAATCTTTTAATGATTAATATAATTGACTCAGATCGCCACATTATCGAATCAATGAAGAAATCACTGGGCTATCCTGGGCCTTTATTAGCTGTCAACAAAAAACATGGGCAAAAACAAGTCTTGCTTCGAATGGTTTCAAAGGAGATGATTGAAGATTTGGTGGGCATGGGTTTTAACAGCAACAAAACTTATGATTTTGATTGGATCAAAGGAATGCCTGACGAATATGTGCATCATTTTGTGAGGGGTATGTTTGACGGCGATGGATCTTGCCATATCAATAAAGATAGGCAAGCTTTTTTAGTTAATATCGTTGGCACATACCAGTTGACTGAAAATATTAAACGACATTATAATAATTTCAAAGATAATACGACAGGGCATTTGCAAGCACAGGGAGAAGTCCAAGTTTTATATTTCAATGGCAGATATAATGCCTTAGATTTTCTTAACTGGATTTACAAAGACTCCACACCTGAAACTAGATTAGAGCGTAAATATAAATTGTATCTTGAACTTAAAAATGACATTTGCAAAGAAGCGCAACAACCAAATAATTCTAAGATTAATCAGGCTTTAGCCAATGACATGCGAGCTTATTATAAGAGTGGAGAGACAGTTAAATCAATAAGTGAAAAACTGGATATTTCTGAGTATATTGTTTACGATGTAGTTGCCAACCGCACATGGTCTGACGCTTCTTATGCGCCAGTTCGCAAACATCAAGACACAATTCTAATCACAAAGGGTAATAAGACAAAAACAATTCGTGAGTGGTGTAATGAAACTGGCTTGCCTTATTCTACTATAGATCGTCGTTACCGCGAGTTTCTTGATGGGAAGTTAAGTTCTATCGATGAAGTTTTATCCGTTGAAAAGTTGCCTAAAGTTAAAGTGAATCAATCT
>JACCDW011702089.1_pt1 | contig 10811 bp, 18 predicted proteins | sample 7449781 | NCBI WGS metagenome assembly JACCDW01 (sample SAMN15323449, study PRJNA562643) | freshwater metagenome | isolation source: river surface water | place: USA:Blue River Watershed | collected 2017-08-18
GCATCCTCTACGTAGGTAAAGTCTAGAGTTTCATTACTGCCGTTTACTTTAAGAGTCTCGCCTCTCATTGCTGTGATTAAGAACTTTGAAATAACACGATCTTCTACATCAAGAGGTCCGTAGACAGCACTTGGTCTTAGAATAGTATGTTCAATGCCGTGCTTGCGACTGTAGTCTTTGACTAACCATTCTCCTGCTAGTTTAAGAATTCCATACTGTCCCTGCGGACGGCAAACTGCATCTTCAGTAACGTAGTCTTTAAAATCACCATAGACCATAGAACTACTAGCATAGGTAAATCTACGAACACCGTGTTGTACTGCTTTTTCTAACAGCATCAGAAGACCAGTACTCATTACAGTACTACCCCATACAGGATCAGCATTGACTACTTTCTGTCTGGGGAAACTAGCAAGATGGATAATTGCTTCAATGTTATGTTTGGGCAGTAACCAATCAAACATACTGCCCTGTAGGATATCCATTTCGTGTATGTGATCTGTCTTTACTAGCTTGCGGCGCTCTCTAAACAAATGATCCATTTGATCTCGAGGAATAATTCCGTAGTTAGTCATATTGTCATAGACAACGACCGTGTGGCCCTGCTCTTCTAATTTTCTAACTATGTTATGGCCAATGAGTCCTAGACCACCTGTTACTAAAATATTCATTTTGTTTTGTCTGCTAAATCTTTGTATCCAGCCCAACTAGGATGGATATTATCTGTTTGAACACGAGTAATTGGCAAGACAACATCTTTGTTTTCTTCTGCAACCAATTTTACCATTTCCTGAATGTCTTTGATGCTGACATTACTCTTAGGATGGTTACCGTGCGGTAGTATCCAAAACACTCTATCCGCTTTAGTTAGTTCTCGGATTGTTCGCAATTCCGCAAGTGTCTTAACATACTTATGGTCATTACTGCCTAGGCTAATAATAACAGTCTTGGCCTGTAAGGGCAGTTTGCCAACATTTTGATTAACCCACTGATGGCTGTTGATGCCACCTTTTGAATAGGACACGCACTCCGGTCGATATTTTGCTGTACCGACCGCAATGCTGTCGCCGACGATTAAACATTCTAACATAATTTCTCCAATGGTTGAGATCATAGATTTAGTATAGTATCTATAGAAATTAAAGTCAAGAAAAAGCCCACCGAAGTGGGCTAGATCTTTTAGCGATTCATTACGTACATTGTAACTTCAAATCCGTAACGCATTTCAACTGCTTCTGGTTTGGTCCACATAATGTTTCTCCTTTATAATAAACATACTGCATTAGTATGTATCGTTATTATATGGCAGAAACACCACGGTTCACATAGTGATAATCATTAAAGATATATCAAGAATTTAACACCTTGGCAACTGAATTCATAACACTGGCAATACGCCCAATGTCACGAAGGTTCTCCACTGTGTAGCCTTCTGTCTTCAATGTGTCATAGTGTGCCTTAACACAGAAGTGACACTTGCCAACAATACTAGCTGCCAAACTAAATGCTTCAAAGTTTGCCTTAGTAGTACCGCCGTGACTAGCAATGGCGTTCATACGTAACTGTGCTGGCAAGCCTTTCAACTGCTCGTCGTCTGCCATTTCAACATATGGATACCATACATTGTTCTGTGCCATAATACTAGCGGCAGTCATTGCTGACTCTGCGTGTACTGGAGCATCTGCTAACAAGATGCTTAATACCTTACCGTTACCTGTTGCGGCCAATGCGGCTACAGCACAACCCATAGCAACATCAGCATCAAGGGTACTACGCACTAGGACCGCATCAAGATTTAACTTGGTATCCTTTGCATAGTCTGGCAACGCTCCTTTGATTGTTTCAATAAAAGCCATTTTTATCCCCAAAATATTTTATATAAAATGATACACTGTAAGGTAATAATAATGACCGGTGCTATTGTTCGTAGCAACTCAAGACGATAATGATAGTGTTTAATCTTACGTTCAAAGTCTTTACCGGTCATATACTTTCCTTAGGCAATTAGTAAACCAAACAACACTAATCCAACAACGAACCAAAAAACAAAACTTGCGGCTTTGTTATTATAATGTTCAGCTTCGTCCTTGGTAGTAGGAGTGGCCTGATATTTGCCTTTGTTCTTTTTATGTAGGTATTGAATTAATACTGGTTTCACGTTTACTCCTTATAGTGTCTCGCCGCCAACTGTGCGGTTGCAGGCGCAAAGTTCGCCAGTTTGTAGCGCATCCAATACACGAAGTGTTTCTTCTGGGCTACGACCAACGTTCAAGTTGTTGACAGTAACGTGTTGGATAACGTTGTCTGGGTCAACAATGAAGGTTGCACGAAGTGCGGCACCTGCTGGCGCATAAAATACGCCTAACTGTTCGATCAAGCTCAACTCACCACGCTGTGTGTCAGCAAACTGAGTGTGGGTGATCTTCTGTAGATCTGGGTGTGCCTTTTGCCAAGCCACTTTGCAGAACTCATTATCTGTTGAACCAGTCAACAATACTGCGTCACGGTCAGCAAAGTCACCTGCCAACTTATCGTAGGCTACGATTTCTGTAGGACAAACGAATGTGAAGTCTTTTGGATAGTAAACAATTACTTTCCACTTGCCAGCAAAACTTTCATCTGTAATGTCAAAGAAAGCATCTTCTGGTTGTCCTGGCTTAACTCCAGTGATGGCAAATTTTTCTAATTTATGACCAACTGTTTTCATATCATTCTCCTTGTGTGTGTTGAAAACTTTTAAGAACTTGTGTTCCTATGTACTAACTATACATTTATATATCCTATTAATCAAGCAAAAATAATAGATTTTACCTAATATTTTTTAATAACGCTAATAGGTTTTTTCAATATCAAAATAAAAAAGAAAAGGGCCCTGCGGCCCTTTACAGATCCTAATTAAATTAGAATGCGTACTTGACGCTGGCTGTTACACGATTACCGTCAAATTGGTTAACACGATCTTGGCCGTATTGACGATCAACTGCTAGGCCAACAGCAACTTTTTTGGCAACTGGTACACTAGCACCAATACCAACTGTTGCGGCATAGCCGTCTGCGCCAGTTTGGTTGTTAAGATAAGCAACACCAATTCTTGGAGTTACTGTAACAGAACCAACTTTAGCAACATCATACCCACCAACAACGCTAACACGAGTTTGGTCATTAGTACCAACGGTGCTACGCTCAAGGCCTACTGTTGCATTTAGTGTACCGTACGATTGACCAATTGTGACGCCACCAAAGTTACGGTTGTCGCCAGAATAGTCACGAGTACCAGTTACTCCAACTTCCAAAGCAGAAGCTGAGACTGCGGCCATTGCTAATAGAGATGCGATTGCAATTTTTTTCATTTTAAATTTCCTTATGTATATACTGTGTATGATAACTTTCTGTATTGAATTGAAAAAATACACAGCTTCAAACAGTATATAGTACTGCGGAACAATAGTCAAGAAAAAAGGCCACCAAAGTAGCCTTTTTGGTGGTTTCTGTTACGAGGTATTTCCTACCCTAAGCAGTGTTTAGGCTGCTAATGCGAAACGTGAGTCGTTTGCGTTTACTTTTTTTGCTTCTTTGGCCAGGAAATACTGATATCACTGTTAGATGACATTACTGTATTGTTACCCCTAACCCTACGGGTTTCACATTCCCGAGCTGTCCACTTCAATACTCCTTGCCCTGTCGAAACCAATGCAGGCCCATCATAAAAGGACTAGTGCGAACACTATTAGTACAACAATTACACCTATTCCTACGTGGGTTAGATCGTCGTTCATACTAATCTCCTTATGGTGGACCTGGGCGGAGTCGAACCGCCGTCCAGAACACATTTTTATTCGCTTCTTACCTTACGGTGTTTACAGCAATAACTATATTTAAACATCTTTAGGCAAAGATGTCAAGAGCCAGGTTTGTGATATACTTTTGAACCAATTCTAACCATATAAACAACCCAGCATACTGATAGTATTATCATTATTGATCCAAACATTAAGCCTTTAATCATATTAGTATAACTCGCAGTTTTTTTCTTTTTCGGCATCTAGCGACTTATCTCGAGTAAGATATAATATTGTAAACACAATACCTAGAACTAAAAATATTACTTTAAACATAAGTCAATACCGCAATACAGCACATAACAACACAGGTCAATGCCCAAACATTGGACCAGTATGCTTGTTCTTCTTCACTGGGGCGCTTTTCATAAGCGTTTACGATTCTTGCCCACTCGTCAAATTCATTTTGCGATAGGGTGCCTGGAAAGTTTGTGCCTCTCCAGTATAGTTCTTCTTCTCTAGGTGTCATTACTGCCAACTCCTTTTGATTACTTATATATCCCTAGGCAAATATATCAATGTTGGATTTTTCTTTTTGGACTAGTTTTTCTGGACGAATTGGCTCTAACCAAGTATCCGGAATGTATGCTTTAGGAGTATCGCCTAGCATATTTTGCAGACCGTACTCTGTAGCTATCCACCAGTAGTGATCAGTAATCTGTGCAGTACAGACAATGCCGCGGAAGTTAAATTCTTCACCTTGTTTAAAGTGTCCAATATACTTTTCTACAAGAACTGTCTTGCCTATGTTTTGGGGACGCAGGCTCATAACAATCTTAGCAATGTCGCCTTGTTCACACTTCATTCTTTGTCAGTCCCATAATCTTAGTATGCAGAATCATATTCTCTGTTACTAATTTTGTGATGGTTGCCAACAAGATCAAACGGTCAGCATCTGTGATAACATCTTTGTCAAACTGTTCAAGGATACTAGTTCCAATCATTTTCATTGTCTGTTCTTGACCCTGCTTGAACACACCCCAGTCAATGGGATCACCTTCTTCGTGAGCAAAGGCAATATCGATTAATTCGTTTAAAGTTATTTGAGCCATCCTACCTTTTCTCCGTTGTCAATTCGTCTTTGGTGTTCTTCAACACTGCCAGGAAAACGCCAAGCCCAAATGGCAACAAGGGCCATAAAGACAGCAGTACTAATAATACCAATTGGTTTTACTCCGCCTGTGAACATTAAGATTAAACTTAAACTCATCATCGCCAACATAAAGAATTTCATCTTAGTTGGGAACACACGTTTGGTATTCCAGTTAGTTAGGAATGGTCCAAAAATCTTGTGATTATAAATCCAACGATGCATACGCTCACTACCCTTGCTAAAGCAATAGGCAGCAAACACAACAAACGGTGAATATGGTATGCCGGGAGTAACTACTCCAATGTAGGCCATTCCTAGAGATAGGAAGCCTAGTGTTGTCCAAAGAATTTTTTTCATATTAAGCCACTACAACCTTATTTGGTAACGCAGCCTGTATAATGTCTGCGTGTAAATTAGGAGTAAACTTACCTCCGGCCGCTCCGTTTAGTGTTGCCAGTGTACTTGCAACACCTTTTGATTTTCTAGTACTGATGCCACCGTAGGGCAAACCTGGAATAGCATAGCTAACGTGAATCCAAACTGTCTTACCTGGCAAGTATTCTAACAGCAATTGATCGTAGGAAATATTCTTACTCATCCATACTGCGATATCATAGTAGTCATAGGCAGCAACACCGCGGAACTGTAGGTCCATAGCCTGGCCGGTGCCGTGTGCTCCGCCACCAATACTTGCACCGTGTCTGTAAGTATTGGTCATAAAGGCATTGGGATATTTTGCCTTAACTGGTTCCCAAACATTCAATGCCAAAGCTGCTAGGTTATTAACAACGTTCTGAGGACCACTCACACTAGGATGGCACTCTGCCAACTGAGGAATTGTTCTAGGATATGTTACTTTCTTAATCATATCTCCTAGGGTTGTGCCCTTGGGAGTTAACACTGTGGCAAAACTTAGATCGCCTGTAACCGCCGCAGCATCTTTACCAGATATAACTGCTCCTGGTTTAGTGCCTTCGCCTTTAGGAGTTGGTGTAGTAGTAATAGCATCGTACTCAGCTTTGGTAATTCTACCTTCTGCAAGGAATCTATCAGCTTCGGCCTTGCCAGCAGTATTGTCATCATCGCCTTCTACGTTTTGTACAGCAGAAACTACAGTTACTTTTGGAACTGCTGGTGCTGCAAAACTTCCATCTGTTGTACTTGCATTGTACAAAGCAATAGGAACACCGTTGGCAAACACAGTACCTGAATCGTATACTGGTTCAACACGACCGTCTGCACCAAATCTTAATCCTACAATAGAATTAAAATTATGTGTATGAGGTATTAGATAATGACCACCTGCCGAGGTACTCGGTGCGTTTGATGGGCTAATTGTTGGAGTAGTCATTTATTAAAACTCCCTTGGCAATGCATCTATCTTGGCCTTATACCCTGTTAAGGCTGTTAGGCCAATTGCTCCAGAATCCTCAACGTATAACTTATAAGAACTAACAAGTCCTACCCAATCTAATGGTCCAGTTGTATGAATTCCAGATCCAGTTGCTGCCGTTGTAAATGTTGTACTGTTGGTAGACAGTGTAGATACGTTGGTAGACAGTGTAGATAACAAAGATGTTTGACTAGCACTTTCTCGAGCTAGATCAGATAGCTTGTCAGAAACGTTATCCATCTTATCAGCAATAAAAGCTAAACTATAAGAAAGCTGTTCTAATGCTGTTACCACTCTAATTAAGTGCGGGCTGTAATCGTAAGCAATTGCATTATTAGCAGTTGCTCCAGATCCTGCAGACGAAGTTGTAAGAGTAGCTGCCGCCGGTGGCGTTGGAGTTGACGGTAATAACGAGCTATCATTGGCCATAATATATTCCTAAAATAGTATTTAAGCCAACGCAATCCCTGTAGTACTTTGAACAAACTGGTCTGCAAACACCTTATCCGTTGCTTCTGCTACTGTAACAGTTTGCTTGAGCAATTTGATGTCTTTTTCTGGACTAACTGTAAACAAGTATGGCATTAGTCCTGGACCTTTTTGACCCATACCGATAACCATTGGCTTGCTTAACTTATAGTATGCATCTGTTTCTTCAACTAACTTAGCTACAATTTCTTCACCACTAGTTAGTTTTAACGTGATTACTTCGCCTACACTTACGCCTTTATCAATTAGCATTTTATACCTTTTCTAAAAATTGTTTTAATTCTGTGAATCCGCCGATAAGTTGTTCATCGACAAAAATCTGCGGAACTGTTCGTGCATTGGGTACAGATTCTAAAAGGTCTTCCTTTGTAAATCCGTCACCAATTTTCTTTTCTTCAAACTGAATACCTTTTTGTTTTAGCAGGGCCTTGGCCTGATCACAATAGGGGCAGTTGTACTTACTCCAAACAATAGCTTTCATTTTCTTCCTTTCAGCCTGTATATACTACAGAGCCATTTTTATCTGTGACCCTAACTAACAGCATACCTTTGTTCTTATAACTAAGAGCAGAGCTAATGGCTGCTTCCTCGGAACCATAGTGTCCTATAGTTGTCCAAGATTCGTAGGGTGATTTTCTTTTGAACTGTGCTTTAAACATAATAGTATTATATAGCCGGTAATTCGTCGTAGTCAAGATTTTCGCCCATTACGCCGATGACATAGTTTGTTGACTCGTTTTCTTGTAGGGCTGTTTGTTTCTTGCTGGTATCGCTGTGTTTGTTGAACCAAGGAATCGGAGTTGTCTTTGGTGCAGGGTTAGTGTACTTGATACCAATTTCTTTTAGAGCTGTAGCTGCGGTGTAGTCAACAAAGTCTTTAAGAATGTTAGCGTTAAGACCAATCACTGGCCCTTTCTGGAACAGGTAATCTGCCCAGGCCTTTTCTTCACGGATCACATCCAAATACATTTGATAGACTTCTGCTTCACATTCTTGTTTAGCACGAGCAAAGCGTGGATCTTCTTTGACTACCTGATTGATTAGGTATGCAGTCCACTCTTTGTGTAGTAGCTCGTCTTGTAGGATCAAGCTGATGATGTTGCCGTTGCCAATAAAGATCTTGTTCTCGACCATTGCCAACGATGTAGCAAAGCTGACCATAAAGCGGAATGCTTCTAAGGCATAGCTTGCGTTCAATGCTAGCCAAATTGCTTTGATATGCTTTTCTTCATCAATCTTTTCACCTGTCTCAACTAGGCAATTAATCAAATGAAGTTTATCATAGTAAAGGCCTACACTTGATGCCATAGCTACAATTTCTTTTGTGTCGTGGATGGTGTTGAACACTTCCTTTGGTACGTTGTAGATGTTACGAATGATGTGGCTATATGAACGACTGTGAATGTTAGTTTCAAAGAAACTCCAGTTGTACATTAGGGCTTCTAGTTCTGGTAGGCTTACTACTGGAGTAAAGATTTGACTAGGACCACGGCCTTGTAGACTGTCTAATGCTGTCTGTCTTAGCAGGTTACTGGTAAAGATGTGTTTGATAGAATCGCTGGCATCTTTAAAGTCGTTGGCATCTTTTGACAACGAAATCTCTTCTGGTACCCAAAAGAATCCACGAGCGGTCTGTTCAATCTTTTGTATCTTAGGATACTTAACTTCTTCAAATCGTTGAATGGTAACAGGACCTTGTGGGTCTAGAAACATCTTACGATTGAGATAGTCTGTCTTTGTTGTTAGGTTATATTGTTTTTGACTCATTGTTTATCCTGTTTTGTTAATTCTGGATCGTTCCAGACGTTTCTATTTTGCACAGCGTATTCTTTTAATACTCTCCAGGTCTTCTCACTTTCAGTTTCAGTCCATTTAAACTCAAACGTAGTAATTGGTGCTCTACCTGTGTTTCTATCAAAAAGTTCTCTATGCTCAATGTACCAAGAAAGCCAAACTAACTTACCGCTGGTTACCTTCGTTGGCCAAAGAGCAAATTTTCTAGTTTCCATACTTACCCGAAGCTAGTACAATCTTACAGATATGCTCCAGTCGTTCAATGTGTTCATAGGCACGCCACGGACTTGTATCGATAGCTACTACTCCGTGACCTTTGATACCTACAATATCATAGGCAATGTTTCCATAGTCATCAAGCTCTAACTTTTCAAAGCATTGATCAGCAAGCTCTTGACTGATAGGAGGAACATCACCTACGTTTGGTGCTACCTTTGTGTAGCGATTGAGTTCTGGGAACTGGTCGCTGATAGTGCTTAGGTCGATGCCGGCGTGCATTGCGGCAATACAGTATGTAGGATGAACGTGTACTACTACACGAACTTCGTTACTGTGCTGACCCATTGCTCGCTGTAGACCAAAGTGTAAAGGAATTTCACCACTAGGCTTTAGATTGGCACTGATATCAGTATAGTAGTCTTCTTGCCATAGCAGGCCGTGGATGCTGATCTTTTTAAACTGATCAGGCTGTAGTGTTTGTTTACGAACACCACTAGGTGTAATGTAGAAATGATCACGATCGTGATGACGAATACTTACGTTGCCATCACGACTGGTAATCCAATTGCGCTTATAAGCGTCTACTAAAATATCACAGATAGTTTCTAACATTACAGTTTACAAGCCTCGCAGTCGTCGTCTTCAATCAATTCTCGTTCGTTGTAGAAACCGTTGTAGTGTACTTCTGGTGTAGGCTCTGCTGCGGCTTTACTGCCAGCCTTGTTAATTAGACTGTAGTAGAATGTCTTCAATCCCCACACGTGGGCTTGCATCAAGTTCTTAGCAATCAATGTAGTTGGAACTTTACGATCAGGGAAGTGTGCTGGATTGTAGAATGTGTTAGTTGAAATGCTTTGGTCAACATAGGCAGCAAGTACAGCTGATGTCTTTAGGTAACCATCACAGTCTTTCTGTTCCCACATCATTTGATACTTGTTCTTTAACTTGTGGTACTCTGGAACAACCTGTACAAAGGAACCTGCTTTAGATTCTTTAACACTGATCAAACTCATTGGCATTTCAATACCGTTGGTTGAGTTAATAACAACACTAGAGCTTTCAACTGGAGCAATGGCCATAAGTGTAGCGTTGCGAACTCCGTGTTCTTTCATCTGTGTGCGTAGTGTTTCCCAGTCTAGTTCTGGAGTAAAGTCTGCTAGTTCATTAACACCGTTGGCACGTAGTTCCCAAGGAAACATTCCTTGACCGTAACGAGTCTTGTCGCTGTCTACACAACGTCCACGTTCCTTGGCTAATTCAACTGTAGCTTCTGTTAGGTAAAACGCTTGGTGCTCCATCCACGACTTAACTTCCTGTAGTGCATCTTTCTCGCCATACTTTAGGCTACGCTTGGCGTGCCAGTAGGCAAGGTTAGTTACACCAATACCAAGAGGCTGTATCTCATCATTGCTTAGTTTGCTTTGAATAGATAAGAAGTCTTGGTAGTCAAGGATGTTACACAGGCTACGTTGTAGAATTCTGCAGGCTCTACGCATATCCTCTGGGTTTCGGAACGCACCCCAGTTGATAGATCCCAGTGTACATAACGCTATGCGTCCAGCTTCGTCGTCAAGTCGTTTAAATGGACGTGTGGGTAATAGGATCTCACAGCACAAGTTACTCTGATATATCGTGTGATACTCAGGATCAAATGGTCCTTGATTCATTACGTTATCAATAAACACCAAATAGATGCGACCCGTATCTGTGCGTTCTTTCAGTATACCACCCTTGAATACTTCTTCAGCGGACATTGTCTTTTTACGCAGTCCTTTTTGCTTTTCGTATTTTACATATAGACTTTCGAATAAATCTGTGTCTTTGTAAAAGGCTTCATAGAGATCCGGAACTTCGTTAGGATCAAAGAAGGTTATGTGTTCTTTGTTTTTAAATCGTCTCCAGAAGAACGCCGACAGGACGACCCCGTAGTCCATGTGTCGTACTCGTGTCTCTTCTGTACCCTGGTTGTTCTTGAGAACAATGA
>JACCDW011757512.1_pt1 | contig 10809 bp, 9 predicted proteins | sample 7449781 | NCBI WGS metagenome assembly JACCDW01 (sample SAMN15323449, study PRJNA562643) | freshwater metagenome | isolation source: river surface water | place: USA:Blue River Watershed | collected 2017-08-18
ACGAGTGGCGCAGAAATTGGGGGCGCATTTGGTGGCGAAAAAGAAACCGGAGGAGGAAGAGAAAGTGGAAGTGATGCATGGAAAGCTTATATGCGTAGACAAACCAATACTATCAACTGGAGTACACAATTACCACTTGCACAAGGAATTCAATTTGATTTATAATTAACGTATGAAAAGAGGGCTCATCTTATTGACATATTTATGTCTACAAATAGGAAGTTTTGGACAAGCTAAGTTTACCAGCCAAAATTGGCATTGGAAGGATTATGAACAAGACTCTATTCATGGAATTAGTTTATTAAAAGCCTACCAATTCTTATCCACCTTGGACATTAAACCCACGCCGATTGTGGTGGCAGTAATGGATGGTGGAATTGACACCAATCACCTTGCACTCAAAACAAAATTATGGGTCAATGCTAAAGAAGTACCTGGCAATGGAATCGACGATGACCGCAATGGATATATAGATGATGTTCACGGTTGGAATTTTTTGGGCGGAAGCAATGGAGAAAATATCAACAAAGCAGCGGCTGAAAAATCTAGAATATATCATCACTATAAATCCCTGTATGAAAGTGATAAATTAGACACCACTTCTTTTACCAAAGTGCAATTAAGCAACTATCGCATTTGGAAACAAGCAGCCCTAGAAATGGAATTCACTGATGAAGAAGCAGCCAATCTTCAGTACATAAGAATGGCGAGCAATGCGCTTCAAAAGCTAGGCAACTTTATTCTTAAAGAAATGAACGATTCCAATTTCACCGTTGTGCAATTAGAACCCTTTCAACCCATTGGAAAAGTAACTTTAGATGCTAAAATTGCTTATTTAAGGACTGCTCAAATTTTAGGTATTGACAAAGAAACAGGTTTCAAAGAAATCATGGATGATTTGAAAGAATATATAGAAGGTAAAGAAAAAGCAGCTATCGCCAAACAAGAAGCTCCAGAAAACATTCGAGCAAAAATCATAAAAGATAAATACGAAAGTTTAGCAGACAAATTTTATGGCAACAATGATATTACGGGTCCTAATGCAAAGCATGGAACCCATGTTGCAGGATTGGTAGCAAGTATTCCAGATAGTAGCTGGGGAATCAATCATCTATATCCTCCTATTCAAATAATGGGTATTCGCGTTGTTCCAGATGGCGACGAATACGATAAAGATATTGCCTTGGGTATTCGATATGCTGTTGACAATGGGGCTAAAATTATCAATATGAGTTTTGGTAAATCTTTTTCTCCAGAACAAATTTGGGTAGACAGTGCCATTCGTTATGCAGCAAGCAAGGATGTATTAATTGTGCATTCCGCTGGAAATGAGTTTTACAATCTTGATATTAAACCCGTATATCCTACTCCCTACTCAAGTCAATTAAATGATACAGCCCATAATGTACTCACTGTAGGCGCAAGCAGTGACCCCTATTTAAATGGAACCTTACTAACTGATTTCAGTAATTACGGACCAAAGATTGTAGATCTGCTCTCTCCTGGTAATAAAATATATTCTACCCTACCTGGGAAGAACAATTATGGGTACTTACAAGGAACGAGTATGGCTGCCCCAATTGTTAGTCATATTGCAGCTATGCTTCGCACCTACTATCCTTCTTTAACAGCGATAGATGTAAAAAACATTCTTATGCAAAGCAGTTGGAAACCTAGCAACAAGGATGAAAGCTTTTCCATTCCACAAAAAGAAGAAACGAAAACATTACCACAAATAGCTGCAGCAGGAGGAATTGTGAATGCTGCCAAAGCCATAGAGATGGCCAATACCTTTCCAATAAAAAAAGCTTCGAAGACAAAATCTAAAAATATCTCAACACTCAAAACAAAACCTTAAATGCCAAGACCTAGCGCAACAGAATACGGTAGTTTTTTTCAAACTTATATCAACTATACCAGTGGTAAAGACTATTCCATTTTAGTACAACAATACAATGACCGTCTTATTGAATCTTGGAATGCCATTCCTATGGAAAAAGTGAATTATGCCTATGGCCCGGATAAATGGACGATTAAACAAATGTTCCAACATATCATTGATACGGAAAGAATTTTTGCTTATCGTGCATTAGCCATTGCAAGAAAGGAACCAGCAGCCCTAAATGGTTTCGATGAAAATGAATATGCGAAAAATGGAACTGCTGCCAATAGGAATTGGAAAGATATGTTAGTTGAATGGAGAGTGGTAAGACAATCTACAAACCTATTATTCGCTTCTTTCACTGAGGAACAAATGAAAGCCGTGGGGACGGCAAGTGGGAATCCAATTAGTGTGAATGCTATAGGATTTATTATTTTCGGACACGCGCTACATCATTTGCATATACTTAAAGAACGTTACGACATTTAATAATACAATCAGACTTTGTCTGATCAATGAATGTCCCATACAATTATTACACGAAAAAGGCCTCCAACTGGAGGCCTTTTCTATAGCTCGAATAAAGTTACTACTATTTAGCGTATAAGTGAACGGCTAATTGAACATCTGTATCTGTTCCTAATTGATAATTAATACCAAAAGCAGTTCTATCAAATGCAAAGAAAGCTTCAGCAAAGAAACCTTTTGCAGGATCTGTACTTCTGATATAGGCAGTAAAGCTTACAGGTGCTTTCACGCCACGTAAAGAAAGGTCTCCAGTCACAGTAGCTTTTCCTTCCTTCACATAAGTTACATTAGTAATTGTAAAAGTAGCTTCTCCGAATTTAGCTACATCTAAAAAGTCAGCAGAAGATAAATGTCCTTGAAGTCTATCGCCAGCAGCATCCGTTATTTTTAAACCAGCCACATTAATTACAAAACTACCTCCTACTAATTTTCCACCATCCACTTTCACCGAACCTGATTTTACAGGAAAGTAACCTGTATGAAAATCACTTGCTTTAGAGCCTGTGAAATCAACTTTACTTTTTGAAGCATCTACTGTAAAAGTAGTAACTTCTTTAACTGCCGTTTTGTTCGTAAAAGAAACTAAAGCGATTGATGCAAGCACCAATGAAGAGAAAAGTACTTTTTTCATATTGTTTTTATTTGTTGTTTAATACTATGTTGGGTTAAATATCTTACAAAGAAGATAGACTGCAAAGTTAATAATCAATGTTTAAACAACAAAATTATATTTTAAGTTGATTTTAGGTGAATTTATGGCTGATTTTCTGCTCTTTATCTAGTATCTTCGCCAAAATTTCATTGATATGAACCTGCACGAATACCAAGCAAAAGAATTGCTTAAAAAGTACAATGTCCCTGTTCAAGAAGGGGTTGCTGTTAAGAATGTAGAAGACGCAGTTGCGGCTTACCAAAAAATTGCAACAGAAACCAATAATAAGTTTGCTGTTGTGAAAGCTCAAATTCATGCCGGTGGTCGTGGTAAAGGTACTATTGTGGGTACTGACCAACGTGGTGTAGCTGTAGGTAAATCAGCAGAAGACATCGAAAAATTCGCAAAAAACATTTTAGGTGGAACCTTGGTTACGATTCAAACTGGCGCAGCTGGTAAAGTAGTAAACCAAATCTTAGTTGCACAAGACGTATATTATGACGGCCCTCAACCAACAAAAGAATTCTACCTATCTATTTTATTAGATCGTACAAAAGGAATGAACGTAATCATGTACAGTACCGAAGGAGGTATGAACATTGAAGACGTAGCACATGATACTCCAGAAAAAATATTTAAAGAGTGGGTACACCCAGGTGGTGGCTTACAAGGGTTCCAAGCAAGAAAAATTGCTTTCAACCTTGGTTTAAGTGGTGAAGCATTCAAGAACTGCGTAAAGTTTGTAACCAATTTGTACAACGCCTATGTGGGTTTAGACTGTGCGATGTTGGAAATTAATCCTTTATTCAAAACTTCTGATGACAAAATCATCGCTGTAGATTGTAAAATGAATTTAGATGACAACGCTTTAATGCGTCATGCTGATTTATTAGCCATGCGTGATGTTACAGAAGAAGATCCAACTGAAGTAGAAGCTGGAGAGTTTAACTTAAACTTTGTTAAGTTAGATGGTAACGTAGGTTGTATGGTAAACGGTGCTGGTTTAGCAATGGCTACTATGGATATGATTAAGTTAAGTGGTGGTGAGCCAGCTAACTTCTTAGACGTAGGAGGTACTGCAAACGCTCAAACAGTGGAAGCTGGATTTAGAATTATCATGAAAGATCCTAATGTAAAAGCAATTTTAATTAACATCTTTGGCGGTATCGTTCGCTGCGATCGTGTTGCTGCTGGTGTAATTGAAGCTTTCAACAAATTAGGCAATATCAATATCCCAATCATTGTTCGTTTACAAGGAACCAATGCTGTGGAAGCTAAAAAATTAATCGATGAGAGTGGATTGAAAGTGCAATCTGCCATCCTATTAAGCGAAGCTGCTGACTTAGTGAAGCAAGCCGTAGCTTAGTTTTTAAGCGCATTTTTATAGAATATAAAATGCGCTTAAAAACCCTCTAATGACTTTTAATAAAGCCTCGGTTTCCGAGGCTTTATTGTTTCTTTTATTATGGCATTTTTATAGCATAAAATGCACATTCATCCGTGCTAATCAATTTCATGAAAATTGTTACTATGCGGTTATCACTTTTACTTCCGTAAGTGCACTAAAGGAATATACATGGCCCGTAGCCACCTCCACACATTCAATACGTATTCGACGCTTTTTCCCGCGTCTAAAAATACGGCCTTTGAAGGATTCAAATAAAGTACCCTCTTGAAGGTGTGCAACAAAGGCATGGCCCTCTTTTTTGACAGCGTCATAATTACGTAACACCAATAGCAAGGCGGTTTCCCCATTGGCCGTTGCTGCTGGATTTAATAATGTTTTTTGTAAACTCTTTTGAATGTCTTGTGGGAATAGACCAAGTCGAATAAATGCAGCTAATAAATCACTGTAAATCTGTTTCCATTCTTTTCCATGAGCTTCCACCCTATTTTTATATTGCTCAAAACAAAGCAAGTGTGCTAATTCGTGTAGTAAGGTGATTAAAAATTCGTACTTATTTAAATTACCATTAACAGAGATTTTATGATTCGCTCCTAAACCAGCATGTCTATAATCTCCCAACACCGATTTACGTGCTTTGGTAACCGTTAAATGCACCTTATATTGGTGTATCAGCTGAACTACAGGTTCAAAGGCGCCTTCTGGTAAATAAGCACTTAAAGCAGCTAATGGGTGTTCAACTTTTGCCATGGTATATAGAGTACTATTGCTTATGCTGTGTCCAGCTTATTTCTAACCAAGTATAAATCAAATACAAGCCCATACTACTTAACAAGGTAGGCATACCCACAGGGCCTAATTTTTGTGATGCATAAGCCAAAGCAGCTCCAGCAAAAACAACCATTTTTAAAAGCGTCCCTATCATAACAGAATTCACCACAGACCTGGGATTGTTATAATCAATTTTTCTAATTCTTTTAAAGCTAAAAATGGACATCGTAAACAACATTAAGTTTACAACCATGATAAACCTAAATTTAAAAGCAGTACTCGTTCCAAAATAAGTATTAGAAAAAACTAAAATAGTATTGGTCAAGACAAATAAAAATAAAACAGGAATAAGGGCTCTGAATTTCATAATCTAGATAATTATAGCTTTTTTGATTTGGTATTTGTTTCTTTTACAATATTGATTAATGAAATAACAATAAAACCAAATGGCAATAACCAAATAAATAAAGGAATTTTAATGTTAATCCAATGTTTTTGATCCAAGTATTTTCCTAAAAATAACAAGGCAACTAATGCAACCGCCCATTGAGAAGCAAGACCTGCAAATTTAGCCCATGCAATCCCCTGTTCTTGGTTTTGACGCTCTTTCAAAATATTGAATTTAATCAGTAATTTTTTGGCTTTCTGGCAATTGTAAAGGCAAGGTGTCTAATGCTTGAGGATTGCCTTCGGCTAACACTTTTTTTAATCCTTCTAAGTATTGTTCTTTATAATGAATAGCTTGTTCCAAAGAATCGGTTCTAATTTTAAGTAATTGCAAAGTTGATCTACTTTCTTTAGTACCATATCCAGGGATGTAGTACTTAAGGGGGGTAAAAGCAATCAAAGCAATCGTTAATCCAACTAAAAGAATAAAACTGACGCTAATCCCAATGTAAACGGAGTTTCTAGAAAAACGCATGGCTGCCACTTCATCATAGGTATCATCGTTGGTAATAACAAGACGATAGGTATTGCTAGTCCTTTTAAAGGTATTGTTGATGTCTAAGTTTGCCATATAAATAAATGCTGCTTAAAGATACGCAGGGAAAGCAATTTTTGGTCAAAATAATAAGGATTAATTGTATTTTTAAGGCAATATTGAACCAATCTATGTATCCTAGAACTAAATCGCTAAAATATTGGAAATCCTTGATTTTCATATTTGTCTTAATGGCTGCCATGCCATTAACGATACAAGCACAGGATACCACCGATAAACAATATGACATTAACGAATCTAAATTGGTCAAAAAGGCCAATAAATTATTAGATACAGCTCAAAAAAAAATAACCAATGCCATCATTAAAAGAGCTAGAAAAATTGCCAACAAAGCTGATACGGGGATCAATAAACTAGCTAAGAATAGTTTAAAAGAAGTTGAAAAACCACTCCCTTACGAACGCCTTCTAAATAAAAAATATACATTAGCCCGTAGAGCTTATCAAAATACAGTATCGCAATACAATTACTTATTCAATGCACAAGAGGAGTTCAATGAAATGATCGCCAATGCAAGAAGTAGTTATAAGGAAGATTATTCAAGTTTAATTAATTTTTACGATTATGATCTAGCCACTATTGCTAAGAGCAGTATCGACTCCCTCATTTATCGGTGTAATGCCAACATTGTTTTACATGATCTAAGAAGCAACTGGGTGGATGACTCCTATTTATTACTGGCAAAAGCTTATTTATTTCATAAAAATTTTGATACTGCAGGAAGTATATTACAATTCATCAATTATTCTTTCGATACTAAAGAAAATGGAATGGACTTGCCCATTGGTAGTAACGTCAGGAAAACAAATGGCAAGTTTAGCATTGCCACCAAAGAAGACCAAAGAATATTTGAAAACGCCAATGTGCGAAATGAAAGTATGATATGGCAAGCCAGAAACTATTTTGAAACTAAAGAATTTAATGAAGGGATAGGCCTATTACAATTATTGAAAGCAGATGAGCTTTTTCCTAAACGTTTATACCCCTTTTTAAATGAGCAATTTGCTTATGGATATTACTTAATGGAATCCTATGAAAATGCAGCTTCTTATTTAATAAATGCCTTACCCAATGCCCCAGATCACTTGGCTAAAGGAAGATGGTATTATTTGATTGCTCAGTTATGGCAAAAAGCAGATAAAATTGACAACGCATACAATTGGTTTAAAAAAGCAAACGAATACGCGCCCAACCCAATTATTGGGGTCTATTCAAAGATAAATATGGTTAGGATTGAATCCGCCAAAAGTAATCGACCTTGGCGAGCATTGGCGTCAGAATTAGAAAGCATGACCAAAAAAGAAAAGTATAAACCTTTCTCTGATATCATCTATTATGAAATGGCTCAATTAGCGATTCAAAATCAGGCGAACCTTATGGCTAATGAATGGCTAGTTAAATCCATAAAGAACAATAGCGTCAATGCCAATCTAAAACAAAAGGCATTTGAAAACCTAGGTGAAATAAATTACCAGGCAGATTTATATGGTATATCAAAAATGGCCTATGACAGTATCAATAATATCCTAAAAACGCATCCACAATATGAGACCATTACGCTCAGAAAGAAATGGATGTCTACCCTACTTGAGCAAAGCAATAACTACCAAAAAGAAGATAGCTTACAATACATTTACAGTTTGCCCATTGCTTATCAGGACAACTATGCAAAATCTTGGAATAAACGACAAACACAAATTGCTCATAACTTAGCAAACCTATTTAGTGAAAAAACGGTAAAAAATACCATTAAGGAAGACGCTGCTCCAACAGCAATGAATATGAATGCATTCATTGGCAACCTGTCCAACACCAATGATTTTTATTTTGATAATAAAAATACAGTCAGTCAAGGGAAACAAAGTTTTATTCAAAAATGGGGAGAACGACCCAATGTAGACCAGTGGAGAAGAAAAACAAGTGTTGCCCTAGTTAATAGAAGTACCATAAACAATACTGAAGTAAATACAAATGTAAGCACCAAAGATTCCAGCAATACAAAGTCGGACAAATTAAAGAAAGAAGAAATTAAATATACCTTACTGGCTTCAAAGGAAGATTTACAAGCCTCAAAAATTAGATGGAATAAGGCAGCACTTACCAGCGCACAGACATTTCTTTTACAGTTAAATGATTTTGAAAAAGCCAAACCAATTTATCAAAAAATCATTGATAGAAATATTGATAGTATCACAACGGAACGTGCTTATCTGGATTTAGCCAGTCAATACCTACACGAGGGCAATTTAGAAAAGTCAAACGAGATAATTAATATAGTCACATCCAAATTCCCTAAAGGAGTCTATGCAAGTAGAAAGCAGGAAGACGAAAATAAAAGAAACAAGAATTCCAATATAGTTAACCAATACAAAGAAGCCTATTTTGCCAGTCAAATTGGGAATTGGGATAAGCTAGCATCCATTGCACAAAACATAGATGATGATATTCGTAAAACAAAGTGGTATTTCCCTTTACAGTTTTTAAAAGTAAAGATGTATGCACAACAAAAAAGAGATAGTCTTGCCATTGTTCAACTTGAGTCCATTATCAAAGAAAGTAAAAGTGATATCATTAAAGAAAAAGCTAGAAATATTATTACTGAAATAAAAAATAGAGCCGGTACCGAAGCCTATTTGACAAGTTTACAAATTGTCAAGGAACAATATATGCCAGAAGCCTCCACAGAAGAAGCTTTAAAATCCATCGTGAAAGTAGATACCACACCAAAAACCAAAGATAGCCTGGGGGACCAAAACAAGATTGCTGTCATCCCCCCTAGGATTATTTTTTCTGCAGATAGTACCGAACCGTATTTTGTTGCATTGGTGACAAATAATTTAAAACCCATGTACGTTAAAGAAATGCAAAATGCATTCTCTAGCTTAAATGAGGATGAATTTGCTACACAAAAACTTACCAGTACTTTTGTTCAATTCCAGGAGGGTGTTTACATTGTGTGGATTGGCGCTTTTGAAAATGCGCAAAAAAGTAAGATCTATTTAAATCGAATTAAACCAAGATTGAAAAGAGAAATAATTTCATTTGTGTCAGATAAACAGTATGAAATATATCTTATTTCTAAACCCAATATTTTACTCATTAAAAACATCGAAGACTTGCAATTTTACAAGGACTTTATGTTAAATAAAATTTACAAACCTTAAAAGGAAAAACGTGAATCAAGAAACAAATAAACCCAAAAACTGGGTACGCCTTTTCTGGAAATACTACTTTATCTCAATGGGTGTATTTATTCTCTTTCTATTAATGCTCAACTGGGGCTTAATTGGAGATATGCCTGACCTTAATGACATTGAGAATCCAACTGCTTCCCTAGCGAGTCAAGTATACGCACAGGATGGAACGCCGATGGGTAAATATTATTTAGAGGATAGAATTAGTGTAAAATACCGTGACATAAGCCCCTATTTATTACAAGCATTGGTTGCCACGGAGGATAAACGTTTTTATGATCATTATGGTGTTGACGGAGAAGGACTCCTAAGGGCAGTTGCATTTTTAGGGAGTCAGGGCGGCGCCTCTACCATCACTATGCAGACAGCAAAAAATTTGTTTACAGATAATTGGAGTACTAAAAACAAATTATTGCGACTCATTCAAAAAATCAAGGAAAGTATCATAGCCGTTAAATTAGAACGAAACTTTACCAAGCAAGAAATCATTACGCTTTATTTAAATACGGTTCCTTTTAGCGAAAATCTATTTGGTGTTAGCAATGCGGCTAGAAGTTTTTTTCAAAAAGAACCGGATCGTTTAAATATAGAAGAGGCTGCTTTATTGATTGGTATGATTAATGCGCCTACTAAATACAACCCCAATAGAAATCCAAAATTGGCTTTGGAAAGACGCAATTTGGTGTTGAATAGAATGGCAGGTCAAAAATTTATTACCGAAGATCAAGCAGCACAATTAAAACAATTACCTGTTGTCACCAATTTCAAAAAATTAGACGAAAACAATGGACTGGGCCCCTATTTCAGAATGAACTTGGGTGAGTACATGAAAAAATGGTGCAAGGAACATAAAAAAAGCAACGGAGATGCTTATAATTTATACAGAGATGGTTTAAAAATCTATACCACTATTAATCCACGTATGCAATTATATGCAGAAGAAGCAGTAGCAAAGCACATGGCTTATCTTCAAAAGGAATTTAATAACCAACCTAAAATTAAATCAGGAAGTATTTGGAAGGAGTTTAACAATCAATTAGAATTGGCTGTTAAACAAACAGACCGTTGGAAAAATTTAAAGAAAGAAGATCTAAGCGAGGAAGAAATAAGAAAGACATTTGATCAAGCAGTACCTATGCGCATTTTTGCTTGGAATAAAAATAGATTTATTGACACAAGTATGTCTCCTTTAGACTCTTTAAAATACCACAAGCAAATTTTACAAACTGGATTTTTAGCAGTGGACCCATTCACGGGTGAGGTTAAAGCATGGGTAGGTGGTGTTGATTTTAAAACCTTTAAATACGACCACGTAAACATCAATACCCGAAGACAAGTGGGTAGTACTATGAAGCCATTGTTGTATTCATTGGC
>JACCDW010316738.1_pt1 | contig 10807 bp, 13 predicted proteins | sample 7449781 | NCBI WGS metagenome assembly JACCDW01 (sample SAMN15323449, study PRJNA562643) | freshwater metagenome | isolation source: river surface water | place: USA:Blue River Watershed | collected 2017-08-18
TCTCTCGCACGTATGAAGATTCCTCATTACATTGCGATTGAGCCACAAGATGAAGAAAACTATGAGAAAGCACTTGACACATTCAAGATTCGTGATTATGTCACACTCTTGATTGCACCATTCAGTAATCATGGTGATGGTCCTGGTCGTGCTCGTAATTGGTGTTGGGATCATGCGATTGAGATTGGTGCCGAAAAGCATTGGGTGCTAGATGATAACATTACAGATTTCTACCGCTTGCATAAGAACAAACGTTATCGTGTAGAGTCTGGTGCTATCTTCCGTGCAGCCGAAGACTTTGTGGATCGTTTTGAGAATGTTCCTATCTCTGGCTTTCAGTATAGATTTTTCATTGCACCAAACTCTAAGTATCCACCATACGTAACCAACACACGAATCTATTCTTGTTTGCTAATCTCCAATGATTGTAAACATCGCTGGCGTGGTCGTTACAATGAAGATACTGATATCTGTTTGCGTGTTCTGAAAGATGGTGACTGTACTGTCCAGTTCAATGCGTTCTTACAAGGCAAAGCGGCTACACAAACAGTCAAGGGTGGTAACACCGAAGAATTCTATCACAAAGAATTTGCTGACCAAGATGAGAATTTCAAGAAGACTGGCTACAATAGTAGCGGTACAATCAACAAATCAAAGATGCTGGAAGAAATGCATCCAGATGTTGCGAGAGTTGTTTGGCGATATGGTCGTTGGCACCACTATGTTGACTACAACCCATTCAAAAAGAATCAATTGAAATTGAAACCAGAAGTAGTACTTCCTGATGGTGACAATGAATATGGAATGAAATTGATTCACAATTACCAAGAGCAAAAGTAATACCAATTACGTACTTGACAGGGATCGTCAATCTGCTATAATTCATACATATTCAAGAGGATGTGTATGAATTTTTCCCAAGAATCCAAGTCTCAACTAGCCAAATTGTTGGCTACAGAAAACCTTACTGTTGAACACCGTAAAATGCAAACGGCTATGTTTGACTTGAAAAATCGTGTATTGTACTGCCCGATCTGGACAAATATGTCTGGCGAACTTTATGATCTTTTGTTGGGTCACGAAGTTGGTCACGCATTGGAAACTCCTGCTGAAGGTTGGCACAATGCATTGCCTGATCCAAAAACCAAAGACAAGAAAAACTTCAAAGCGTTCCTGAACGTTGTTGAGGATGCACGTATTGAAAAGAAAATGAAACGTAAGTTTCCTGGTCTACGTCAATCGTTTGTCAAGGCTTATGGTGAATTGATTGAACGTGACTTTTTCGGTCTGAAAGGTCGTGATATCAATACCATGCCATTCATTGATCGCCTGAATCTGTACACCAAAGGTGGTGTCAATCTTGGTATCAAATTCAATGATACCGAAGCTAAATTGTTGGCTGATGTTGAGGCATGCGAAACCTGGGATGATGTTGTCCGTGTTGCTAATGTGGTGTATGATCACGCAAAGGATGAATTGAACAATCAGGAATCACAATCAATGCCAAACGAATTTGGTGATTTTGATCCTGACGGTGACTATGAGTTGTCTGAATCGGATGAAACCGAATCTGATGATGCACCTGCACCTTCCGATGATGGTCAAGAATCAGAATCTGAAAATGCTTCTGGCGAAAAAGAAGGTGGTGAACAAGATTCTGGTAAAGCAAAAGCGTCCGATGATGTTGAAGATTCTTCCGATGCTGAAAAAGAAGAAGGTGAACAAACTGTCATTGAACGTGTAAAAGAATCCAAAGCCGTTGAATCAGACACCCGTGATCTTGAGCCTGCTTGCGAAACTGATGATAACTTCCGTGCGAATGAAAGTCTATTGCTGGACAAGAGTGCAAGAGAATATGTTTATGTAAGCGTTCCTACTCCTGTCATGAGTGAAATCCTGACAGATTACAAGCGTGTGCATGAACAAATGGAACAATGCTGGAATATCAAAACCGATTCTGCACAATATGAAAAACGTGAACGGACTTACAAGTCTTTCAAGAGTAAGAATGATCGTTACGTTTCATTGTTGGCTAAAGAATTTGAAATGCGTAAAGCGGCATCAAAGTTTGCCAAGAACAAAGTCTCTGAGACTGGTGACATTGATGTGAATCGTATTTACAAATACCAAATTGATGATAGCATCTTCAAGAAAATTATGCGTGTACCGAAAGGTAAATCACATGGTTTGGTTTTGTTGTTTGATCGTTCTGGTTCTATGATGGGCAACATGCAATCAACACTGGAACAAATCATGGTTCTTGCAATGTTCTGCCGTAAAGTAAACATTCCTTTTGTTGTTTATGGCTTCGGTAATGAAACTGGTGGTTTCCGTTATGATCATGGTCGCATGGCAAAGCCCTCATTCTCTCGGAATGAAGGTGAGTTGTTTCTGGATAACGTATTCTTGCGTGAATACTTGAATTCTAAAATGAGTGTTGGTGAATTCAATCGTTGCATGAAAAACTTGTCGGCTCTTGCTGATGTTTATTCTGGCAAGTATAGCCGCAAATTTGTTTATCCTCATAGTGAGTCTTTGTCAAATACTCCTATGATTGAAGCAATGGTCGCAATGAAAACATTGACCAATGAATTCCGCAAGGTGAACAATCTTGATATTGTAAACATGGTTTTGCTTCATGATGGTGATGCTGATACTGTGAATGCAAAAGTGGCTGGTGACTATTATCAAACAATTAGTTCTAGCCGCCAAAACATTGTTGTAATTGACAAGAAACATAAATTGCAATTCAACGCACAAGATCAATATGTTGATTCTGGTATGCGCCATGCAATCTTTGAATGGTATCGCCAAACAACTGGTGCTAAAATTGTAGGTTTCTACATTGTTGGTTCTGGTGGTTCAGCACGTACTGGTATTATGCGCCGTTATGTTGCTGGTGGTAAAACCATTGATGAAATGTTTCCTGGTCATTCTAACTATAGCTATTTTGATCGCAAACAGTATGCATCTGGTTTGGCTAAGAAGTTGAATACAGACAAGTTTCTGGAATCATCCAATCGTGGCTACAATAAATTCTTTATCATCCCTGGTGACAAAGATTTGGCAATTGAAAACGATAGTTTACATGTTGATGGCCAAGTCACCGCAAGTAAACTAAAGAATGCATTTATCAAAATGAACATGAAACGTCAAGTTTCCCGTGTTCTGGTGAATCGCTTCATTGGTGAAATCGCTGTGTGATTTTTACAACACCACTTGACAAGGTGGTGTTTTCCTTCTATAATTACTGTATTGAATTGATCTGGAGTTATTTGTTATGCGTACCATTCAAGTTGACAAGCGTGAAAAGTTTCTTGAAATTATTGCCGCCGTTGGCAAGCCTGTAATGTCTTTGCAGGAAATCAAAAACGTATGTGCTGAAAATTCTATCAAAGAACCTCAATGGTTCTTGAAGGATCCTGCTAATCGTGCAGGTCGTGGCATGTACAATATTCCTAGTGTTGTTGCACAAGTTTTGCCTATGAAAAAAGTTGATACTGATTCCAAACCTGCGGTTGTCGCACATAAAATTTCCAATGTCGTTACAGACTTGGAGACTGAGGACTTGGTTCCTAAAAAATATAAGAATTATGTTCCCTTCGGTAACTTCAATGACTTGGTTGCAATCTTTGAGAGTAATCAATTCTTTCCTATCTTTATCACTGGTCAATCTGGCAACGGCAAAACAATGTCCGTTGAGCAGGCTTGCGCCAAGGCTAATCGCAAATTCGTTTGTATCTCCATGACACCTGATACCGATGAGGGTGACTTGCTTGGTAACTATGTTCTTATCAATGGTCAAATGGAATGGCGTGATGGTCCTGTGACTGTGGCAGCCCGCCAAGGTGCAGTTTTGTGTGTGGACGAAATTGACTATGGTGCACAAAATTTGTCATGCTTGCAACGTGTTCTGGAAGGCAAACCATTTCTGTTGAAGAAGAAAAACGAATTGGTAACTCCTGCTGAAGGTTTTACTATCGTTGCTACGGCTAACACCAAGGGTAAAGGCTCTGAAGATGGTCGTTATATGTTCACCAACGTATTGAACGAAGCATTCTTGGAACGTTTCTTGAATACCTACGAACAAGAATATCCTCCTGTTGCTGTGGAAAAGAAAATTGTTCGCAAAGAAATGGAAGCATTCGGTCGTAAAGATGATGCATTCGCCGACTTGTTGGTTGCTTGGGCTGATATTGTACGTAAGACCTTTGCTGAAGGTGGTGTGGATGAAATTATCTCTACCCGCCGTCTGGTACATATCTGCAAAACGTTCGGTGTCCATGGTGATCGTATGAAGGCTATCGGTCTTTGTTTGAATCGCTTTGATGCTGATACCAAAATGTCATTTTTGGACTTGTATACCAAACTTGATGCTGAAGTGAATAAGAAGGATGAAGTGGTTGCACCCACATCACCCTCTGAAATGGAAGAAATTCCCTTCTAAAACTTTATGTTTACCGCCTAGAGTATTGACTTACTCTGGGCGGTCTGTTATTATTATGAATCTGAGATTACAACCACCTCTCAGAAACTTAGCTAAGTGTGGTTTTTGTTATGGAGTTTTATATGTCTAAGAAGACTAATGTAAAAGAAAAAATGCTTGCAGTTCTAAGCAAGACTGATGGTTACAATACCTTCACCACCGCTCAAGCACGTGCCCGTTTTGGTATCACCAACGTAGCCGCACGTATCAATGAGTTGCGTGAAGATGGTCATGCCATCTATACTAACACCAAGACCTTGGATAATGGTCGCAAGATTTCCTTCTATCGCCTTGGTCAGCCAACCAAGCGTATGGTTGCTGAAGGAATCAAAGCACTACGTGCCAAAGGTGTTAGCACTTTTGCCTAATTTTAGGTAAAACCTAGATGAGGAAGTGATATATACTAATATCGCTTCCTCTTTTATTTTATGGGTACAATATGGAAATCAAAGTCAAAATTGAAGAATTGAAAAAGAATAAGTTGTTTGTAGCAACGCCCATGTATGGTGGTATGAATCACGGCATGTACATGAAGTCCTGTTTGGACCTACAAGCAATCATGGGAAAATATGGAGTTGAGGTGCGTTTCTCATTCCTGTTCAATGAATCCCTAATCACACGGGCACGAAACTATTTGGTTGATGAGTTTCTCCGCTCCGATGCAACGCATCTATTGTTTATTGACTCCGACATTCACTTCAATCCACAGGACGTAATTGCATTACTTGCTTTGGACAAAGATGTTATCGGTGCACCTTATCCAAAGAAAGCAATCAACTGGACAAACATCGCACATGCCGCACGTAAACATCCAGAACTTGAAGCAAGGGAACTTGAAACCCTCGTTGGTGACTATGTGTTCAACGTTGTAAAAGGCACACAACAATTTTCCGTTACTGAACCTCTTGAGGTCATGGAGATTGGTACTGGCTTTATGATGATTCGCCGTGAAGTGTTCCCTAAAATGGAGCAAGCATATCCACAACTACGTTACAAACCAGATCATGTTGGCCAAGCAAACTTTGATGGCTCACGTTACATTCATGCATACTTTGATACAATCATTGATACTGTAGATTCTGCGACTGGTGGTGGTTCTGATCGTTACTTGTCTGAGGACTATATGTTCTGCCAGCTATGGCGTAAAATGGGTGGACAGATTTATTTGTGCCCATGGATGAAGACACAACACATCGGTACATATCCATTTACCGGTAACATGAGTAAAATTGCTGAACTTACAGGGAGACTATAATGCCACGTGATGAATCTTATGATACAGGTGCTCCTATCGGACAGGAGTACGGAAAAGAAGCTGACTTGTTTGACATGTCGCCTAATGATATTGTAAAACAATCACAGACTGCTACAACTGGTGGTCGTAAATTTGATGGTGATAAACTGGAGTATGGATTGACACCACCTCTTGCACTAAAAGCAATGGTAGATGTTCTAACATTCGGTGCTCAAAAGTATGAGCGTGACAATTGGAAACGTGTACCAGATTCTAAGCGTAGATATTTTGATGCACTCCAACGCCACGTGTGGGCTTGGAAAGAAGGCGAGAGTATTGATCCAGAATCTGGTAAGCATCACTTAGCACATGCTATGTGTTGCCTTGCTTTCCTTTATGAACATGATGTGAAATATTCTCTTGACAAACAAGAGAATGGTGATGTATAATTGATTTTTATTTGGAGTATATTATGAAATTTTCTAAAGACACTTTTACTGTTTTGAAAAACTTTGCGTCTATCAATGATGGTATCGTTTTCCGTAAGGGAAACACTCTGCGTACATGTGACGCATCTAAGCAGGTTCTTGCTGAGACAACTATCACCGAAGACATTCCTTCTGACTTCGCAATCTTTGATTTGAATCGTTTTCTTTCCGTGTTGAGTCTGCATGATGACAATACAGATATTGAACTTGATTCAACTGCTAAGTCTGCATATCTGAAAAGCACTCGTAAGAAAACAGAGTATCGCCTCTGTGATCTTTCTATGGTGAAGAATGCACCTGAGAAGTCCATCAACATGCCTTCCGCTGATGTAACATTCACTCTGACTGCCGATGATCTAGATTCCACTCTACGTTCCGCAGCCGTTCTTGGCACACCACATATCGCTGTGAAGTCTGATGGTGAAAAGATTTATGTTGCACAACTTGACAACAAGAATACTTCCGCACACACCAGTCAAATGGAAGTTGCTGATGGTAATGGTAAGAAATATACCATGTTGTTCAAGACTGAGAACATGAAAATGATTCCTGGTACCTATGATGTTTCAATCTCTTTCAAGGGTATTGCAAACTTCAAGAACAAAGAAAAGAATCTTCAATACTGGGTTGCAACCGAAATCGGTTCCAGTGGAGAAGCATGATGAAGTTTATTTACCTGACTGATATGATGGGAACAGTCTGGTTGGTGAATCGTGATGATATCACCAAGGCTGTTGACATTACTGGCGGCTCTATGATATACTTCAACAATGGAGCAGTAAAGAAGTTGAAGCACTCGTTGCTTGAACTTGCTTCAATGTTGAACGCTTGATTTTATTTTTTGTTATGAGGTATTATGGAACATCTATTGTGGACGGAGAAGCACCGTCCAAAAACTATTGCGGAGTGTATTCTTCCTGATCGTCTGAAGACGCCATTCCAAGAGTACGTAAACACAAAACAGATTCCACACCTGTTGCTATCTGGTAGCGCAGGTGTCGGAAAGACTACTGTAGCCAAAGCACTTTGTAATGAGATTGGTGCTGACTACATCGTTATCAATGGTTCTGACGAATCAGGTATTGATGTGTTTCGCACCAAGATCAAAGACTTTGCATCTTCAATGTCATTCACTGGTGGTCGTAAAGTCATCATCATTGACGAAGCTGATTACTTGAATCCCAATTCAACACAACCAGCTTTGCGTAATGCAATGGAAGAATTTGCAGGAAACTGTTCGTTCATCTTCACATGTAACTTCAAGAATCGTATCATTGATCCTCTACATTCTCGTTGTGCAGTCATTGACTTCACGCTAAAGAATGATGAGAAGACAACAATGGCAGCCCAATTCTTCAAACGCATTCAGTTGATTCTGGAGAATGAGACTGTTGAGTATGAGCCAAAAGTTATTGCTGAGTTGGTGAAGAAACACTTCCCAGACTTTCGCCGTGTGCTGAATGAGCTACAACGTTACTCACAGTTCGGTAAGATTGACACTGGTATTCTGGTGCAAATTGCTGATGTGTCTATTACTGAAGTTGTAAAACATCTAAAGAACAAAGACTTTGGTGCGATTCGTAAGTGGGTTGCAAGTACTGATGTTGATGCGTCAACGTTGTTCCGTAAGTTGTATGATAACATGTATGATCTTCTGCAATCACAGAGCATTCCTCAAGCGGTTATCATTCTAGCTGACTATCAATACAAGCAAGCATTTGTAGCCGATGCTGAAATCAATACTGTTGCATGTTTGACAGAGTTGATGGTAAGTGTGGAGTTCAAGTGATTGACTTATTGAAACCAACATTTGATTGGATCAAAGATGACTTCATATCTCATCCTGTTCGTTTTGGCATTGAGTTGTTGGCTTGGGCTATTAGTATTGGCTGTAGTATTACAATGGCGCTTACTGTACCCAACCCTCCACTCCTTGTTCTTTATCCCATTTGGATTAGCGGTTGTGCTCTTTACGCATGGGCTGCATACACTCGTAAATCTTTCGGTATGTTGGCTAACTACCTATTGCTAACAACGATAGACACGATTGGATTGATAAGGATGATTGTATGAGTTATTTGTATGATGATGGTGGTAGATCATTAGGTTGGTTTACCAAAGTTGAAATCAATGATATGAAAAATCATATTACTGCGGCAGTATACTCAATCGCTTTTCTTGATGAAAAGCCTAGTGATAAAGTTTTGCCCTATGAACTTGAAGATACTTTTTATATTGGTATGTCTGGAGGAACATCTTTTGACTATACATATGACAGTAACAAGAAAGAATATTTTACAGGTTTTGCATACAGACAAAAATATCACTGGCGCAATTTGACAAAGGTAAATGAAACGTTCGATGAAAAGTATAGACCATTTCACGACAAATATTTGCCTAAACTAAATTCACACAAAACAATTTTCATGAATGTTTGTGTTCCAGGTAAATCAATCTTGCAACAAAATATCAGAGGATATCTGAGTGTTGTTGAACAAGAGTTTATATATCTTTATCAAAGACGTTGGAGCGCACCACCACTTCTAAATCTTGCGGAAAATACAACAAGAAATAGAGGAATACCCGATTCCAACTCTGGTCAATTGCGTGATTTTGGATTGAGAAACAATTTATTGGAATTTATGGAATGAGTAGCCCATTTGATTATGTGAATGAGATTCTTCAAACAAAGAAGCAACTCATCGTGGATGATATCACAGAGAAGGCTTATGAGCCATTCCTGACGAATAAAGCACTTTCCTATCATAAGGATTGTGTTATGTACGCCAATGAAATGAATCGTAGACACTTCCTGGATAGGAAACTACAGAATGATTATTTACTAAATACCATAAGGTCCAGAAAAAGACCTTTCAATAAGTGGGTAAAGGCTGAAAAAAGTGAAGATATAGCATGTGTAAAGACCTATTTTGGTCTTTCAGATACAAAAGCACGTGAAGCCCTCCGCCTCCTTAGTGATGAACAAATCCAAGAACTAAAAGAAAAAACCGATATCGGTGGATTGAGGAAATGAGATATGGTAGATTTAGCCACTTTTGTAGAGGTAAAACTAAAAGAACAAGATGACTTTCTAAAGGTGCGTGAAACACTCACACGGATTGGAGTATCGTCCCGCAAAGAAAATATTCTGTATCAGTCATGCCACATTCTCCACAAGAAAGGTCAATACTACATTGTCCATTTCAAAGAACTATTTGCACTGGATGGTAAGCCATCTAGTATTGTTGATAATGACATTGAAAGACGAAACGCTATTGCCAAACTTCTGGAAGAATGGGGTCTAGTAACTATAGTCAACCCTGATATCATGGTAGATAAGATTGCTCCGTTACATCAGATCAAGATTATTCCGTACCGTGATAAAGATCAATGGCAATTAGTTAGCAAATATAACATTGGTAAGAAGCCACAAGAATGATGGTGAAACAAAATGAAAAAAGTGAAAGAGAAAGTTACAAAGTTGAAGAACATATACACTGGTGAAGTGGTACTTACTAGCAACTTGTTTGAGAAAAGAGTTGATAGTAACTTGACATTCATTCAGGTATATACAGAGGCAAATCCTGGAAGAAAATACTTCGTAAATGGTGCTGCCTTTGTTCCTTTGACTAAATAAATGTATCCCCGGGATGGGAACTAGCATGCCGCTGAAGGCTAGTAAAATATCCAGCGGTGCCAATACTTAGAACCCACCTTAGGGCTGTTTGATGCTACGGTATAAGGCGTCCGTGTAATTACACCTCCGACACGAAAGTTCGGACCAGTATAAGGTAAGCTGGACCGCTATGCCATTATGGGTAGCATTTTTATAACTTGCTTTTATAGGAGAAAACTATGACACTAAATCGTCACTATCTACTTCCAGCCACTGTTGGCTTTGATCGTTTCTTTGAGGCCTTTGATGCATTAGAGAAAGCGTCCACTCAAACATATCCTCCACACAATATCGTAAAGGTTGATGATAACAATTTTGTTATTGAGCTTGCTGTTGCAGGTTTCACCAAAGATGATATTGAAATTGAGAAGGTGAAGAATGAGTTGGTAATCAGAGGCAACAAATCAGAGGCTGATGAACGAAACTTCCTACACCGTGGAATCGGTACCCGCTCATTCAAGAAAGTGGTTCATGTGGCAGACACGGTAAAAGTCGTGGATGCACGTTTGGACAACGGAATTTTGACGGTGACACTGGAGAATCGTATCCCAGAGGAAGACAAGCCTATCCTCATTCCAATCAATTCTGGCGGTAAGAAGAAAGTATTACTTCAGGAGTAAAGTATACCTAAGTAGTACTTGACATTGGACCCGTTTGTGATATAATGGGTCCATGAACGAAAATTACTTACGCAAACTTATATCCGATGAAGTCCGTGAAACTCTGTTGTTTTGTGGCATGGTAGAAAACTATCATTGCAAGACAAAAGAAGTTGACAAGAACGGCAAGACCAGATATACTTTCAACACTACGATTGGACCTGTATTCGTATACGGGTCCAAATCAATTTATGTAAATGGTAAACGATTCCCGTCCTTGACACAAGCAAGGATTGAAATTGGAAAATATTTGGTATGAAAGAA
>JACCDW010164168.1_pt1 | contig 10806 bp, 20 predicted proteins | sample 7449781 | NCBI WGS metagenome assembly JACCDW01 (sample SAMN15323449, study PRJNA562643) | freshwater metagenome | isolation source: river surface water | place: USA:Blue River Watershed | collected 2017-08-18
CAGCGAATCCAATGACAGCTGAACAATGGAAAGAACAGTGTGACAAAGTAAGAGAGATCTACAATGCAAAAGTAGAGCAAGGTAATCTAATTAAAATTGATGACTTTCATCTACTCGAGTTGTTTAGTAACAAAATGACCACAAGCGAGTTTAATAACATGGCTCGTCGTATTTTAGACTATCGATTCCAATGGAATGATGGTTATGCCACTGGTGGTACTCCATTGAATGAATCTCTTGTTTGGTGCTACCAAAACATTGGCGAATATATGAAGAACAATTCTATTGAGAAGATGACTTTTATTACTCTTACTGATGGTGAAGGTGGTTCGTTGAGTGGCTATGGTTCTCGTTATCTTGAAGAAACTAGAACTGAAATTGTTGGTCATGAATATAAGCGTATTAAAATTAAACATCTTATTCGTGATGAAGTTACTCAGAAGACATACGAGTTTAGTCGTTACTCAAACTTCCAAGCAGAAACAATCTTGCGTATGATGAAAGATCGTTATGGTATTGCATTGGTTGGATTTCATATCTGTCGTAACAATCGTCGTGATTTGTGTGGTGTTCTTCACGCTAATCTACCATCTTTTCGTGGTGATCAATTCTCTGTGATTGAAGCATGGAGAAAAGACTTCCGTGCAAATGGATTTGCATCTATTAAAAACACTGGTCGTGATGACTTGTTTATTATCCCACAAACTTCTACCAAAATTGAAGAGGGTGAGTTGAATGTGAATGCAGATGCAAATGCTAAATCAATTGCAAGAAACTTTAGTAAGTTCTTGAATGTGAAAAAGACTAGCCGAGTCCTACTCAATAGGTTCGTGGCTCTAGTAGCCTAAGTTGTTGTTTTTACAGGGGAAAATAATCCCCTGTAAAGTGTAGGGTTATTGCAAATAATGCTTGTCTTTAATTGCGATTTAGGTAATAATTATGGATGTAATACTTTGATTATGGAGAAATGTGATGGCAAAAACCGATACCCTGTTCCGTGAACAGTTTGAAGCAAAGATGCATGAGTTGTACCCAGATGTGCAAACTCGTGGCACTGTATCTCGCCCAGAATTGTTGGGTGTGATGAAAGCATTGAAGACTGAAAAATATCCTCTTTGGCTTATGAAAGATAAAGTTGGTCGTGGTCTATATGCAATTAATGGTGGTGCAGTTGTTGGAAATACTGCATTGAAACCTAAAGTTGAAATTAAACAAGAATCATTTATTGTGGACTACACTAACACTGAAGCACTCATTCCAAAGAAAGATCCGAACTTTGTGCCATTCGGTAATTACAATGACTTGGAAAATATTATCAAGTCAGGTATCTTTTACCCTGCATACATTTCTGGTCCAACTGGTAATGGTAAATCTACGATGGTCGAACAAATTTGTGCAAAGCACAAGCGTCCATTGATTCGTGTCAATCTTAACATGATGACTGACGAAGAACAACTCATCGGCTCCAAGACTTTGGAGAATGGTAATGTGGAGATTGTAGAAGGTCCAGTTCTTATCGCTATGCGTAATGGTACTGCTCTGTTGCTCGATGAGATCGATGCAGGTTCAGCGAACACTCTGTTGTGTTTGCAACCGATTCTTGAGGGTAAACCATACTACTTCAAACTCAAGAATGAGATGATTGTTCCAGCAGAGGGTTTCAATATCTTTGCCACTGCAAATACTAAGGGTAAAGGTAGTGACGATGGTCGTTACATTGGTACGAACATCCTCAACGAAGCATTCTTGGAGCGATTCGCTGTGACATTCGAACAGGAATATCCTAATGCGAAGATCGAAGTTAAGATTATTAAGAATCTCATGGAAACTTATTCATGCCTGAATGAACAGTTTGCAGAGACACTCGTGAAGTGGGCAGATGCAATCCGTCGTACTTTCGAGGATGGTGGTGTGGACGAAACTATTACAACTCGTCGTATGATTCACATTGTTCGTGCTTATGCAATTTTCAAGACTGAACAGAAAGCAGTAGAACTCTGTTGCAATCGTTTTGATGCTGCAACGAAGACTGCATTCATCGACTTGTATGATAAAGTTGCAAATCCGCAACCAGAGCCTGAAGTTGTCGCAGAACAACCAGTTGCAAAACCTGAAGACGAGGTTCCATTTTAAACTTGTCTTTAATTAAAAATTGTAGTATACTTACATTTGTTATTTTGAAAACTTGAAAAGGAAATTTATTATGTTGAAATTTGCAAACCTTACTTTGTCGCAAAAGCGTTTTGTTGTGTCTGTTCTTGAGCATGACAAACAATACAAGAAAGATGGTCGCATCACTCTGAAAGAATGTGCATCCATTTATTACACTCTGCGTGACCAGCGTACTGGTGCTAAGGGTGAGAAGATCGGTTATCCTAACTGGCTCTTCAACAAGAACAAGGTAGAGCGTGGTGTGTATCAACTCCCTCTTCCTACTGAAGCAGACATGACTGCATTCAGCAAAGAACTTGCAGACAAGCAGACTCCAAAAGTCGCTAAGGCAAAAGCCAAAGTTGCAAAACTTGCGAAGGCTAAAACTGTTAAGGTGAAAGCACCTAAGCAAGTCGAAGCACAGAAGAATGATGCATTGGAATCTTCTCGTTTGCAGAAAATCATCGATGACTCCATCCCTGTGGATGACGATGTAGAAGACTTCAATCAAATTCTCAAAGAGAATGGTATCGAAGTTTAATTAGAGTTTTACCTGTCATCTGGGGTACTGCCATCGCTCCAGATGATTTTTTTCATTTGATGGCTGTTAATTATGGAGATATTATGTCTAAACAAGAAATGCTATTGACGCATCTACAAAAGGGTAAAGAGTTTACTGCTAAGCAGATCAAGTCCTCTTTCGGTATTGCTCATCCAGCTTCTGCAATTCGTGACTTGCGTGAACAAGGTTACTGTGTTTACTCAAACCCAGCAGTCGTGAATGGTAGTGAAGTTGTTAAGTATCGTATTGGTCGTCCAACTCGTAAAATGGTTGCATTGGCTAATGCTGTTGCTGGCTCTTCAGTGTTTACTCGCACTGCCTAATAAGTGAGTTATAAATGGACATTCTTCGGAGTGTCCATTTGTCGTTTCACTTGGAGAGAAATATGGCAATCAAAATTCAAGATGCACCCACTAAAGGTAATTTTACTAAAAAAGAAATTCAAGATGCAATCAAAGCATCGCAATCAGCTACAACTGGTGGAAGAAAATTTGATGGTGGTAAATTGCAGTATGGTTTACTACCACCACTAGCATTAAAAGCAACTGTAGAAATTCTAACATTTGGTGCGGAGAAATACGAACCAGATAATTGGAAACATGTTCCAGATTCTAAACGAAGATACTTTGATGCAATGCAAAGACATCTATGGGCATGGAAAGAGGGAGAGCAAAACGATCCCGAAACTGGTAAGAATCACCTAGCACACGCAATGTGTTGCTTGATGTTTTTATATGAGCATGATGTCAAATACTCAAAATAAATTTGTCAAAAACCTCGTTTTGAGGTATAATGTTTTATACATAGTAATGTAATCATTTGAATGGAGAAAAGTAATGAAACTTAGTAAAGAAACTGTTGCACTGTTTAAGAATTTCGCAGGTATCAATTCGAACCTACTTCTTAAGAGTGGCAATAAACTAGCAACAATTAGTGCACAGAAGAATGTGATGGCTGATGCGACTGTATCAGAAACATTCCCTGATTTTGGTATCTACGATCTCAATGAGTTCTTGGGTGCTATGTCATTGTTTGACGATCCTGAACTTGACTTTGCAGATAAGTTTGTTTCTATCAAACAAGGTAACATGAACATTAAGTTCTTTGCTGCAGATGCGACTGTTCTAACTGCTCCACAAAAAGCAATTACATTCCCTGAAGCAGAAATTAACTTCAGCATGTCAGCTAATATGTTGAACATGATTAATAAAACAGCATCTGTTTTGCGTGCAGCAGATGTATCCATCGTTGGTGATGGTTCAACAATCACAGCAGTGGTTGGTGATAAGAAGAATGCAACTGGTAACTCTTACAGTGAACCTGTTGGAACTACTGATAAAACATTTAAGGTTAATCTTAAAGTAGAAAATCTTAAGATGCTTCCTGGAGATTATGATGTGTCAATTTCCAGCAAGAAAATTTCTCGTTTTAAATCTCCAGCCAGTGACTTGGTTTATTATGTTGCAGTAGAAGCAGATTCTACATTTGAGTTTTAATTTCAGAGAGGATATAATTCCTCTCTATTCTTTATTATGTGGAGATTTATATGATTGAAAGTCGTGATGAGCAGTTCTTGTGGGTTGAGAAATATCGTCCACAAAAGATTGATGATTGTGTCCTGCCAGAATCCCTAAAGAAAACATTCAAGGAATATATCGCACAAGGCGAACTTCCTTCTTTTCTTTTTAGTGGTACGGCAGGTGTTGGTAAAACTACTGTAGCAAAAGCACTCTGTAACGAGATCGGTGCAGAGTATATCATGATTAACGGATCTGACGAGGGTCGTTCGATTGATGTTCTTCGAACTACTGTTAAGTCTTTTGCATCGACTGTTTCACTAACAGACGCTAGAAAAGTTATTATCGTTGATGAAGCAGATTACATGAATGCTCAATCAGTGCAACCTGCGTTGCGTTCTATGATTGAAGAGTTCTCTGCTAATTGCCGATTTATCTTTACATGTAACTTCAAGAATCGAATCATTGAACCACTCCACAGTCGATGTGCTGTCATCGAGTTTAAGATCGACTCTTCAGACAAGCAACAGATTGCTGCTCAATTCTTTAAACGAGCATCTCAAATTCTAAAATCAGAACAAGTAGAATTTGATCCTAAAGTAGTTGCTGAACTAATCACAAAACACTTCCCTGATTATCGTCGTATTCTAAATGAACTACAACGATATTCTGTATCAGGTAAAATTGATTCTGGCATTCTTGTTAATATGTCAGAAGAATCTTTCCGCAATCTAGTTAAATTGCTAAAGGATAAAGACTTTACCGAAGTGCGTAAGTGGGTTAGTAAACAATCTGATTCTGATACAACAACTCTGTTTCGTGAGTTGTATGACAATGCATCAGTGAACATGGATCCAAATAGTATTCCTCAACTTGTTCTTATCCTCGCTGACTATCAATACAAAGCAGCATTTGTAGCAGACCATGAACTAAATATTATGGCTGCACTGACTGAGATTATGGCTCAGTGCAAATTCAAATGAGGATAATATGGCAGAATTTCTTATACTCTTTGCAGTACTGATAGTAGGCATTCACTGGGGTTGGACTGCTCGTGAAGCAGTTGCTAAAAAGAAAACAGAACTTCTTCTTGCAAAGTTACAAGAGATTGAAGAAGAACAACCAGAGGATATCATTCGTATTACTATAGAAAAGGACAATGGTGTATTGTTCGCTTATCACGAACATGATAGTCTTTTTATTGCACAAGCAAACAGTCGTGAAGAACTGGAGAGAAAACTCAGAGAATTATTTCCAGGTAAACGATTTGGGTGCTCTCCAGAAAACCTAAAACAGTGTGGCTTTATATCATGACTCCCTTTGATTTTATTAATGCAATTAACCTAACTAAAAAGAATCTATTTGAAGATCCACAAGCAAGTAAAGATTATAAACCCTTTCTTGTAAATAGAGGGTTGAGTTACTTTCCCGATACAGTTCTTTATGCTAACGAGATGAATCGTAATGCAGGTATTCCAGAGGACTGGCAGTTTTTCTTTTTCCTAAATACTATACCAAAGAAAAAAAGATTCAGTAAGTGGCATAAAAAAGATGCCGATTCTGAGTCTTTGACACTTGTAAAAGAGTACTTTGGATATTCGTCAGAGAAAGCAGCAGAAGCATTGAGCATTCTCTCAGATGAACAGTTGGTAATGATAAAAGAAAAATTATACAAAGGTGGAAAATAATGACTGTTGAGATGATTTACTACGACTGGACTCCCGAGTCCATGCTTGAAGTGACTCTGCCAGAACCAGACAATTTTTTAAAGGTTCGTGAGACTCTTACTCGCATCGGCATCGCATCCAGAAAAGAAAACAAACTATATCAATCGTGCCATATCTTGCATAAACAAGGTAGGTATTTCATCGTGCACTTTAAAGAATTATTCGCTCTTGATGGTAAAGAATCAAACATCACTAGCGGAGATATCGAGAGAAGAAATGCAATCGCTGGTCTGCTACAGGACTGGGAACTGTTAAAGATTCTTAATGGATCTCAAGCAGAACAGAAAGCATCACTCTCTCAAATTAAGGTGGTCTCTTATAAAGAAAAAGACCAGTGGGAATTAGTTCCAAAATATAATATAGGAAAGAAAGCAAAATGAATATCAAACTTGAATTGACTGTAGATGAATGCAATATGATTCTTCGTGTATTGGGTAAGCACCCATTTGAGGAAGTTGTTTCTGTTATTAACAAAATTAAAGCACAAGGTGAGCCACAAGTTGCTGCAGCAGAAGCTAATGCACAATTACCTGACGCACCTGCAGAAAAAGCATAAATACCATTAGACATAACTAATGATTTCACTTAGTTGGTTTTTGTCTTCTCAGTAATAAGTATAAGTGTCCTATATGGACAATAACTTAATTAAGGAGAAATATTATGTGGACAAAACCGACAGCAACAGAAATGAGATTTGGCTTCGAAGTAACAATGTATGTGATGAACAAGTAAGTTCAGAACCTACAAAAGAAGATAAAGAAATAAATATGCAGAAATTACTCGAAAGTTTGAGTGATTGTGTATAAATAGTAAAGAATTCACCTTAGGACCACTAAGTTGCGAATCGTATAAAGCGGACATGACGCACGATGTCGCTGGAATCGTAACCAGCAAACCCTCTATGCCCATTTGGGGTAGAGTTTTTAATTAATCTCGCTTAATAGGAGAACTATATGTTACAAGCAGTAAACACATCCATCGACACCATCTCTGGTGCAAAGACTCAATTCGTTAAGACTTTTGTTAAAGACGAAAAGATCGCAAAACAACTCCAAACTTACATTGATGCACAAGCATCCTTCGCAAAGAATGTAGCGAAATCAACTTCTGATTTCTTTACAGCGATTGTTGTCAAGTAAGGAGATAAACATGACAAACAATTTCATCCCTACATTCTGGGGAACTAAAGACTTGGATAAGTTCTTTGTTGGCTTTGATGAGCAATTTAAGACTCTTCAAAAATTACATGATGATGTAACTAAGAACATTCCTAACTATCCTCCATACAATATCAAGAAACATGACGACACTCATTATACAATTGAGATGGCTGTTGCAGGTTTTGCTCAGCAAGACATTGATATTGAACTTGATGGTGGTAAATTAGTTGTTCGTGGTAATATTAAAACTGAGGAGCAAGATGATAGTTTCTTGTTCAAAGGTATCGCTAATCGTGCTTTCACTCGTTCATTCGTATTGAATGATGAAGTTGAAGTTAAAGATGCCGAGATTTTTAATGGTATGCTTAAGATTGCTTTGGAGCGTTTGATTCCTGAAGCAAAACAACCAAAGAAGATCGCAGTTAAATCAAAAGGTGAGAAACAGTTATTGAATGAGGAGAAGTGATGAAATCATTTTTCCGCAAAATTTATATTACCTTAAAGGGAATTGGCTACGCTAAAGCTGCAGCTGATCTTGCCAGAAATGGTAAGCATAAAGAAGCACAAGCATTAATGGCGAAGTATGGGGAATGTAAATGAATAACTGGATCCCAATGACAGATGATGATTGGGAATGGGTAAACGGTAAACAACCTCAACCAGTCAAGTCGTAGAAACTTTAGGGAGTCTTCGGATTCCCTAAATACTTTCTATGATGAGAGCAAAACTATCACCCAACATGATTTCATTTGTCACAGTTCGTCGTGGCGAATGGATTCTTAAAATATCTGTCTTTAAGAACAGACAGATAATGGTAGTTGCACAGCATTGTTATGAGTTGGAAAGACTGATAATTAAATTCTTCACTGACCAAAATACTGCTGCAGATTATATTGAACAACTTGTTATAGAGGAATAAGATGATTAAAGTATTTAAATTGATTAATGGTGAAGAACTAATCGCTAAAGTAGAAACTAGCACAAATGGATATCTTCTAAAAGATCCAGCAGCAATTGTTATTCAACAAACAGAAAAAGGTGTTGGTGTCGGACTGGCTCCATACATGCCGTATGCTCTTAGTGAGATCACTTTGAACACTACTGCAGTCGTTTCTGAAGCATCCCCAAACCTAAACATGGAAAACGAATACAACCGAATTTTCGGATCTGGCATCCAGATCGCATCGGCTGGAGCGATTAAGTAAGTAAGTACTAACTTACTAGAGACGAGAGACCCTGTAGATACAGGGCTAGAATAACCCTACCGAGTGTAGGGTTTTTTGCATTTAGTTGTTGTCTTTAATTGCAATTTAGGGAATAATAGACTCTATTATGATGAAGAAAGGTGAACAAATGAAATTCTCGAATATCGCTAAAGTTGGTCAAACGATCCGTGCTTATGACTTCAAACCTATGGTTGGTCGTGAAGACTGTTTCGTTGAAGGTGTTGTTGAACAAGTTCGTAACACTGAACAAGGTTTTATGGCTTTCAAAATTACCTGCACCAAAGATGTTTTCGGTGGTGAGAATCAACCAAAGGGTAAACACTCTCGTGTTGGCAAGATTGTGTTCGTGCCACATGAAGTTAGTTTCATGGAATATGATGCTCGTATTTTGAATCTGTCTGTTTAATTAAAGAGGAAATTGATTATGAAAAAAGCTGAGAAACAAATGATTGTTGCAACGATTTATAATCGTAGTGTTAAAACCAAAGCTGAAGTTCGTGCTGAAGGTGAGAAAGCATTGAAGGCATTCTTGCGTAAAGGTGGTGTGATTCAAGTTGACGAGAAAAAGCGTCGTGCACCTAAGACCAAAATGTCTGCAAAATCTTCTCGTGGATTCGTGTCAGGCACTGGTGGGTTTGCAACTGGATATCCTCGCAAAAGTGTTGCAATTTAACACTTGCCTTTAATTGCAGATTGGGGTATAATAGTTATATTATGATGGAGAATGTGATGAAATACAATGATATGAGCACTGATGAATTGGGTGGTTTGTTTTCTGATTATTACAAAGACACTCATGGTAGTCGTCCTCGTTTTGTTGACTTTAGTGACAGAGCAGAAATCATCCGTCAGCTAGAATTGCTTGACAACTATCATAACAAAATGCAGGAGACTTTTGAAGGTCGTGAGCAACTCCGTGAAGATGGTTGGGTGATTCAAGAGTCAGATCCTGAGTTGCAGAAAATGGCTTACTTTCTCGCCAAAGAGAGAGACCAGTGGAAGTTAGAAAACTGGGGTGAGTCCTTCAATGAAGCACAACACTACGAAGTAAAGGTTGCTGCATGATTCTCGCTAAAGAGATTACTGTCTGGACTACAGACTTTCAACCAAATCATACATACTTGATGAATGATTCGATGGACAAAATCATCGGTTACTTTAAGTGGAACAATCCAAAAGAATTTCAGAAGTTTAAGAAACCGCTTAGGTTCGATACTCGTTATCGTAAATTTAAAATCCTCCAGCGTTATGAAGACAAATCAAATGCCAAACGATGGAAGATTAATGGAAGTAAAGACCATGTGTATTATGTAGAAGAAACAGATAATGGTATGACATGCACATGCATTGGTTTTAAGTATCATGGTAAATGTAAACATATTGATGGAGTAGTGAATGAACATAAACAAATTTCTTGATAGTCTTTCTGCGAATACCTCACGCAATTTCAAAATCGAGCAATTAAACGCACAGAGCGATAACGAAACTTTGCGTGAGGTAGTTCGTCTGGCACTAGATCCATTCACTCAATTCTATCAGCGTAAAATTCCTCAGTATACGACTGACAAACATCAAACATCTTTGGAGAATGCACTTGGAGCACTTTATGATTTATCTTCTCGTACTGTTACAGGTAATGCAGCAATCGAATATCTACGCATGTTGCTCTCATCTCTATCACCAGATGATGCAAAAGTTATCGAACGAATCATTCAGAAAGATTTGAAATGTGGTGTGGATGTATCCACTGCTAATAAAGTTTGGAGTGGATTGATTCCTGAGTATCCTTGTATGTTATGCTCACCATTCGAGCAGAAGTTGGTTGACAAGATTAAGTTCCCAGCCTATGCTCAAATGAAGATGGATGGCATGCGATTCAATGCAATTGTTCGTGATGGTAAAGTAGAATTCCGTAGCCGAAATGGTAAAGAAATTTTATTGTTGGGTAATTTGGAAGAAGAATTTGCTGCACTTGCAGGTTCAGTTGATTGTGTATTTGATGGTGAGTTGCTGGTTATGGATGAAATGAGTGGGCAATTTGCAGATCGTCAAACAGGTAATGGTATTCTGAACAAAGCAAACAAGGGCACAATCTCACCTGAAGAAGCATCGATGGTTCATGCATCTGTTTGGGATTTGATTCCTTATGTAATGTTTGAGACAGGACATTGTGCAACTCCATACTCAAAACGATTCTCTACTCTTGAAGCGATTGTTAATAAACAATCAGCTAAGGATAAAAAGATCTGGACTGTATCATCTACAATTGTAGAAACACTTGAACAGGCACAAGAGATTTTCCAAGACTATCTTGCATCTGGATACGAAGGTATTATCCTCAAAGATGGTAGTGGTGAATGGGAAGACAAAAGAAGTAAGACTCAGATTAAATTCAAAGGTGAATTGGAATGCGATCTGAAGATTGTTGCAGTTGAAGAAGGTAAAGGTAAAGCAGTTGGAATG
>JACCDW010747244.1_pt1 | contig 10806 bp, 10 predicted proteins | sample 7449781 | NCBI WGS metagenome assembly JACCDW01 (sample SAMN15323449, study PRJNA562643) | freshwater metagenome | isolation source: river surface water | place: USA:Blue River Watershed | collected 2017-08-18
CTGCAGGCGCTGGGCCGCTTTTTCGTCAAAACTATTCTCGGCATCTGGGCTTTTCTCTCGATGCTCGGTGGCAGCGGCAAGACCGTCCATGACATCGTCTCGCGCACCCGCGTGATTTACGCCCGCTGACTCTTCACGCTCTCGCGAAACCTTAACGCATAATCATCCAATTTTTTACGCAATGCAGCCTGGGTCTCCGGGCTGCTTTTCGTTCCAGGAAAAATCGCGGTGCTGTGCGGTGTCCGATCGAGCCAGAAGAGGCCCGTGGTCTCTCTTGCCTCCTGAGTCGCGGCCAGCCACACGATGGTGTCCGCGCCCTGCTCAGGCGTTCGCAGCCAGGGTTTGGTCTTTTCATAGAAGCGGGGAAGGGAATGCGATACCGCCGGCGTATCCGCCCAACCTGGATGCATGCTATGGACGATGATACCGCTGCTCTTCCACTCCGTGGCCCAGATTTCAGTGAGATCCACGAGGCCGCGTTTCGCACGGGCATAGGCCTTGCTCCCGTTATAGTCCTCGTGCTCATACTCCAGATCCTGCAGCACAACCGGTTGCGTGTACATCCCGCCCGAAGTCACGTTGATCACGCGGGCTCCACCGGCTTTTTGCAGCAAGGGTTTTAATCCTTCCGTCAGGAAATAAGGCGAGAGGAGCAGCGTGGCAAAAGACTGTTCAATCCCTTCGGCCGTCACCACTCTTTGATTGAAGAGGGCCCCAGCATTATTGATGAGCACATGGATGGGCTCTCCGCGCTGGATGAGGCGCTGGATCAGATTCCGCACATCGCCCATTAAACTCAGATCGGCGATTTCAATGCGCGGCGCCTTGCAGCCTTCACTGACCAAAAGTTCACTGAAATGCTGAGCCTTCTTTTCATTCCTGGCCACCACGATAAGATTGGCTCCCAGACGCCCGAGACTGCGCGCCGCAGCGGCACCGATCCCGGAGGTTGCCCCGGTGATCAGGATATTCCGATCGGAAAGATCCGCAGTAATCCCGGTCCACCGACTCTTGCCGGCAATGAACCCCCGCCTCGTGAATTTGAAGAGACCGGGCAGTATCAGGCGATCGGCGAGTTTCGTCCAGGCGGTCGGCTCCCATTCACTGGCTGCACCTTCCAATGTGCGCTTGAGTGTTTTCAGCGCATGGTCGGCGTTGGCTTTGACCAAAGGGGAAAGGAGCGGGGCGAATTTCGCCATCGGCTCCTGGTAATAGACATCGATTTGATAATGAATCGTGCAGTGGTTATCGTCACCGCTGAAGCGAATGCGATCCACAACGCTATAGTTATCCGCCATCCCCTTGAGTTCGAGGTAACGGTCCTTTTGCATCTCGATAATATGATAATTCAGGCTGAGCTGTGTCCATGCGAACTTCACCTGAATGTCAAAGTGCGTTCCCACCTGCAATGGACCGGGCGTGGTCTTTTGCGCCTGGATCACACTGGGATCCCAGGACGCTGTGTTGCTGAAATCGCTGAGGTAGGCGTAAACAGAAGATAGAGGACGCTGTATCTCAAGGGACTGTTCAAAAGTAATTAGGCTCATCGGAATCCTCCCTGCTCCAGGCCAATTCTAGCGAAAGCTCAAGGAAAAGATACCCTGATTGCAGAGCTGGAAAATGCCACCAATCCAGATGTTTACTCGTTAAGGGCGTGTCCCTTCAGCCTTGTCTGAAAGTCGTAAAACCAGCCAGGCCTGAAGGACGGTGAATAGACCCAGAGCATAGGCGCCCCAACCCTCCACCATCAAACCGGCAAAAAGTAGGACAAGGGCCAGCAGCACTAAGGTGGCACCAGGACGTTTCTCACCGCGGGCCTGAGCAGCAGCCAAAAGAGCTGTCGCCAGGGAGAGATAAGAAAATTTTTGCATGACGGGGAGGATGGGAACGAGCTGCTCCTTGGGGTACACCACAACGATGACGGCATAGGGAATGACATAGGCCCAGGTGAAGTCGACCATGCCTTTGAGCCAGCGCCGTGGAAAGAGAGCCTGCAGATAAATCAAGAGAACAGGGACCAGCGCCGCGTACAGGACGGCTTTGAAATGGTCTGCCTGAAGCCAGGCAAAGTTTCCGATCGAGACAGCCCAGCCCAAGAGCATGGCCCCACAAAGAAGGCTGAGGGATCCATGGATGGAAGTCCGGCGTTTCCCGTAGAGGAACAGTTGCCAGACCCCGACTCCAAGGAAGAGAAGGATCAGGATCCCATTTTCAATGCCTTTTGGCTCATTAACATCCAATGCCCAGGCGGTATCGATCCCACTCGCCAGCAAAGTAGAAAGGAGCCACACGTATCGTTCACGGTTTCGCATCCCTTTATTATCAACTCAGCCTACACTTCGGCTCAAGATCAAAGGTCGCCTTTCCCCAGCGTCCCTGCTAATCTTCCCCTCCGTTACCCAGGGGGTGAAGAGATTATGATCGAATGCCAGGCGCTGCGAAAAGAATTCCGAGTCTACCGCAAAGACCCCGGTATGCTGGGCTCGCTGCGATCCCTTATCAAGCGGAGCTACGATACCCGCGCCGCTGTGCATGGTTTCGACCTTGCGGTCGGACGTGGCGAGATGGTCGGATTGCTCGGACCCAACGGTGCCGGGAAAACCACGCTGATGAAAATGTTTGCCGGCATCATCGTGCCCAGTCACGGGCAGATCAAAGTCGCCGGTCACGTGCCCTTTCAAAGGGAGCAGGCCTTTCGGAAAAAAATAGCGCTGGTGATGGGACAGAAGTCGCAGCTCTGGTGGGACATCCCGGCCATGGATTCCTTTCTCCTGCTGCAGAAGTATTATGAGGTCCCGGAGAAGGTCTTCAAAAATCGGTTGGGGGAACTGGCCACGCTGATGGCTGTGGAACCCATGCTGAAGGTCCATGTGCGAAAGCTGTCCCTGGGGGAGCGGATGAAGATGGAGCTGATCGCCTGTCTTCTGCATCAGCCGGAGGTCCTCTTTCTCGATGAACCCACCATCGGTCTTGACCTCGTCGCCCAGAAGAACATGCGGGATTTTATCGCTGCATGGCAGGCCCAGTACAAAACCACGGTGATTCTGACTTCGCATTACATGGCCGATGTCGATGCACTCTGCGATCGCATTGTTCTGGTTCTGGACGGGACCAAGCGCTTCGATGGATCGATCCAGGAGTTTTCGGGAATACTGGGGCGCGAGAAATACGTGCGGGTGAGTTTTGAAAGTGCGGTCCATGCCACCGACTTTTTTCAACGCTGGGATCCCGAATGGAATGAGACGCGAACCCGGGTCGATCTGCGGATACCCGAGGCGGACGTACGGGCTTCAGCTGTGGCCATCTTGGAGAATCATCCCGTCATTGATTTCAGCATGGAGCAGCTGCCTATCGAAAGGGTCATGAATGCCCTCCTGGCCAATCCGCAGCTCCTCGGACGGGAGGCGTCCCTTGGCTGAATGGAACAAATGGCTCGCGACCATCCGCATCAGCTGGAGTCGTCAGCTTGCCTATAAATTAAACTTTCTGCTGCTCGTAGTCGGGCCCACCCTGGTCTTCTTTTTTGTGAAGTATAATCTCTGGCGCTCGATCTTTTCGCTGGAAGGGGTGACGAGCATCCAGGGCTACGACCTGAAGGCCATGCTGCACTACCAAATCTGGGGCATGATCGTGGGTTTCTTGGCCCAGGGTTTTCAGAATATGAACCTGGCCGAGGATATCCGGCTCGGCAGGATTTCAAGTTACCTCGTCTATCCCTTTGGCTTCTGGCAATTTCATACGGCCGGATTTATCGCCTTTCAGCTGCTGCAGACCCTGGTGGCGCTTGTCACGCTGTCCATTCTGCGCATGACGGGGATGCTGGACGCCTGGGATTGGATCGGCCTTCTGAAGGGAATAGGCTTCTCCCTCCTGATGGGTTTTTTCTGGTACCAGGTGAGCTTTGTACTCGGACTCGCGGCCTTTTGGTTGGAGGAAACATGGGTGCTGCGGGTCATGTTTGTGACGATTGCGCAGTTCATGTCGGGAGCCATACTGCCTTTGGAAATTTACCCGGATTGGCTTGTCCGCTTTCTGCAGTGGACGCCCTTTCCTTACTTGACCTATGTGCCGGTGAAAATCTTCATGGGGACCTGGCATGAACCCCTGCTGCAGGGGGTGCTGACCGTCAGCGCCTGGCTGGGGGTGGTCGGGGTGCTTTCCTATGTGGTTTGGCGACGCGGACTGAGGCTTTATACAGCAGCGGGGATGTGAACGATGCGTTGGCTCGTGCGTTACTGGGGGGTCTATCGGGAGTTTCTGGCGAATGCTTTTGCGGAAGCCAGCAGCTACCGTCTGCACTTTGTGCTCCTCATCATTATGGATCAGCTGTTTTATTTGAGCAGTCTCGGCTCGGTGTCCTTCATTTTCGATCATGTGCAGACCATCGGACCCTGGGGGCGGAATGAGTTTATGTTCTTTACCGCCTTTATGCTGGCGGTGGATCATTTGCATATGACATTTATCAGTGAAAGCTTCTGGAACTTCTCCTTTGACCTGCGGACGGGACGGCTGGATTTTGTGCTTCTGCGGCCGCTAAATACCATATTCTCCATATTTTTCAGGTATATACGTCCCGCAACTATGATCAACTTCGTGACGCCCTGGGCCTTTCTCATCCATTTCGGGAGTGCGGTGGATCTGGGCTTCGGCCAGTGGGTGAGTCTGCCGTTTCTCGTCCTCCTGTCCTTAATCTTTCTCGTGTCCGTCGAAATTCTGATTTCCATGCTGATGTTCTGGACAGTGGAAGCCTTCGGAATCAATTTTCTGCGGATGCAGCTCCAGAATATTTCGCGCTGGCCGGATTTCGTCTATCGCGGGGCGGCGCGACGATTCTTTACGCTGGTGATCCCGGTCCTCCTGGTGGGAAGCACGCCTGTGAAGGCGCTTCTGAATCCTATGGAGGAGGCTCGTGGTCTTCTGGGGATGCTTCTGGGACTGCTCCTACTCTGGGGAGCGATACGCATCGTTTGGAAGCTTGGACTGAAGAGCTACGAGTCGGCCTCAAGCTAGGGGATTCACCCCCGTCTTTTCGTTCGTACCCCCACTCCTGGTATAATGAACCGAGAGTCATCAGAAGGGGGTCCCATGATCGATCACAACGACAAACGCAAATACATCCGCTTCGAACCCGACAGCGGGGATTTTGTGCAAATTGACAAAAATGTGCAAAGCACGGAGTTTAACTTTCAGGATGTGGCTCTTCTGGTCGAGGAGTCGCCTATGGGAGGCTTTGGGATTGTGTGTTTACAGTCGGTGGGATTGACCAAAGGCTCAGTCTATCGCTTTAAAGTGGGAAAGCTGGCTCCGCTGAAAGCTGAAGTCGTTTGGGAACGCATTCTCGATGACAAGGTTGTGCGGTACGGGGTCCGTTTTCTGGAATAAGAGGTGCGGCCTGCGCGGGGTCGCCGGCAGGCCTGGGTCTTTCAGCGTTTGCGGCAGACTTTCGCTTCGCCAAAGGACACACCGCTTTCGCAGCTGTAACCTGTTCCGCAGTCTTCATCCGTCTGACAACTGCATTCATGACTTCTTGCGCATGCAGGATAGGTCCGGCTGATATCCTTGCCTTGCAGACTATGGAAGAACTCGTTGGTGAAGAGCCCATTCGGATCCATGCGTTTTTGCAAGGCCTGGAACGCTGACCATTGCGGATAAAGCGCGCCTGTACCTGTGAACACGGGTCTATTATTTTTACCCCAATGCGGTCGCGCCTTGTACTTGATCAAGGCGAGCTGCAGGATTTCGTCATAGACTGATGCGGATTGTTCGAAAATATCCTGTTTATCCACTGACGGAATATGAATTTCAAACATGACCATATCTTCGCCATAGGCCATGGACATCCATGAGCTGCCCGCCGGGCTGAACCTAAGGTAGATACCCAGGACTGGGAAACAACCCCGATCCCTTTCCTGAATGGCCCTGACGTCCTGCATCCAGCTTTTGAGCTGGGACAGGGGCAGGGCGGCCTCGATACTGCGATTTTTGGCGCCGAAGTCCCAGGGACAGCTTCCGGCCTCGCAGCTTGAACCCAGCATATTGTAGGCAAAACCGACCGGATTTTCGCTCGATGCGGAACCTACGTTCTGGACGGGTGGCAGCCAAACGCGGGAACGCAGAGCTTCACCCGTACATTGCAGGGCTCGCGGTCCGGCGTTGATAGCGGAATAGGGCAGGTTGCCAACCAAACGGAATGCGCTGGCGGTGGAGCTCCAAAGGTTATTGACGGAATCACCGGCTTCGCTGGGTGCTACCTTATCAAAGTACTCCAATACATAGCGACCGGCTCCCGCAAACCAGGAAACCCTTGCGTAGCTGTGGCGACGAACAGCAGTCTCGATGAACTGTTCCAGGCCATTGTCATTGCCGCTCTCGTAACCATACTTCAGTTTGAATTCCGGTTCGACACGCAGCGTGATGCGGGTGACGACACCAAGGACACCCAGGTGCGTGGCATAGTTGCGAGCGTCCTGGCCGACGAACGTTTGAAAGTTGCCATTGGCGTCCAGGATTTCAAGGCCTTCCACGTATTCGCTCATCGCTGCGGCGATATTCAGTGAAGAATGATGGGCCGCCGTCGCGATACCGCCGGCGATCGTGATGCCGGTATAATCTGCGGTTGTGGCGAAGCTCAGGCCTTTTTCATGCAAAGCCTTGCCGAGGGCATCGACCGTCATCCCGGGTTCGACGACAGCCGTCATCGTTTGTTTGTCCACAGCAATCAGCCGATTGAGGTGTTTCAGGTTGAGCAGAAGACCGCCTTTTTCGGGGCAGAGAATTTCACTGTAGCTGTTGGGTTTGTCGATCGAAATCGCTTTGATCTTCAGCTGGCGTTCCGCAGCAAAACGCAAAGCAGCTTGAACGTCTTCGCGGGTTTTGGGTTCGACGATTTCGCGCGGATAACAGGCGATGGAGCCTGAATAGATGCTCGCGATCTTGTGGCCGTTATAGGCCGGATCCTGAGCGACGCCTGTGATATGGCGAATGCCCTGATTCAAAAGTTCGATATAAAGGGGATCGTTCTGCGTGTTTTCGTCGTGACCCAGGGTCGTCGCAACAATCCTGGCCTTGCCGAAGCGATGCAGCCAGGCGATAGTGTGTGGACCCGATACCAGAAGAGGTTCCACGCCTTCAGCCAAATCCTGGGTCTGATAGCGTTCGTCGCGTTTCACGTTCCATGTTGCGGGCAGAAAGCGGGTGATGGGATGGTCGCTGACCTTGGTGACAACGAAAGATCCTATCGCGTCATGATTTACGGAATCCATGCCTGACAATTTCCAGAAGGCCGGGAAGGATTCCGAAGGGTATTGCTGCTTCCACTCGTTCAGGAGTCGTGACTTTTTGCCAATCCCGTAAACGCCAGGTTTTTCGGACGACCAGCGGAAATTATGCATCGCGCAGTGCAGGAATACTGTGGGAACACCGCTGCTGGCGATTTCGCGATTCAGGTTTCTGAGAAGGTCCAGCTCCGTATTGTCGGCAAAGCAGGCGTTATAGATGAAGAGATCGAAGCTATCGAGGAAGCCCGGTTTTTTGAGTAGATCGAGGGTTTCCTGGCTCTGGCGACCGACCAGAACGATATCCAGGTTCACTTTCTGGCGAAGTTCTTTCTGCAGGACTTTTTGGGTCGCGTCGTAGTCGTGGTACCCATTATTGAAATCGGTTACATAGAGCGTTCGCAAGCCTTCGGCAGCAAAGGTCGTCCTGGCTCCCAGCAGCAGTGCGAGAATCATCCAAAGACTTTGTATTCTTAAATTCACGAACCGTCCTCCTCTGTATTGGGACGTGAACCTAACTTTGAGCCACAGATAAGTCAATATAGGGTTATTTGTTGGATCTATATACAAAGTCAGAGCTCGGTCAGGACGCTGGATCATATTGAAGACGAATATGTTCAAGCTGACTTCAAGGTCTTTGAATTGCTGAATCTATGCAAAGCGATTAATACCGCCTTGCCAGTTGTCATTCTATCGTTGCAGCTGAGCAAATTCGCTCGCGTTGGCGCCCACGCTTTTCGCCCAAAGCGTGGTGACTGACGGTTTTATAAACACTGTGACGGAACCGCAGCCTCAAGCAAGCACAATCCCATGAGAATCATAGGCGAATGGACCCCTATCCATTGTGGTCATAATGGCCTGATTTTTGTAAGGACTGTCTTTGGCGAACGCGAGCACCACTTAAATGCATAGGGGATTGAAATGTTGCATCGTCTTGTCTGGTCTCTGGGACTCTTCATCCTGTCTGCGTGCGGAGTCGAGACGGAAAACTCCACACCCTTTGCGCAAAGCCAGGCCACTTATTTTTGTCCAGGGCCTTTTCGCTACAATGCCACGAGCAAACTTTGCGAGAGCAGCAGCGAAGCCCTGGGACCTTTCACTGTCGCCATGCAGCAACGATGCGTTGATGCTGGCGGTGGGGCAGGTTGTGCCAAGGACGAGTGGGACCTGAGTTTCGCGCGGAAGATTCGTGGCAACGGATCCTGTCCACTTGGGGCGACAGTTGTGAAAAACCTTTGTATCGAAGGCGACCGTGCCTTCGGCCCTTTCACATTTGAGCATGTGGTATCGTGCCGGGAAAATAACGGTGGCACGGCCTGTACGTCGATGCGTTGGGAAAAAGATTTTGCTATTGCGATTCTGCCCAAGGATGCGTTCACTTTCCCCCTTAAGAGCGCCGCACTTGCCAGTTATCTCGAAGCTCCTCGCAGCTTTGGATCCTGTCGTGACAACTGCACGCGCAAGCACGCCGGAGCCGATCTATACGCTTATACCGGCACACCTGTCCTTGCGGTGGGAGACGGTGAAGTCATAGATTTCTATGAGTTCTACCTCGGAACCTATGCTCTGGTTGTCGATCACGGCGCTTTCGTCGTTCGCTATGGTGAGATCAAGGCGAATCTTCCTTCAGGAGTTTATATTGGAGCTCAGATCCGGCAAGGCCAAGGGATAGCGTATGTCGGTCGCCTTCAGGGTCTTTCTCAGGATATGGTGCATTTTGAACGTTATGCAGGCTGGGCCGGTGGACCTTTGACGGAAAGGGATAATTATCCTTATCAAAGGAGGGCTGATCTGGTCGATCCCACTCAGGATCTCATCGCATGGAAATATCCAAGATGAAAAAATTTGCTGTATTGGCCCTTGGGCTCTTGGTGATCGGAACGTGGTTCGTGATGCAACGGCAGCCCATCCAGCGGGAATCGAATTCCGCTGCGGAATCCTTGCCCCTTGCGGATTCGACAGCTGGCGTGGCAACGCAGAAGACGGAACCGCTTGCCGGCGATACCGTAAAAAATGCGAGCACCGATGATCGGCGAAGTCTCAATCGTCAGGCTGTCGGTTTATTTAGTACATTGGTGAGTCAGGAACTCACTTTGGAGGGCCTGGAAGCATTTGCCAAGGCGAAAGGTTTTCCCCTGGACAAAGCGACCAAAGGTCATGCCAAAACCGGTCAAAGGCTTGAAGTGACGCTGGCGACACCCTATGCGCTCCAAATCGTTTTTGACCTGAAGGCGAACGGACAGCCCGTATTTCAAGCCGCTCGCATGCAGTTTCCGACGGACAGCGATCTGAACGCGCTTAAGGAAGATGTGAAAGCGTATCACCCGGAAGCCATAGCTTCAGAAAGTGATGAAAAACTCATCTTTGCTGACAACCAGGAGGGTCAAACCTTGTGGGTGGGGCGTGTTGACGACGGCAGGGTTCAGATGGCTTTGGAGCTCAATATCCATCCTCATGATCACGGTGGTCCCTGAACTTGCCCGAAGATCAGGACCCAGTCTATTCCTTGCGGATAGCTTTCTGGGTCCGTGGCCATCTTTAACTCATTTTTTCTCGCCGCTGGCGGCTACTGTGACCGGTTTTTGCGGTTTGCCCGATTCCGAGCCCAGCTTTTCAATTTGCGAGACAAGTTCCATTCCTTGAATCACTTCGCCAAATACGACATGGCGACCGTCAAGCCATGGCGTGACAACCGTGGTTACGAAGAATTGCGAACCATTGGTATTGGGACCAGCATTCGCCATACTCAGAAGACCTGGACGATCATGCTTCAGCTTGAAGTCCTCATCTGGGAAGGTGCGGCCATAAATGGATTCACCACCCATGCCGTTGCCCTGCGTGATGTCACCGCCTTGAAGCATAAACTGGGGAATAACGCGATGGAATGGGCTGCCCTTATAAGTAAGAGCCTTTGGATTCTTCTCGCTCTTGGCTCCGATACAGAGTTCCATAAAGTTATCAACCGTCTTTGGCACTGTTTTACCATAAAGGCCAAAAACAATTTTGCCCGCTGGCTTGCCGTCTATGTTGATATCAAAATAGCAACGGCGGGTAATCTCTCTGTCCTTATCCTTTTTTTCTTCCTTGGCCGGAGCCTTTTTTTCTTCTGCCTTGGCCGGAGCTTTCTTTTCATCAGCAGCCAAAGCCGGCAAGGCCAAGGTCAATCCCAAAGACAAAGCAAAACAGCGTGAGATATGCATCGCAAACTCCTCTGATGGCGATGAAACTAAGGCCATCAGGTTAGCATCCCAACTGTCTGAAATAAATCTGCTTTATCTGACATGGCAGGAAGGCATAAGGAAGAAGGGGCCCAGGAATGGGCCCCGACGTTTCAGTCCATGGTTGCGTTCACATGCAGGCGAGCCACGAAGCCCGAGATGTCCCCTTCATAAGAACTGCCAAGGCCACCAGCCACCGCGCCCCAGTAGCTGGAGCTGATTGCGCGGACATCGCTGTTGAATCCAACAGGAGCATTGAAGGCCGCAATTCGGGAGCCATCACGTCCCATGGCGGCGATGCGGCCTTGGTTGAC
>JACCDW011660335.1_pt1 | contig 10806 bp, 9 predicted proteins | sample 7449781 | NCBI WGS metagenome assembly JACCDW01 (sample SAMN15323449, study PRJNA562643) | freshwater metagenome | isolation source: river surface water | place: USA:Blue River Watershed | collected 2017-08-18
ACGGAGCAAGCGTATAGCCAGGCGAAAGCAATTCTTGAGGGAGTACAGGAGCCTACTCCCCAAGTTATCAACGAAGAAAGTAAGATTGATGCGAAACCGACCGAGGACACAAAAGACGTCAGCAGAGAATTTGCAGCGCTTACGCGAAAACAAAAAGAAATCTACTTAAAGGAAAAAGCTCTTAAAGAAAAAGAGCAAATGATTAAACAGATTGAGGAACTTGAGGCCCTTAAAGAACAAGATCCTTTAGAATATCTGACTAAAAAAGGGCTAAAGTTTGATGATTTAGTTCAGAAAGTTCTTAAGCACGGGGAAGAACCCACGCCAGAAGATAAGATTACCGCTTTAGAAAAGCGCATTGAATCATTGGTGAAAGCTCAAGAAGAAAAAGAAAAGGCTCGGGAAGAAGAATTTAAAAAGCAGCAAGTTGAAGCTGAAGAAAAAGCAATTGCGTCTTTTAAAGAAAAGATTAAAACTACTCTTACGAGTGATCTTGATAAATATGAATTTATCAATCATGAAGGCGCATTTGAAGATGTTTTTGATGTGATCGAAATGAAATGGCAAGAAGATAAAACAAAGCCATTGATGTCGATTGAAGAAGCTGCTGATCTTGTTGAATCCTATTATGAGGATAAATATAGAAAAGCACTTCAATTGAAAAAACTAGGAATAAAGGCAGAGACTAAAGCTCAAGTTCCCGATGCAGTAAAGACAGAGAGTTTGCCGGCTCCAACTCTAAAATCTAATGTAACACCTTCAGCTTCCGCACCTCAAAAAGACTCTATGACTTTCGAGGAAAGAATGGAAGAAGCCAAAAAGCTCATGAGAGCTAATGGTTTTAGGTAGGTTCATTGGACGTTTGACTTACGCAAAAGCCTTTTAAGAAAAATACTGGCCCAGACATTAGCCAAAAATAAACTCTAAACTTTTATTTAAGGAGAGACCTAATGTCTGGTTTAAATTTAACTACTTTTGATGCTGCACTAAAAACACTTTATACTGACCAAGCTGTTCAAAACATGGTCTATAAAAACAACCCTGCTTATGCAATGATGCCGAAGTACGAGCAATTCTTGGGTCGTAACCTTCAAATCCCTTTGATTTATGGTAACCCACAAGGTCGCTCTCACTCTTTTGCTCGCGCACAAACTCGCGGTCAAATCACATCTTCTAACTTGAAGGCTTACTTCCTTACTCGCGTAAACGATTACTCTATCGCTACAATCGACAATGAAACTTTGCTTGCCTCTAAAGGTGATGCAGGCGCTTTCTTGGAAGCTGCAACTGTTGAGATTAACGGTGCGATCAACTCATTGACTCGTTCTGCTGCAATCGCGATGTACAAATCAGGTTACGGCGAAATCGGTCAAATCAAAGCTGGTTCTGCTGTTTCTGGCACGACTATGACTTTGGAAGTTGCTCAAGACATCACTAACTTCGAAGTTGGTATGGAACTTGATGTATTTGCAACTTTGACTGGCGCAGTTAAAGCCTACGGTACATCTGGAAACGGTCTTATCGTTACTGGTGTAAACCGTTCAACTGGCGTTTTGACTTTCGGTTACGCAATCAATGATGCAACTAACGGTATTCCAACAATTGCTGCTGGCGACTACGTTGCGGTTCGCGGGGACCATGTTACTTCTTCTTTGACTAAAATTGCTGGCTTCGAAGCATGGTTGCCTTCAACTGCTCCTACAACTGGGGATTCATTCTTCGGCGTAGACAGAAGTGCGGATGTAACTCGTTTGGCAGGTCAACGTCAAAACTCTGTTGGTCAACCAATTGAAGAAGCATTGATTGACGGTGCTGCTTTGGTAGCGCGTGAAGGCGGAGCTTTAACGCATTACCTGATGGGGTACGAGAAATACTCAGAACTCGAAAAGGCATTAGGAAGTAAGGTGCAGTATATCGATATGAAAATTAACGCTGAAGTTGCTTTCCGTGGGATCCAAATCAACGGACCAAAATCAACTATCAAAGTTGTTCCAGATCAAAACTGCCCTGCTAACCGCGTATTCGGTTTGCAAATGGACACTTGGAGACTTAACTCATTGGGTGCTTCAGTTCGAGTTCTCGACACTGATGGACTACAAATGTTGCGTCAATCTTCTTCTGATGGCGTTGAAGTTCGTTATGGCTACTATGCGAATGTTAGCTGTAACGCCCCTGGTTACAACATCAACATCCAAGTTTAGTAAAATTGGGGCGGCTTCGGGGGCGAGGCCGCTCGTCTAACCCATACCTTAAGGGGATTAAAAAATGGCTAACAGATTATTTACGCAATTTAGATATGCACTTGAAAAGAAAATCGTCGACATCTATTGCAAAGCTGCAATCGGTGGCACTGGCGCACCAACTTTGGATGCTGTGAAGTCTAAAGGTATTTACTCAATCGCTCGCACGGGCGTTGGGGCTTACACTATCACTTTGCAAGATCCTTACGTTGATCTTTTGCTTGCTCAATTTCACCTCGAAAAAGCATCTGGTTCTGCTGGGGCATTGGCTTGGAAAGTTGTTTCTTACGACACAACTGTTGCGAAACAAGTTTTGATTCAATTCTATGATGGAGCTGGCGCAGCGGTTGAAATCGCGAGCGGTGCAGTTCTTAAGTTGAAATTTGAATTTAAAGACTCTGGCGTATAGGTGTCATCATGCTTGGAATGATGCCGCCATCCAAAAAAATAGCTTCAATTATTCTTTCATCTAAAGGATTAGACGGAAAGGAAAACGAAGAAACTCTGCCAGAAGTGCCGAGTGATGATTCGGTAGCCACGGAAGCAGCAGCTGAAAAAATCATGAAAGCACTTGAAGCCAAAGATAAAAAAGCTCTGGCAGAGGGTCTTAAGGATTTCTTAGCTATCTGTGAAATGGAAGAAGAACAAGAAGAACCGATGATGGAAGGATTAGAATAATGAGTACATTGGCCGATTTAATTCTAGCAGCGCGGCAAAAAGCCGATATGGTAAACTCTACTTTTATCGAAGATCCAGAGTGGACTTACTACATCAATCAATCTTATGCCGAACTCTATGATATTATGGTCGGTCATTTTGAGGACTACTATTCTAAGACACAATCGTTTACGATCAATTCAGGCGAAACTTCTTTAGCTCTACCCTCGGACTTTTATAAGTTCCGAGGGCTAGACTATCAACTAGCTGGCAATGACTACATAACAGTACGAAAGTTTAACTTTGAAGAACGCAACAAGATCAATCGCGTTTTAACTCGCGGTTTACGCGGAACTTCCGACAGACAATATCGAATCATGGGGCAAAACCTTTTAATTTATCCTGTAGATAAAGCCCCAGGTTCTTATAGAATGTGGTACATCCCAAGATACACTCCTCTGGTTTACTCCTATGATGTCTTAGGTGATGTTTTAGATTTTGAAGAATACATCACAACCGATGCTGCGATTAAAGCTATTGTAAAAGAAGAATCTGATCCTTCAGCTTTATTGCTGCAAAAACAGGCTTTGAAATCAAGAATTGAGGCTATGGCTTCTAATCGTGATACAATGCCAGATCGAATCTCTGATATTACACTTTACACTGACGCTGACTGGATTATTCCAAGGGGGTAACTATGTTCCCTCAAGTGCCTTTGCTTTTGACTGGCGAATACAAAGCCGATCAGGTGCAAAAGAATATCATTCAGCCTTTAAATCAATTATTAAAAATCCCATTTGCTGACGGCGTTTGGCTTAAGGACATTTCTTTATTATCTGCTTCAACAAATAACATTGCCCATAAATTAGGCCGTGAATATTTGGGCTATATAATTTTAAAGCAAAATGCCAATGCTGTTATTTATGTTGGCGCTAATACTGAAAAAACGACTTATCTAAAACTAAATGCAACTGCAAATGTAACTATAGATGTTTGGGTGTTTTAATGCTTCAAAAACAAACTGTTTCTTTAAATCTTGGCAATGGAATGGATCAAAAGACTGATGATAAAATCGGTCCAGATAATAACTTTAGCCAAATGGCTGACTTTATTTATAAGAAGATCGGTAAACTGTATAAAAGGTTTGGAACAGAGAGGTTGCCAAACACAGTCACATCTTCTTTGGTCAATCCCCCTGTCATTGGATCAAGCAATATCCCAAGTGCAGTTACTACATTCAAAGATCAGTTGCTCATTGAGAATAATGGTTACTTTTATTCTTACTATGAAAATAATCTAGAATGGGCTTTAAAAGGTCATCATTATCCTTTAGAAATAGAAACTCAAACTTCTATCAGTGGTGATTTTACTTATTATGAAGCAACTTCAGTATACTTTAACAATTTTCGCATTATTGCTTACCGTGTTTCTGTTGGAGTTAATTCTGAACTTCGGTATGCGGTAATTGAACAATCTACTGGGAACTATCTCATCAATGATGCTTTAGTGCAGGGTAGTGCATTTTATCCTAAATTCATTAAGTTTTCAGATAAGGTATTTCTAGCTTATGATTTCTTCGACACAATTTATGTGCGTGAAGTTAATCTTACGACTGGTCAATTAGGTTCTGCACTTACTGTTGCAACTGGCCTTTTTGGTGAAGGCACCATTTATGAATATGATCTTCAGACCTTTCCTTTCAATGTTGTTGTTACAAATAAGACTGGCGTAGGCGAAAGAGCGTTAATTGTTTACTACTCAAATGCTAATACAATGAAAGTTATTGCCTTGAAATCTGATGGAACGGTTGATAGTGCAATGGGCACCTATACTGTTGCTTTAGCATTATCGCGAGGATTTGCAATTGAGTATGAACCTAATTCTGATTGTCTTTTTATTGGTTATCAGATTGGCTACAATGTTGCTTATCACGCTCTAAGATTTACAGCGTCTTCAATTTCATTACTAACAAGTGCAACGGTTTATACTGCGACCACTTACACAAAAACTCAGGTAATGAATTTTGAAATGGTTCGAAGCACAAACTCGAACAACATTTATTTTTTCTTTGATTTATACAATCTAAATCTCTACTACTCTGGCGGCATTGGGACGCCAGCTGTCGAGGGTGTGATTTATAAGTCTGTTATTAACTATCCGACTGGCGTAATAGAAACTGCCGTACCTTTTTATCATGGCTTTCAGCTGAGTTCTAAATTCTTCAGAGACACGACAAGGGGAACTATTTACGGATTTATTCAAAACACTGGCGGAGATCAAAAGACAAACTTCGCCATAGATTTATGTGAATCAACTGGTGAATCTCCTGTTGTATTGGCGAAATGGAACTATTCAGTTTGTTACAATCTTGCTTATTACAATTTGCCTATTTTGGATGTGATTGATGACTCACTTTATTTTGTATCACTAAAGGTTATTGATAAAGTTGGTAATCCAAGTGATGCGTATATTTCTACAGTCACTCCAACTTTGGCTGATAAATTAGGCATTGCTGAGAATTTCATCAATATTTTACCAACACAATCTTTGAGCAAAGACTTCTTAAGTAACACAAGATTTATGTCTGGTGGCTATTTAGGGTGTTATGATGGATCTTCTGTTTTTGAGCAGGGATTCTTTTTGGATCCTGAATTGATTGATGTATGTGTTTATCCAAAAGGAACAGGCAAGCGAATCACAATTACAATTATTCAGCAAGGTACAGCATCAGTCCCTGAAATCACTTCCGTTGCATTCCCAAATGGTGGGGCAATGTTGAGTGCGAGTTTTGGCGCTTACTGGACGTTCTACTCAACAGCTACGCAACTTGTATCTGTATCTTATGCTCTTGATGGCGCAACCCCAGCCCCAGCGGGATCAGGTGTTACAGTTTTGGTTAATATAAATTCTTATGATACGGCTTACGAGATTGCGAGGAAGACAAGAGTTGCATTACAAGCTGTTGGTCTTCCGATTACTGTCGGATTATCTGGTAACACAATTACTATTCAAAATAATGCCAATGTTTCAGTGCCTGATGCTTCAGACACTAATTTTAGAGTTCCAGTGTCTGCAACAGGGCTCAATGCTGGCACTTATCAATTCATGTTTGTGTGGAAGTATTATGATAATAACGGTCAAGTGATTTACTCAGCCCCAAGTTTGCCAAAGACGATTACAGCAGCACTTGGTGATATTGCTTCTCTTGTTTGTTACGTTCCGAACATTACAAATAAGAATAATGATTATACAATCGCTGTAGAAGTTTATCGAACCCAAGCAAATGGGACAGTGTTTTACAAAACCAATGCAGAAACTGAAGTATTATATTGGGCACCTGGAAATTATGGCGTGGTTTATGTAGATATTAAGAGCGATGCTGCTTTGATGAGCAGTCCAGAGTTTATCTATACAAATGGTGGCATCTTACCAAATTATCAAATCCCAGCGGTAAAACATATTTCTACTTTTAAAAATAGATTGATGGCTTCGGGTGTTGATGATCCTACGATTGTTTATTATTCAAAAATTGCAATCAATGGCGTGCCTGTTGAATTTACTCAAGAAGGTTACATTCAGGTTGATTTAGACTCGGATCCTATCACTGGTCATATTCAGCTAGATGATAAGTTTATCATTTGGAAAAAGAAGAAGATTTATTATGTTGCTGGTGATGGCGCTAATGATTTGGGCCAAGGATCAACATTTACTTTGCCGACATTGATTGCAGCAGATGTTGGTTGTATCTCAAAAAATTCAATCGTTATTACTCCACTTGGTGCCATGTTTAAATCTGAAAAAGGTATTTATCTTTTAGATCGCGCATTGAGTGTTAGTTATATTGGTAAAGAAGTGGAAGATTATAATTCTGAAGATGTTATGTCAGCGGTTTTACTGGCTGAAGATAATCAGGTTCGTTTTGTTCTAAAAAATGAAATTACTTTAGTTTATGATTATTTATTCAATCGATGGACAACATTTAGCCAATACAATGGTGATTCGGCTTATATTTGGAAGAATAAATTCACTCGCATTGATGGCTCGGGTTTAGTGTATTTTGAAGATAAGAATTTATTTGTTGATCTAAATTCAGATGAAGAATCTTATTCTCCATATTTGGCAACAAAATGGCTTCAAATTAAGAACGTCCAGGATTATCAAAGGGTTTATCGTCTTGCGATTTTAGGTGATCTAAAATCTCCACACACATTAAATTACAAAATCTATTATGATTATGATGAAACGAATTTTGATGAATACAATTTTGATTCTTCGTTAATTGATGGCAGTGAATATGATGATACCGTTTATCAGCCAATTATTCATCTAAAACGTCAAAAGTGTGATGCTCTTAAGGTTGTTATGACTGTTATTCCAAATGGAGATAGTGAAGAAAGTTTGCAGCTTGTCGATATGTCAATGCAAGTCGGAGTAAAACAAGGGCTTCAAAAAGTGAAGGCAGACAAAAAACTATGAGTTTATACGGTGATTATATTAAAGAAACATTTGGTAAAGATATTGTTGAAGATAACGAAGGATTTGTTTCTTTTTCAATTGTAAACGACGAATGCTATGTTGAAGATGTTTATGTCATTCCAGAAGCAAGGCTTAAGGGAAAAACAGATGTCTTGATGGCAAAAGTTGTGAGCATTGCTAAAGAAAAAGGCTGTAAGTATTTAACGACAACAATTAACCCAGGGATTAAAACCGTAGAACGCAGCATGATTGTTATTCTGAACTATGGCTTTAAATTTCATTCATCAGAAAAAAATAAAATCATTTTCATCAAGGAGCTAGATAATGTCACAAGTTGTTAAAGATATTGGAGGCGTATTCAATCAAGTTAATCGCGGCATGACTGATTTCACAGGTGGCGTAAGGGGATTTTTAGGCAGCGCTACAGGTTATGAGCGATTCAATCCGAATGTTTATAGCGTCAATCGCGGTGCTTTTGCTCCAACTTCTGAAGAGCAGCAACTTACTCAGGCTTTAATGGCACGAGCGGAAGGCCGAGGCGCCCCAAGCCCTGCTGAATTACAAATGCAAGCGGGATTGCAACAACAAGCAAGCCAAGCCCAAGGTCTAGCAGCTGCTCAACGTGGTATCTCCCCAGCATTAGCAGCAAGACAAGCTCAACAAGCAATGGCGCAAGGTGCTCAACAGACTGCTCAGCAAGCAGGTGTATTACGCGCTCAAGAAAGTCTTGGCGCTCAGCAATTAGCTCAGCAAGGACTTCAATCTCAACGTGCAGGTAGAATGGGCCTTGAGCAACTTGAGGTATCTCGTGGCATGGGAAGTGAGCAATTACGCGGTCAAGGATATGAAGGAGCCGCAGGGAGAGCAGCGGGAACAATCAAAGGGATCGGTCAAGCTGCTGCATTGATGATGGCCGACGGTGGCGTTGTACCTGATGATGCTTCAAACATGGCTCATTCTTTTGCACAAATGGTCGGCGCTCAAGTTGGTCAAATGATGGCAAAAGGGATTGCGCAACGTGGTGAGACACTAGAGGGATCTGGAAAATCATTCAGTAAAATGTTGGGCAGTTTTGGCGGCGAAGGCGGAGCAGGTACAGCAAGTCCAGGTGCAGGTCTTGGTCAAACTATGATGCCGATGATGAAATCAGGCGGTGAAGTGCCTGGTCAAGCTGTTGTCCCTGGCGATAGCACACTCAATGATAATGTACCTGCATTATTAAGCCCTGGAGAAATTGTAATCCCTAGATCATTGTCTAAAAAATCACCTGAAGAAATAGCACAATTTGTCATGGCACTTAGAGGGGGCCTGTAATGGATAAAAATACATTAGAAGCGTTACTAAAAAAAGGTTACATTTCTAAAGACACATTTGAAAAAGGTATTCAAAAATTTGCAGACGGCGGGGCCGTCCCAAATCCAATCATTACAACTGCGGTACCGCAATTTCAACAAAGCCCCGCCGCTGCGCCTGTTGAGGAGCAAGCATTCGCACAAATACCTGAACCTCAACTGTCAGCACAACCCACGGAGCGTTATACACCTCCAAGGGCTGACTTTAATGTTCCCGCTGAAGGTTATGCTGGGAAAAAGGTGAAAGACGAAGCGGCAGCACGCGCAGCTTATCGCTCTCAATTTACTCCTTCTCCTTTAATGCAAGCTGAAGAAAATATTGCAAGTGATATTGCTAAATCGGCCGTTCAAGGGATCATGCCTGAAACTCGAAAAATGGCATCTGAAAAGCCAGTTGTTGAGCAAAAGCAAGTTCAAACAAAACAGCCAACTCAAGGTGAGGCTTATCAAAAAGCATATAAAGGACTAGCCGAAGGTCTTGATGAATCATTCGCTCAAATGGAAAAAGGATTCACAGAGGCGGCAGATATTGGAGCTAAGCAAGCAAGCGCAATGTCTTCGGCTTATACAACTGCATTGAATGATTTGCAGAAATGGCAAAAAGATCAAGATGCAAAACAAGTTGATCGACAAACAGCACTTCAGAAGAAAGCCGATGAATATGAAGAAGCCATTGGTAAATTTGAAAAGACAGCTTTGATTGATCCCGAAAGATATTGGAACAATAAATCAACTGGTCAAAAGGTTGGAATGGCAATCGCTGTTGCTCTCGGTGGCGTAGGTGGCGGCACTAATCAAGTCATGCAGATGATTGATAATAACATTACTCGCGATATTGAGGCTCAAAAAGCTGAAGCAAGTAAATTCAAAACTGCTGCTGATTTAAAGAATAATATTTACTCAAATATGCTGGCTCAATTTAACAGTGAAGTTGCTGCAACCACAGCGACTCGCTTGGCAAAAATGAGCATCATTGAGACGCAAATTAGAAAACAAGAAGCTGCCACAAATTCACTCATGGTAAAAGCCAATGCACAAAAAATGCTCGGCGAATTGGGTTTAAAGAAAGCAGAATTGCAGCAAAATCTTTTAAAACAATATCAAACTTCACCTGCATTCATGGCTTACGATTCAACAATGCAAAAGATCAGAACTTTACCAGAGAATTTGCAAGGTAAGGCTTATGAAGAATTAAAAGATCAAGAGCAGCATGAAAAAGGCGTGGTTGTAATTGGTGATGCTTTGCAGACAATGTTTGATAATAAAGCCCGCATTACTCCAACACAAAGACAAAATTATGATGCTGCGAAAGCGATCATGCTTTCAAATACTTCTGAGTTATTCGGAGGCAAGTCAGAATCTGAGTTTGAAAATATGGCCGAAGGTTTTGCGTCTGGAAGATTCGCGACTAAGGAAGCATTCGAGAAACAAAAAGAAATGCTATTTAACAAATACAAAAGCCTTAAATCTTATCCGTTACTAGATCGCATGGGTGTAACACCTAAGAAAATCTCAGCACAAAGGATTGATTAAATGGAGTTTGGAGAATTATTAAATCAAATCTCTGCCCCGCAAGGAGTCGCGCCAACTGAACGGCAGACTCCGATGGCTGATATTGAAAACAAAATCCTTATGGGGGAATATCAGTTCCCCGAAGGAAAAAGTGTTAACACAATCGGTCCTGATGGGCACGCTTATGCAGTTCCAGCTCATCAAATCGCAGATGCTTTAAATCAAGGCTATCGACTTGAGGCTCCGAATGAAGCCGCTAAAAGAGAATTTGTAAAAGAGTACAAAGGTCTTAAGGGTGACGTTGTCGTTGGTTTTGGTCAATTAGCTGATGAGTTTTTGGCGGGAATCCCAGAGATTGCGGCAGATTTATCAATGTCACGCGATGCTTTTGATAAAAAAGAAGCTCTCAAAGCCGATCATGATCTAGCAAATACTCTAGGTGGCGTTACTGGTTTTGGATTGTCTGCATTTTACGGCGGGCCATTAGCGAGACTCTTTGGTGCTTCGGAAAAAGTAGGGGCCAAAGCTGCGGAAAGTATTTCTAAATCTTTAGCAGCAAGGGGCATTTC
>JACCDW011363491.1_pt1 | contig 10804 bp, 14 predicted proteins | sample 7449781 | NCBI WGS metagenome assembly JACCDW01 (sample SAMN15323449, study PRJNA562643) | freshwater metagenome | isolation source: river surface water | place: USA:Blue River Watershed | collected 2017-08-18
TAGCCCTAGGGTATTAGTTAATGATGTATCGAAGACAAATCCATTTCCGAGTGCAACAGCAATCAATTCACCGAGAGACAGTGATGAATTCTGGAGGTCAATGTCGTGAATCCTATCGACTATGTTTACATAGAGACTACCAATTACTGTAATCTGCAATGCAGTTTTTGCAATAGAGATGAAGTAATTGGATCTCTACAGCATATGTCGTTGTTTAATTTTGAGTCTCTGCTTGAAAAAATTAAAGATCATCCAATTAAAGAAGCAAAGCTCATGGGCATGGGAGAACCGTTCTTACACCCTAAATTTGACGAGATCTGTGCCGTATTCAAAAAGTATTTTCCTAATGCAAAATTGATCTCAGCAACCAATTGTCAGTATACTATTGGGCATGTGTTTGAGAGAGCACTAGAGTATATAGATTATTTGTATTTTAGCATAGACGGCTATGAAGATAGCTATGAAACATATCGTCCTCCTAGCAAGTGGAGCAAGTTGATTAAGTTCTTAGACCGGTTTAAAGAACTCGATCGAAAAGGTTGTAAAATAGCAGTTAACTATGTTGTTAACCCTGGAAATGTTAACGATATACAACCAGTATATGATCACGTTGTTAAATCATACAATCTAGATGAACTTAGACTCAACATTGCACAAGAGTGGAATCCAGATAAATCAATGCCTTCTGGTTATACAGAAGAGCAACTAGATTACCTAAAAGACAACTGGAGTTCAATGATTAAAGGTCGCGCAGTTTGGGATTACAAAGACTGTTTCTGGCCTAAGAGGGGACTATATGTAACCGTTGAAGGGCGTGTGCTAATGTGTTGTATGAACACAGCCGCAGAAGAGTTTGGCAATATATTCTCTAGCAGCGTAAACACTATTAGACAGGGAAAAAAGTTTAGATTAGTTGCAGAAGGTTGTCAGCAGAACACGCCCGCTGACCATTGCAAGACTTGTTCATATAAAGAGCTTGCACCACTTTTGTCAAGGTTAGGTATGTCGTGATCAGAGTTAATCAGTATGTTCTAACTGTTGATAGGCAGAAAAGTCGCTATAGTCCCACGGATGTAGTTAGGCTACATGCCAGTGAAAGAGACTTGCCTTTTGATAAAACTCTTTGGAATTATTTCGTTAGCTCTTTAAAGGACGAAGATCTAAGATTCTATCCAAATGTTGATTATGCATATAATTTGCTTTCTCAGTTAACAGGTTTTAATAAAGAATCACTAACCATAGCAGAAGGGTCTGATAGAGTATTGAAGAACCTGTTTCAATGTTTTGCAGTTGGCAAGGTGTTAACGACAAATCCTAGCTTCCCAATGTATGAAGTCTATGCTCGAGCACAAGGAGTTGAGTTTGTTACAGTAGACTATACAAGCAATAAATTTCCTTTTACAGAGTTTCTTAATGCTATTGATAAGTCTGTTAGCCTAGTAGTAATATCGAACCCATCTAGTCCTGTTGGGGATAGTTTAACTTTTGATCAAATAGAAATATTGGCTAAGAAATGTAAACAAACAGCTAGCTTGCTAGTAGTCGACGAAGCCTATATAGAATTTAGCGACTTAGAAAGTTCATCTAGACTAGTTGATTCATACAATGTTGTTACAGTAAGAACTCTAAGTAAGGCGTATGGGTCTGCAGGAGCCCGAATAGGTTATTCAATATCTAGCCCTTATGTAAAACACATTTTAGACAAACTATCTTCAATGAATGAAGTTAGCAGCGTTTCAGTTAAATGGTTAGAAGCCCTCTTTCTATATTCAGATGCTGCCTGTTATATAAATGCAGTAAAACAAAACAGGAAAGCGTTAACAGAGTTATTAGATTCTAAAGGTATTTTGTTCATTGACAGCAAAACAAACTATGTAAACGTATTAGGAAAAATAGAGCTAGAAAGAATGATATTTAAATACGCAACTATGCCTTGGGATAATAATCTCTATACAAGAATTTCTGTTCCTGGTAATATGAATCATTTTAATTTACTATTAGGAGCGTTAATTAATCTATGAGAATTGCCGTTTGTTTTTATGGACAGCTAAGAACAGCTAAGTTTGCATATCCAAATCTGAAACGATACTTTGGAGACTTCTGCCCTAATATTGATTTTTTTGTTCATACTTGGAATATTGACTTTGTAACACGCCCTGTTAATCTCTTGAGGACAATATATACAGCGCCTTCTAAAATTGAAGAATCTACAATTGATGAATATAGATCTCTTTACAATCCTATTAGCTTTGTAGTTGATGACCAAGTCGACCTTCGAGAACGAATGGAGTTTCCTAGGGGTAGAGAATGCGATGAATACCATTTTGTTTCTGAAATGTATTTTCCCTATCTTAGCTTCTATAAATCTATGCAGCTCAAGAAGCAATACGAGCAGGCAAAGAATTTTACCTACGATATTGTTATTAAGCTAAGGCCTGATATTGTATTTCCGCCTGATAGAATCTTCCAAGAAGATCTAAATAATTTCTTAATTGATACTAGCAAGATTTATATTTGCTATCATGACGATGTGTTTCATATAGGAACATCAGAGAATATGGATAAAGCGGCGGCATGTGTAGTTGATTGCAAAGAAGAATTACGAGAGTCAAAAAGATTACCCTTTAGTATTTTTGAAGATCACTTGTTAAAAAATTCTATAGAGATAGTAAAGTTAGAAGATTGTAGATTTGCTGTTCTGCGGCAAGAATTAAAAACACTAGATGTCAATCGGCAGTATCATGAGATATGTTATCTAAATTCTCTACTCTATTCTGAAATGTTTTATCATTTAGAATATTCTTGGAAGTGGTGGTATAATCCTAGTAATCCAAATTGGAAAGAAGATATGTATTCTGAATTAGAGAAAATGCTGAATCCGAAAGATCTAGGATTGATAAAGCAATATCATAGGATAGATATAGTATGAGGATAGCAATTTGTTTATCCGGGCAATTGCGGACGGGAATAGAGTCATTTCCTAACTTTAGAAACTACATAGGCGACTTGTGGCCTAATTGCGATTTTTTTATTCATACATGGGATGTAGAATCTTACTCTAGTGTTGGACTTTCATGCAACCGTTACGACAAACTCAGCATTCAACCGATGCAGGTTTTTCCTGTAGATGCTGCACTAATCAACGAGTATCAACGGTTGTATGATCCAAAGTCTCTTGTATGTGAGCATTACAATGACTGGCTTTGTATGGTCCCTTCAATTAGCGGAGATCCGCACCTGCATTCAGTGAGACAGGCTAATGCGTTAAAATCTAAATTTGAAGATAATAACGACTTCAAATATGAATATGTTATAAGAGCCCGTCCAGATTTAATCTTTGATCCGGCCAAATCTCTAAGACAGGATATTGCAGAGTTAGAAAAACATCCTAGGAATTTTTGTTTTGCACAGATATTTGATAATCCTGTTATTGGAAATAAAATTGATAATGCATTTTGGTTAGGAAGCTCGTATGTTATAGATCAACTTTCTAACTTTGAATTAGTTAGAGCAAATATTCATCCAGGGTTTTCCGTTGACGGATTTGTCCACTTTGGACTTTGGGTAACAATGGGTTTAGGATTTGGAGTCAAACGACTTACTAATAGTAGAGTAGGTGTATATAGAGAATTTCATAAAGATCGTCAATTAGATCCTATTAAAGATTTTCAAGCTATACTCGAAATCTCAAACAGGTTTGATCCAAATCCTTAAATATTAGAAATTATTTTTAAACATATGAATTCTTGTCAACTACCAACTAAACTTGTAAAAAAACACTGGGGGCACGAAAGCTGGATCTCAAATTCTGATCGCTATGCTCTTAAACGTATTCTTTTCTTATCAGGAAATAGAACAAGCCTACAGGTCCATCAATATAAACACGAAACAAACCATGTTATAAGCGGAACTGGTTTGCTATACTACAGTGAAACTGAGTTTGATGTTCAGACTTTTTTGGAAAACGGTATGACCGCTAGGGAAGTTGATGAATATGAAAAAACGTTGAGCGTTCTTAAATTAGAACCAGGAGTTACTTTCTTTATGAAACCAGGTCAAGTCCACAGAGTTGTTGCTGTTACTGACCTGGAATTTATTGAAGCCAGCACACCCGAGCTCGACGATGTTATTAGACTTCAAGATGATCAAGGACGAGCTCACGGAAGAATAAGTTACGAGCATGAATAAACATACAGTTGTAATACCTACTGCCGGCTTGGGCAGCAGAATGGGCAGTTTATCAAAACTTCTCAATAAATCATTATTACCATATAAAAACAAACCTGTAATTGCACATATTATTGAGCAGTTTCCAAAAGATACTAGATTTATAATTCTAGTAGGATACAATGCACATCAGGTAAAGAGCTTTTGCAATCTTGCATACAATGATCGACACATAGAATTTGTTGACATCGATGATTGGACCAGCTTGCAAGCAGGCCCTGCTTATTCATTTAAGCAGTGCATCGATAAAATTAATTCTCCATTTTGGTATATTCCGTGTGATACATACTTTAATCAATGCATTACTGATAAAGAGCGACTAGAGAATCATTACTTTGTAACCAAAGTTGACGAAACAATGACAGAACATTATACAATGTTCGAAGTTGTTAACGACAGAATTATCGATATGAAATTCAAAGAATCAACGGATTCAAGTTGGTTAGCCTTAACAGGAGTAATGTATATACATGATTGGAAAGAATTTATAGACAAGTTAATTTCTAATCCTAGCCCGGAAATTATTTGGACTATTCCTTTAGGCGGCAAGATAGAACAACTAGATACATGGCTAGATTTTGGAAATCTGCAGATTTATAATGCAGCCCTACAGAGCAGTCAGAAATACGATTTTACCAAAGTAGATGAAGTTACCTACATCTGTAATGGTCGTGTTATAAAATGGTGGAAAGACGAAACAGTTGCTGACAAAAAGTATAAGAGATATCTAACTAACCCAGAAGTGTTTCCTGAAAATGTTAATCTCAACGGTAGCTGGATAGCCTACGACTTCTTTGACGGAACAACACTATATGAAAGAAATCAACCTTTTGTGTTTGATGTTATGCTCGAGTGGCTAGATAGTGAAGTATGGGCAAGGACAGACGACGATATAAAAGAAACTGCTGAAAAGTTTTACAAACAAAAAACCTTAGATAGAATCAATAAGTTTTTAGAAAAATATCCTAGTTTGCCCAAAGTTACCAGTGTCAACGGTGTTGAAATTAAAGACTGGAAATACTACTTAGACAACATAAATTGGGATTTGTTGATCAACGAAACGTTGCCGGCTTATATACACGGTGATCTTCATTTCGACAATAGTGTTATTTCTGATATGAATGAATTTAAAATCATCGATTGGAGACAAGACTTTGGAGGATCAGTTGACCACGGTGACATTTATTATGATCTTGCCAAGATGATGGGCGGGTTTATCATTAACTATAGCAAAATTAAAGAAAATAATTTTGAATATAAAGTAGAAGGCACAGCAGTCACCTTAAATGTGCCAGGTATCGAAAATTCCGACTACTATATATCTGCATTAAACGCATTCATCATCGACAAAGGGTGGTCTTATGACAAAGTTAAGTTACTAGTTCCGATTATTTTTTGGAACATGAGTCCTTTACATACACCGCCGTTTGATATATTTTTATGGTATTTAGGAATGAAGTTATTTCAAGAAATAGAAAATGAAAAGAAGTAAAATAGATTTAGTTTTAGAATATTTTAGAAATTTTGCAGATAAAAATCTTAAAGCATTAGAAGAAATGTTTTCAGACGATGTAAAGTTAACAGACTGGAATATTGTAGTAGTAGGAAAAGAGCAAGTCCTAAAAGAAAATAAAGCAATTTTTGACAATGTTGGGAACATAAATGTCTTAGTTAAAACTATGGCCAAAGACGACAGTGTAGTATTTTCTGAACTAGAAATAGTTATAGATGATCAAACTTTTATCAAAGTAGTTGACATTATTTTCTTCGATGCACATAATAAGATCTCAGAAATAAAAGCCTATAAACAATGAAACACTATGTGAGTCTAAGTCAACATCCAGGTAAGCAAGGACAATATTTTTACACAAGTTTTTTTAAACTTCTTAACATCGAAGCAGATTATAATCCTCTGTGTGCCACGACAGAGGATTTTTCTTCTAGATTAAAAGAAACAGTAGCATCTGGAATAAAAGGAATTAGTATCAGTATGCCATTTAAAAAACTAGTAGTTCCGTTGCTTGATGTCTCTGATACTGAAGTTAATGATTATCAAAGCTGTAACACCGTAGTAATCAACAACGGAAGATTGTATGGGCATAATGCAGATCTTGCAGGAGTCAAATATGTTGCCTATAGGATTCAACAACCCAAAATTGCTATTTTAGGAAACGGTTCGATTGGTAAAATGTTTGCTCAGTTTCTGTCGAGAGATGATCGTTGTATGGTAAATGTATATAGTCGCAGTTTAGGTAATTGGGCTGATAGGCATGATGGTGCTGATACTGTTATCAATTGCACCGCTTTAGGAACTATAGATGATTCTAGTCCTTTGGATTTTGTAGATAAGAATACAAAGCTGATAGTAGATTTGTCCATTATTCCAGGTCAATTAGCAAAACAAGCCCAAAAGGCAGATGTGGAATTTATAAGCGGTCAAGAATTCTATAAACAACAATTTATAAAACAATTTTGGTTTTATACTGGAATAGATATTGATCCTGCCGATTATGATAAGATTGCGCTAGCAAGAACATGATAAACAAACTAGTATTAGACGTTGATGGCGTGCTAAACACCGGACATATCCTCTATAGTAAAGATGGAAAAATGTTCAAGGTGTTCGGTCCTCACGACAAAGACGGATTTAAAATTATTAAAAAGTATCTCAACGACATTACTTTTATTACAGCAGATGTAACGGGCTGGGCTATTACCTATGCTAGAATTGTCACTGATTGGGGTTATAATCCAGAACAGTTACAGCTAGTTACAGAAGAAGATAGAATGGGATGGTTCGAAAGAAACTGCGACTTTGAAACTACAGCATTTATTGGGGATGGATACAACGATGCTCCTATTCTTGCAAGAGTGAAGTTGGGTATTGCACCTGCAAGTGCAAGAAAAGAAGCTAAGTTTGCAGCAAAACACATTACAGAAAGCCCTGCAGGTAGCGGTGCAGTTCTGGATGCTTGTTTATTCATAGAGAGGGTCATTAATGGACTTGAAAAAATTTAAGCTAGGCGTAGGCCCTATGAGTTCTGAGATAGTGAATCTTTGTTTAGAATATAGTAAAGTTCACAATTTTCCAATGATGATTATTGCTAGCAGAAATCAAGTCGATGCTTATTCTGGATATGCATTTAAAACTACGGATCTAGTATCTTTTGTTAAAAACAATGAAAACTATGATTCCAGCAGAATTTTAATCTGCAGAGATCATTGTGGTCCTTATTTCAGTGATGCAGACAAAGATCTAAAATTACAAAAAGCACTAGACAGATGTCTAGAAACCGTTAAGGCAGATGTCAGTGCCGGCTTTGATTTACTACACATAGATGTGAGTAGAGTCGAAGATAGCGAACAAGAAAAGACAGCAAGAACACTGATTGACTACGCATTAGATCTGCGCCCCTCTATTGTTTTTGAATTCGGCAGCGAAGACAATACTGGTGAAGGGCTTGCTAGAAGCCTAAGCAGACTACGTCGTCAACTAAAATTTACAGAAAATTATAAAGACTCAATCAAGTTTTTTGTAAGTCAAACAGGTAGCTTAACTAAGCACAAACAAGTAGGAAATTTTAGTGTTGAAACTAACGCTAAAGTATCTGAAGCAATTCATTCTGCAGGACTATTGTTTAAAGAACACAATGCTGATTACATTAAAGCATCTGAAGTTCGACTACGAAAGCAGGCAGGAGTAGATGCTATTAATATAGCCCCTCAATTGGGCGCAGTTCAGTCAAAAGTGATAACTGAGTTAGGACCAAAAGTAGGACAAATATATACTGATTTTGTCTCTTATGTGTTAGACCAAGGCTATTGGAAAAAATGGGTAACTGATGACGTAAAAGATGATCTAACAAAATTTGTAGCCAGTGCCCACTATTGTTTCAACAGTCAAAAGGGAAAGAAGTTAATCACTGAAATTCGTTCTAAGAACCTTCCATTTGACGAGATGCTTCGAGAGCAGTTGTTTAAAGAATTAGACGAGTATAGATTAGGATATCAAGATGATTAATTCTATAAAAGATTTTATTGTTAATAGACTTTTTGGGCGCCTAACCAAATATCTTCGTTACAGAAAAAAGGTTAAGGAAGCTAGACAGCGAGATCCATTTATCTATTAATGGGTAAGCTACATAAATTAGATCAAGATGCATTTTCTAGCGGACAAATTGGTAGTAAAATTTGGCTGTGCGAAGAGCTAGAAAAACTTAAATGGCGATCTAACCTTACACACATATATGCAGGTTGGTATGGAATTACAGCATTTCTTCTACTGAGTAGAGGAAAATTCAATGTCGGCAAGATAGAAAGTTACGACTTTGATCCTAAGTGTGAGTTCGTTGCCGACATGATAAATGAAAATTGGGTGTGGCAAGATTGGCGTTTTAAGGCCTACACTCGTGACTGCAATACACTAAATAGTTCTAATGCAGACTTGATTATCAATACATCGACTGAGCATTTTGACAGTCTGCTATGGTGGAATTATATCCCAGCTGGAACTAGGGTAATTTTACAGGGCAACAACATGCCCCATGAAGACCACTGCATACACTCAGAAACACTTGCGGATTTTTGCAATATCTATCCGCTTTCCAAAGTAGCGTATGCTGGAGAGAAAGAATTCGTCTATCCGAATTGGTCTTTTACCAGATTTATGCTCATAGGCACCAAATAAGCCTAAATTTACCAAAAACGGTTGATTTTTACCTCTTTAGAGTGTAAAGTGTTGACTGTTGTATAACTATCTAACCGCTAAACGAAAGGAGGTCAGAAATGACTGATACTACGCTAACCGGGGAACAAGACACACAGATTCGAGTGCCCTCGCTATTGCTAACTGCATTGACTATTGCACTGATGGTCATCGCACTCGTCGGATCTGTGATGTTGCTTAAATGGGCTGTTACTGACAAACGGTCAAAATTTGAAGTAGCACAAAGTTCTCAAATTACCGCAGAAATGCGCGAAAGACAATTAACCTGTCTTGCAAGAAACATATACTATGAAGCAGGATCCGAGCCATTTGAAGGCAAGGTAGCTGTTGCACAGGTTACAATAAACAGGGTTGAAAGTGGAAAATTCCCCGACGATGTTTGTAAAACAATCTATCAAAAGAATGTTTTCTACGAAAAAGTAGTTTGCCAATTTAGTTGGTATTGTGATCGTGCCGCAACGGTAAGGCCAATACATAAAGGCAACTACGAAGAAAGTATGGTTGCAGCCAAGAAGGTATTGCTCGAAGGATTTCGATTACCCAGTCTTGAACATGCACTTTTCTATCATGCAGACTATGTAAACCCAGGCTGGAACAAAGTCAAGGTTGCAAAAATTGGCCGTCACATCTTTTATAAGTAAGGAATTATTATGTTTTTGATCGAGTATTTTAAAAATTTGCCTTCCTTGGTTCTTGTCCTGCTCAAGGAACATCTTGGAAAAATTAGTGCCCACACACTAGGATGGCTTACTATTGTGCTATTGCATCTTGCCAGCGTTCCGACTCTGGTCTCTGTGCTTATGGCACAAAGTGATAAACTACCTCCAGTTGATCTCATGGTCTTTGTTTGGAGTGCTCTTATTACCTTTTTCTTCAAATCTTTGATTGAAAAGAACTTTCTTTACATTGCCACAATCTGTATAGGATTTGCGGCTCAAACTATGATTATGAGTTTGATTCTATTCAAATAAATAAAGGCATGAGAGCCTTTGAATTTGTTATAGAAAAAAAACTTCCTTCACCGACTAAAAGTCAGTGTGCAGTTAAACGTTTGAGCAATGTTCGCTATTCGCAATGTGTGAGTCTGGGTCTTAGGGCCCACGACTCTGATCACACGGATGGAACTGGAAAGCAAGGTGTAAAAGGTAGTGGGGTTCGACTAAAAGGTAAAAAAGCCAAAAGTGAAATCCACGGCGGCCCTGTTAAAGATTACGATGGCAAATAATGCTCTACGATGATTTTATAAAAATCCTACAGAATAGACGAACTGCTCGTCTAGTAAGCCAAAACAACATCCCCGACGAAGATATCAAAAAGATTATCGATGCAGGTAATCTTGCACCTAGTGTTGACAAGCGATATCATTACAGGGTGTATGCCTTGACAAATTCGGATGAAGGCAAATCTAAAAAATTAGAATTAGTAAAATACTTTAGATGTAACGGGCTCTTGCCCACTGATCCTTACGATACCGAAGAATTGCTTCAGCCAATCCTAAGTGGATTGACGTTACTATACACCGTCGCCCTCTCCCATACTGATCCCCTTTCGGGATCTGCGAGCAGAGATGCAATGATCAACGCAACATTTTCAATGATTGCGGCTGAGACCCTAGGATACAAAACTGGGTTTTTTACTATAATTTCTGATAGGGTTGCATCAAAAAATATTTTGAACCCTGAAAGTGGTCCAGAGTATGCATTGTTAGCAGTTACTTGCTCAACCAACTCTTTCCACAATCCCGATAACACTCCTACGTTTGAATACGAGGGTAAGAGTTTTTCTTACGATATTGATCAAGACAAGCCCTGGACTACAGCACCTTGGGATGAAAAAGTTGAAATGTTTATA
>JACCDW011884456.1_pt1 | contig 10803 bp, 14 predicted proteins | sample 7449781 | NCBI WGS metagenome assembly JACCDW01 (sample SAMN15323449, study PRJNA562643) | freshwater metagenome | isolation source: river surface water | place: USA:Blue River Watershed | collected 2017-08-18
AGCTACCCCATTTCAAACTGCTAGTGGTTCTATTGCTGGCGAGTTAGCGCTATGCCAGAGATATTATCAAAAAAGTTATCCGCTTGAAATAACGCCAGGCGCGTTTTTTCTTGGCGGATATTCATTAGCAATTATTCAAAGCGCAGTTCCTGATGGTCTTTATTATAATTACCAGCGTTTAATTACACGGATGAGAGTAGCGCCAAGTGTTACCATTTATTCAGGAAGTGGTGCTTTAAATAGGATGTCCACAGTATCGGCTTCTGATTTGGCTGCTAATTCTGCTCTTACTAATTCAATTTCAGATAATGGTTTTGGTATTACAAACAATTCAGGTACAACATTAGCCTTTTCATCTGGTGGTTATTTATTTTATTACACAGCAAGCGCGGAGTTATAATATGGATAAATATACTTATGAAATTTTTAGCGATGGAATAAACGAAATAGTTTTGCGTTCAGATGGCCTTTGTATTCCTAAAGATGAACGCAACGCTGATTACCAACAATACCTTAAAACCCTAGAGGCTTAGTATAGGCTTGGCCTATGAAAGTAAACGAATACTTTGATCGGGTCGTAGTAATAAACCTAGATCGTAGGACAGACCGTATGGAGATACTGGGTAAGCAGTTAGATGAACTAGGAATCCAGTACGAAAGATTCTCAGCAATAGATGGCAAAGAGCGTGGCATTAGTCCAGTACTAGCTGGCAAGTTAAGTCACGTAGAAGTTCTTAAAGGACAAAACGGACAAAAGGTTTTGATCCTTGAAGATGACGCCCACTTCGTAGATGGCTTTAATGAGAAGTTCTCACGGGTAATGGAAACGCTACCTTGGAACTGGGACATATTCTATCTCGGAGCGCTAGTAGACAAACACACTGGCAAGTTAGAACGCTTTAACAATCACTGGCATAAGCAAGTTGTTAGTACCGGTACGCAAGCCTATTGCGTCAATCCTAATAAGGTTAATTTCTTTATTGAGAAACAACTGGAGTGGGATGGCTTTGTAGATGTTTGCTACAGGGTGCTAGCCGCTGAAACAAATGCTTACATAACACAGCCTAACCTAGTAACACAATTCCCCTCATACTCAGATTTACGAGAACGAGAGGTGGATGACTTTTGAAAGTAGCCATATACACAATCGCATTGAATGAGGAAAAACACGTTGAACGCTGGTATGAGTCAAGTCGAGATGCCGACTACCACCTCATTGCCGATACCGGATCAACAGATGGAACAGTTGCCAGAGCTACCGCTCTGGGTATCAATGTCATACAAGTTGGGCTTTCACCATTTAGGTTCGATGATGCAAGGAACGCATCTCTCACGGCACTGCCGCTAGATATTGACTACTGCATATCGTTAGATATGGATGAAGTTCTAGTTGAGGGTTGGCGTGAAGAACTAGAGAAGGCTCACGCTGACGGAATCACTAGACCAGGTTACAGATTTATCTATGCTTGGACTGAGGATGGCAAGCCATCTGAGGAGATGACAGGCTTTAGAGTTCACGCCCGTAAGGGTTACAGGTGGAAGTATCCAATCCACGAAGTACCAGATCCTTACGGCATAGAGGAAACAAAGAAGTCTTACGACTTTCAAGTTCATCACCTGCCTGATAACAGTAAGTCTCGTGGCCAGTATCTACCAATGTTAGAGATGGCAGTTGCTGAAGATCCTAATAGTAGAAACCTTTACTACTTAGGCCGTGAGTATTTCTACAAAGGTCGCTTCGAGGATTCGCTAAGAATCCTTACTGGATACCTAGAGATCAGCAAGTTCCCAGAGGAACGCGGATACGCGCTTCGCTTGATGAGCAAGTGTGATCCGAAGATGGAAGAAGAATATCTGATCCGTTCTACCGAAGAATACGGTAGCCGTGAGTCTGTTCTTGCTTTAGCAAACTATTACTACCGAACCCAGAAGTGGGACGAGTGCTTACTGGTATCTAAGAAAGCGTTAGAGATAACCAAGAAGTCGCTTAACTTCTTATCAGAACATTGGGCGTGGGGCCATATGCCTTACGACCTTATAGCAATTAGTAGCTGGCAACTAGGTGACTGGAAGACAGCGTACGAGTACGGAAAGCAAGCAGTAGAGATAAGCCCAAATGATGAGCGACTGGTAAACAACCTAGCGTTCTATAAGGAGAAACTAGATGGCAACACTTAACGATATGATTAGCGAAGTTCGTTCTTCGCTAGCTGGCTATACCCTGCGCCAAGATAGAATCTCTTATCTGACTAGCGCAATCAGCACCACCGATACAGCAATTCAGATTGGCTCATCTAGTAACTTGGCCAAAGGCATCATTGAAATTGATGGCGAACTTATCTGGATAGACAACTTTACTAAAGCTAACAACACAATGAACGCCGCTCCTGGCTTTGGTCGTGGCTATCAAGGCACATCTCCTGCGCCTCACGCAGTCAACTCACAGGTAATCCTTACTCCATCATTCCCACGCACTAACATTCAGCAAGCAATCAACGACACTATCGGATCCTTGTATCCTAAGTTGTGGGCTGTCTACTCAACTACCTTTACCTTTAACGCATCTCAGACTACCTACCCACTGCCAGATGACGCACAGAATGTGCTCTATATGTCTTGGCAGACAACAGGTTCTAGCCGTGAATGGCTACCTATTAAGCGTTGGCGCCAAGATCTAATGGCTAACGTTGCTACTTTCAATACTCAAAAGACAATCAATATCTATGAGAACGTACAACCTGGTAGAACTATTCAGGTTTGGTATGCGGCTAACCCAATGACTATGACTAATGGAACTGATGACTTCTCAGCAGTTACCGGTCTACCAGAATCTTGCCGCGATGTAGTTGTCTACGGCGCAGCCTATCGTCTGCTCTCCTTTATTGATCCAGGTCGTATCAACCTTACTTCTGCTGAAGCAGATCTTGCTGATAGCAAAGTACCAGGTGCTGCTGGTTCTTCTAACTCTCGTTATATCTATGCTCTATATCAACAGCGCTTGCAGGATGAGTCACTCAAGCTATCTGACAAGTTCCCAATCCGACTCCACTACACAAAGTAAGGCAGGCCAATGACCAGAAAATTCTCATCAACTAGCGTCTCGACTACGCTATCTGCTGGTATCAACAGCAGTGCTACAAGCATTGTATTGGCTACTGGTACAGGTGCTGCCCTTATGGGTGGAGTAACACTGGCCGCTGGTAACGTAGATTCATTCGGAGTGGCACTAGATGTGGATACCCAGAACGAAGAAATCGTTTGGGTTACACAGGTATCAGGTGACACGCTCACTGTAGTTCGTGCCAAGGCTGGCACTTCTGCTATTGCTCACACTGCAGGAGCCACAGTCAAGCACGTCTTTACTGGTGATGACGCAACCTTCTTTACTACAGGTACAGCAACAGCTGATGCCGCAGTACCTAAGTCAACAGTTACTGCTAAGGGTGACTTGATCGTAGGTACAGCAAGTGGTGTAGTTGCTCGTCAAGCCGTAGGCGCTGACGGTTATGTACTAACCGCAGACTCAACACTAGCCAATGGCGTTAAGTGGGCAACTGTGGCTGGTCCTGCTGGAGATGTAACCCTTACTGGTGTACAGACTCTGACTAATAAGACTTTAACTGCGCCAATCATTACGCTAGGTATCAACGCTCAGACTGGTACCACATACACAGTAGTAGCAGCAGATGCTGCCAACCTGATAACAGCGAATAACTCATCAGCGCAGACTTACTCAATCCCAACTAATGCGACAACTGCATTTGCTATCGGAACTCAGATCAACATAATTCAAATCGGTACAGGACAGGTAACAGTACAGGCCGCAAGCTCTGGCACAACAACTATCCTGTCTACTGGCGCTACCGCAGCAACACCTAAGACTCGTACACGTTACTCAGCAATGACTTTGGTTAAAGCCGGAACCGATCTCTGGTACGCGATGGGCGATATTGCCTAATGCCAATACTAGGAATTTTAGATTCTGCCAAGTCAGGCAACTTAGTTCCTAATGCGCCAACTATTGGAACCGCTACCAACACTCCATCTGGTAGACCGTATAACAATGGCGCAGCTAGTGTAACTTTCACACCAGCAGCAAGCGGCCCTGCCGCTACTTCATACACAGTAACTTCATCTCCAGGTGGATACACAACTAACGCTTCATCTTCACCTATTACAGTTACTGGGCTACAGTCTAATACTGCTTATACCTTTACGGTAGTAGCAAACAGTGCTGGTGGATCATCTGTCGCATCTAGTGCATCTAACTCTATTACTGCTACCACTGTTCCAGCAGCACCTACTATGGGCGCAGTAAGCCGAACAAGCAATACTGGAGTGTCTGTTCCTTATACAGATAACGCTAATGGTGGATCGTCAATCACCACACACACGATTACCTCTAGCCCATCTCTGTCTTTGTCTTATACCGCAGGGTTCTCGCCTATTGCAGTTACTGCTTCGTTTGCAGCAAACACTGCTTACACATTTACCATTACAGCAACTAACGCTAACGGAACTTCGACAGCATCTGGTGCAAGCAACTCGGTTACTCCTTACGTTCCGATAGTTCCAACCATTACAAGCCTTACCTATACAGATACTGGAACAACAACTGGAACTTTAAGCTGGACTGGTACAAACATAAACTCTTGGTTGTACACGGGAGATCCAACAACTTATCCACCTCCATACAATTACGGAGCGTTCACTGCTAGCTGGCCAGGAAACTTAATCAACCTTGTATCTGGTACAAGTTACAGCGTAACTATTGAAGTTAGATCAGTAGACAACGTACCAGCAAGTCGTTCTTTAACATTCACTAAACCGTAAGGAGTAAACAATGGCCTATGGCGATGACATTACCGAGGGCATACCGTATGTGCTTTCCAATCCTGCGGGATCAACTAACTACACAGCTACTGACTACTCCTACGATATTGCTATCGGTGGTCTGCCGTTTTTCATTAGCCCATTAGATGACTCACCTTACCGCCGTGTAACGGCGCAGTACCGCAAGCAACAGATTGACCAGACCCGCGAACCAGGTGAGCAGACGCTTACTGGTTGGTGGTTACGCTCGCAGTCTTCGTTCCACTTTGGTCAAGGCATCAAGTTCTTTGAGCCAGCTCAGGATGAATCGCTACGCTTCCAGTACACAAACTCTAAAGGCTTAGATGTATGGACTAAGGGACAAGCAACGCTATTAAAGTCTTGCACTAACACTCATATCACTACTGGTGGCATCCGCGCTAACAAGCGTCCTTGGCAGTTTATGCGTTCGATTGCTTGGAACAATACCCAAGGAGTATTGCTAACCGATGAGTACGATGTAGATAAGATCGCAGCTGATGGAACTGTAACTCACTTCGTTGATTACAACTCAAGCACCGATGATCCTGTCTATGCCCTATGCGATGATGGTGTCTACGCCTACTGGGTTACTAACGACACAGTATCTGGCAAGTTAGAAGTCAATAAGAAGATCCTAACTGCCACTAGCGCAACTGCACCAACAGTAATGTTTACTTCACCAAGCATCGTGGTAACTAACGCAGTAATGGAATACACCAAAGAACGTATCATTATGTGCGTTAACGATAAGATCTATGAGTTCCCGACCAGCCAAGCAACTATGCCTACTGCGGTCTATTCACACCAAGACCAAGATCATATCTTTACCAGCATAACCTCATCTGGTACTGCTATCTATGTATCAGGCTACAGCGGTATCCAATCCAATATCTACAAGTTCACACTTGATACCACTACCGGTGCTATGCCTACACTGACCAGTGCTATCACAGCAGCTGAACTACCAGTAGGTGAAACCACCTTCAAGATCTCTTACTACCTAGGCTATATGGCTATTGGCACAAGCCTTGGTGTGCGCATAGCGCAGGTATCAGATCAAGATGGATCTATTGCCTATGGCCCATTGCTATTTGAAACCACGCAACCTGTCTATGACTTTGCTTTCCGTGATAAATATATCTGGGCAGCAACAGGCGTTGAAGGTCAAGTAGGTGTTACTCGTATCAATCTAGGTACAGAGATTTCACCGCTAGTCTTTGCCTATGCTTGGGATCTATATGATCCCGCAGACACACTGGGTCACTACACAACAGCGTGTGCTTTTATCGGTGACACTAACCGCCTAGCGTTTTGTAACGCAGGCGATGGCGTAGATGGAACTATCTATATCGAATCAGCAACTGTACTTATGTCTGAAGGATATTTGCGTACTGGCTACGTCCGTTACAACACACTAGAGAATAAGATCTTTAAGTTAATCCAACCTAGAATTGACACTGCTAACGGTGCCTTTGATATGGATTCCATTACCGCCGACGGAACTGTCTACAACATTGGTGCTTTCGCACAAGGCGATACCGTTCCTGAAGTGAATGTGAACTACCCAATAGGAGCGCAGCAGTACCTTGGATTTAGATTTACTATGTACCGTTCTGCTTTGGACAGCACTAAGGGTCCATTGTTTACCGGTTATCAGATCAAGGCGCTACCAGCTATCCCACGTCAGCGCTTAATCCAGTATCCAGTTATGTGTTTCGATCACGAAATGGATAAGTTCAATAATGAGGTTGGCTACGAAGGCAATGCCTATGCTCGTATGTCACAGTTAGAAGCAGTAGAAAATGCTGGAGATACCATCAGAGTTGAGGACTTCAGAACCGGTGAATCTTATATTGGACTCATCGAAGAAATGGACTTCATCAACCGCACGCCTACCGATAAGCGATTCTCTGGTTTCGGTGGCTTGCTTCTAGTAACGATTCGGAGCGTGTAGTGCAGGCACAAGATTACGCAACAGTAGCTGTTGCAGTATGTACAGTTATTGGTGGCTTTGTTGGCGCAGTGCGCTGGCTAGTTAAGCACTACCTAGCAGAGCTTAAACCTAATAGTGGCTCAAGCCTAAAAGATTCAGTTATTAGACTGGAAGAAAAAGTAGAAATTCTCTATCAGATGATGATACAAAAGAAATGAGTAATGATGTCTGCGATGATTGCCAAACGTGCCACACCTGCCGCTATTGCTGTCCTGCGACAAGCGACAGCACACTGTCCGAAGCGGAAGAAAGCTAGCGACGGACTGCTACCAAGCAGAGCACATATAGCTGCTAGCCCTACCAGCGATCACAATACTGGGTACGCAGTGGATTTAACCCACGATGTACTAGGCGGTATTGATTGCAAGAAGATCTTCCAGTACCTAAAGGCAGACAAGCGCGTTAAGTACTTAATCTTCCAAGGCAAGATCTGGTCTAAGGATCGTGCTGATGAAGGTGATCGCAAGTACACTGGATCAAACCAACACAACAAGCATCTGCATATTTCTATTAACGAAAAGTACGGTCACGATACTTCACCTTGGTTCCCCTGGCTAGGGGAGTTGACGGTGATTTCTAAGGTAAAGGCTAAGGTTTCTAAACCTTTACCTAAGAAGAAAGACGTCCCATCTCAGAAGGAGAACTAATGGATAAGAAACTAAAAGCAATGGCCGCCACATACCTACGTGCTGGCATCGCATCTGTAATCGCACTGTACCTCGCCGGAGTGACAGACCCAAAGGCGTTAGCCTCAGCAGCTCTAGCTGCTATCGCAGGTCCACTACTAAAAGCATTGGATCCAAAAGCCGCAGAGTTTGGTCGTGGGTCTAAGTAACCCATAGCAACGCGAGGCAAAGGCCCTCCACCCTACGGGGTGGGGGGCTTCTTTTTTTATGTCAAAAAGTTGGGCAGTTTAGCATCGTACCCAGGATCAGCACTCGTTGCGGGAGATCTGCTCCCTATTCCGCATCAGCAGGACACGGAACTGTTACTAGATTAGCACAGTTAACACAGGTTCCGTCAAGAAAATACCAGACTAATTCGTTATCCTCGAAGGAGGCCATCACATTAAAGACTTGTGAGCCACAGGGACAGACGTGTATTGGACCAAGAGCTCTAAGGTCGCTACCAAATACTGGTGGTAGTATCTCTTTGTTTTTCGACAGGGTTGGTAGACGGAACAACGCCCGTACAGTACCCCTGTCGCGCCCCGCAAGGGGGCGCTCTGACCGTTTAATTCGCCTCACGGCTCATATTGTAGCCAATCAGTAGCGTGTCTCTGGTAAGACACGCCGATCTATAGTATGATTACCAGTATGACTACGATCTCAGCTATACAGACAGACCATTACGCAGTGCTCTGCGCTGATAGCCAGATCACAGAGGATAACCTAGTAAGCATCTCGACCAGTACGCCAAAGATCGTCGAGGTAGGTAAGTTCCTAATAGGAATCTCGGGCGATATACGCCCAGGAGATATTCTTTCCTACAACTGGAGACCACCGGCGTATAGAGGTGAGAACCCAGTAACTTATATGGGCGCCAAGGTGATACCTAGTATCATCACGGCCTTTAACGAAAACAACTACGAATGGAATAAGGTGGATAAAGATGGTGGCTTTGATTATCTCTTTGCTTTTAACGGTAATATCTTTCGCGTCGCTTGTGATCTCTCTTTTTTCCAAACAGATCACGGAACTTATGGCATTGGTAGTGGTGGGCAGCTTGCTCTTGGCTATCTGTATTCAATCCGCAAATCTGATATGGAGTTAGATTACGCCAAGCGACACGCCCGTCGTGCTGTTGAAATCGCTTCAGTCCTTGACTCCAATACTGGTAAGCCTTTACAGTTGGTAGTACAAGAAAAGCTATAGGAGGTAGCGATGGAAAAGACTACGGAGTACGCGCTTAAAGAAGCGCTAGAGATGGGTTACAAGGCCGCTGGCATTAACTCATTTAATGAACTCGCTTTACGCGAATCATTAGCACAAGACATTGAATCGTATACTTGTATTGACGGTTGCCACGAGTGCGATTACTGTAAGGGTTTATTCCAAGCAGCTAATATCGTAAGGGGTAATTCAGTTGAACGCATTTACTGATCCGAAGGATCTATTGCTAACAGCGCTACGCGCTGCTGATGCAAAGAAGTCACGTTCAACACAAGTACAGATCGGCCCATCAGAAGTTGGTGGTTGCCGTCGTAAGGTTTGGTACCGGTTAAACGGACAACCAGAGACTAATGATAACCAGTTGAAACTTGCTGCCATTATGGGTACTGCGATCCACGCAGAGATCGAGAAAGCGTTAGCAGATAACGATGAGTTAATGATTGAATCAGAAGTTGAATACAATGGGATGAAAGCCCACATTGATTTATATGTACCAGGCACTGGCGATGTGATTGACTGGAAGACTTCCAAGATCCGCAACCTTGGTTACTTCCCATCAACACAGCAACGCTGGCAGGTACAGCTGTACGGATACCTCCTATCCAAAAACGGTTACGAAGTCAACCGAGTGTCCTTGGTAGCGATTGCTCGGGACGGTGATGAAAGAGACGTCAAGGTACACACAGAACCTTATGACGAATCTATAGCACTAGAGGCGCTCGGTTGGCTCGCAACTGTTAAGGAGGCAGCAGATGCACCGGCGCCTGAAAAGGATGCCAGCTACTGTCAACACTACTGCCAGTTCTATGACGCATCTGGCGAGATGGGATGCGTTGGTCTAAAAAAAGAACTTACCGCAGTCAGTGATGTAATCATTGATGATGCGGATGTTGACAAGAACGCACTGTTGTACTTACAGTTAGCAGCACAGATTAAAGAGCTAGAGAAGCAACAAGATTCTTTGAAGGAATCATTTATAGGTTTACTAGGTACTACGCAAAGTGGTATCGAAGTAAGTTGGTCAACTATTAAAGGTCGTGAGACAGTTGATAGTAGCGAGGTAGAGAAACTATTAGGGTTCGTCCCTAAGAAGGTAAGCGCTGAGAGTCAGCGCCTATCAGTAAAGCAAATAGGAGGAAAGTAATGTCTGCACCAGAGACAACTAAGTTCCAGGTTAACTACAAGTTAGCTGATGGAACTCTTATCAATATCTACGCAACTAATGTGCGTGAACTAGAAGCCGGTCTTGCTGATATTTCAATGAACGCTTTGAATATCATTACTACTGGTAAGGAACTATCACAAGGCACAGCAGCACCAGTTGCTGCTGCACCTACAGTTGCTGCTATTGCAGCACAGTTCAACGCTACTCCAGTAGCAGCACCAGCAGCTGCGCCAGCAGCAGGCGGTAACACCTGTAAGCACGGCGCTATGCAGTACAAGACAGGCGTATCTTCCAAGGGTCCTTGGCAGGGTTGGATGTGTCCAACTCCAAAGGGTGCAGCAGATAAGTGTGACACTATCTGGATTCGATAGGCAATGAGGGAGCCAAGAGATTTTGAAGCTCCCAGTTGTGCTCAGGTTGGTGGAGATTTCTGGTATGCCGAGAAGGATGCCGAGTTCGATGAACTAAAAGTCATCACCGATTACCGGTTCGCAAAGTCTATATGCGATTCCTGTATCCATAAAGCAGATTGTGCTGAGTGGGGAATACTGAAAGAGGAACACGGTATGTGGGGTGGATTAACCCCACGTCAACGCAGAGATATAAGAAGACAACGACGTATCTATATTCAGGAGGATAGAAGTGCTTGACCTTTCCCGCGCTTGGAGTGGTGTGCTTACCAAAGCAATACCGCTACCTGATGTGTGGGCTGGTTTAGTTGCCAAGGAGATCAAGTTCCGGCGTGGACAAGTATGTATGGTTGCAGCAGCACCTAATGCTGGTAAGTCAATGTTCGCATTGATCTATGCAATCAAAGCAAAGGTGCCCACTCTTTTCTTTTCTGCCGATACTGATACAACTACCGTGATGATGAGAGCAGCTTCTCATACATCAGGTCA
>JACCDW012114958.1_pt1 | contig 10802 bp, 6 predicted proteins | sample 7449781 | NCBI WGS metagenome assembly JACCDW01 (sample SAMN15323449, study PRJNA562643) | freshwater metagenome | isolation source: river surface water | place: USA:Blue River Watershed | collected 2017-08-18
GGTTATAGTAATACTAAAACTAAAGTTATGATAAAACAATCAAAACATCATATTGTTATTGAACCAAATAATAATGGATTTGATAAATATTTAATTCAAGAAATAATAGAAGAATATGCTAAAACAGAAATTTTACATGTTCTAAAATATAAACATTTATATAAAATAGTCGTTATTAATACTATAGATAATCTATCATATTATGCACAAGCTTCTTTAAGAAGAACAATGGAAAAATATGCAGATAGTTGTAAATTTATTTTTATTTCAAATCAATTATCAAAAATACATGAACCTTTAAAAAGTAGATGTTTAATGGTTAGAGTTCCATTACCTACAAATAATATATTGTTATCTATTGCATTAAATATTGGATTTAAAGAAAATATATCATTAGATGGAAAAGATATTATTAATATAATAAATAAATCAAATAATAATATTAATAAATTATTTTGGTATTTAGAATTAAAAAAGAATAATGTATCTAATGATGTTTCATGGTATAAATTAATTGATATAATTGTAGATGAATTACTTAATAAAAATAATTATACAATTAAAAATTTACCAGATTTAATTAAACAAATAAGAGAACTATTATATCAATTATTTATAACAAATATAGATTTTCATATAATTATTAAAGAGATTATGAATAATATTAAAAATAAAATAGATAATAATATATTAAAATATCATATAATAGAAGAAACCTCTAAATTTGAAAATAGAATAGCACAAGGAACAAGGCACATAGTTCATCTTGAGGCGTATTTAATTAAATTAATAAAAATATTAAATGTTTAAAATTATATTCAAATAAAATATCAATATAATTATATAATGAATAATATTGAAACAAAAATTAATATATTATATGATTTTGTATATTCAAAATCATTTAGTGATGAAGCAGATATAGATACAGAAAAATTTGAAAATCCTGAAAATATTGATATTAATGATATTAAAATTAAATTTGAAGGAGAAAATTATGATGATATAATTACAGAATTATTTTCTGGTAAATTTAAAAAAATAGATTTTATTAAAGATACTCTTATTTTAAAAAGATATACAGATGAAGGATATTCAATATCATTATATATTTCTCCCTATGATAATGATAAACAAATTGAATTATTTAATAATGATGGAATAAGTAGTATGAATAATAATGATTCATTATTTTCTTATTTATTAAGTAATTTAGTTTTAAATAAACAAACAAAGCATATTGCTCTACCTATTATTAATGTAGATGTAAAATTTATTCAAATGAGTGATATATTTAAACCATATAATGAAATATATAATAATTATAAAACATTAATTGAAAATGAAGAAATTTCTAATATTCTATCAGTGCGGGTCAGAGAAAATTTTTTTAAAAGTATTACATTAACTGAATATATTAAATCACCTAATTGTAATTATAAAGTATTATTATTTCAAATTATTCATACATTAGCTGTATTACAAAATAAATATCCTGGATTTAGACATAATTTATTAGAACCATCTAATATATTTGTATATTTAAGAAAAGAAAATGATAATGTAGATAAATATGTTTTTGATGATGAAGAATATTATATAAAAAATAATAATATTGATATTAAGATTACTAATTTTGGAGCAGCATATATTCCTAATTTATTTGAAGGTAAATTAAGTAAAAATTATGAATCATTAAATAGTATTTTAATAAAGAATGATAATGATTATTTTGATTTACATTATATATTAAATAATATACTTGATTTAGCAGAAATAAATGATAAAGAGACTAATGATTTTTTAGATGAAGTAATACCAGAAAAATATAGAAATAAAGATACATTATATTTACAAAAAGATGTTGAATTACATAAACCAATTGATTTATTAAAACATAGTTATTTTAAGGATTTTTTGCATAAACATGATATTAAAAAAACTATGTCAACAGATGATTATTATACAAATAAAACTAAAAGAAAAAATTCTAAACATATAAATGGAACTAGACAATTATCTAAACATGTTAAAAGTAGTAATAAAATTAAAAGAACAATGGTTGGCGGTGGAGTTAAAATGTATAATTTACCTATATCTAAAGTTGCTAATAATCCTTTTATATCTAATGAACAAAGACGTATATTAAAAAATGAAACAAGTATGCATACTAATCCAGAACCATCTTTTTTCAAACCACCTGTTAAACAAGAATCTAGAGAAGATGCATTTAAACAAACACAACTTGAAAATAAAGAAAAAAGAGAAATGGAAAATAAAAAAAGAAAACCTATGGGGGCTAAAGAAGAACAAAAAGAAATAATAGAAGATCCTTCAAGTAATAAAATTTTATTAAAACAAGATATTAAAATGAATCCAGATTATGCTAAACCATATTCATTCAAACCAATGCCAACTTGGGAACATGAATATGTTCCAATGCGTCCACCATCACCACCAGTTCCACAAGCTAAAATGCATTATGAACCAAAACCTTATAATAAAGATAAACCAGTTGAACCAAAACCTTATAATAAAGATAAACCTGTTGAACCAAAATCAGTTGAACAAAATAAACCTTATGAACAAAATAAACCTTTTGAACCAAAATCTTATAATAAAGATAATAAATTTCAAGAAAAAAGACATATTAGAAAAGAATCTATTGATTTTAATAAGATGAATAGAAGAGATGTTAAATATCCTGAAAGAAGACAAATAAGAGAAGAAAATGAATACAGTTCAAATAGTGATAATGATGATAATGATAATATTAAACCAAATGTAAAAGAATATATAGATAACATGTATAGTAAAGATGAACCAGTTATGTATAATGAAAATAAAAAATACCCCGAAAGAAGAAAAATAAGAGAGGAAAATAAATATAGTTCAAATAGTGATAATGATGATAATGATGATAATAAACCAAATGTAAAAGAATATATAGATAATATGTATAATAAAGATAAGCCAGTTATATATAATCAAAATAAAAAATATCCAGAAAGAAGACAAATAAGAGATGAAACTAAATATAGTTCAAATAATGATAGTGATAGTGATGATAGTGATAATATTAAACCAAATGTAAAAGAATATATAGATAACATGTATAATAAAGACAAATCTAGAGATACAACAAGAGATAATAGAGGCAGTTATAATAAATATCCACCAAGAGATAATAGAGATAATTATAATAAATATCCACCAAGAGATAATAGAGATAGTTATAATAAAGAAGAATATTATAGACCTCAGCAACAAAAGAATATTACTGATTATCCAATAATAGCAGAACAAAAATTATATAATACACCAGGTATGTTTCCTGCTCCAGGAGCAAATCATACTCATCCAAGATATGGAGGTCCAGCGTATGTAAATATAGATAATCAAGTTACTTATCCACCAAACTTTGTATATGAATCAGATAGATATTTTCCATTTGCAGCACCATTAAAAGTTCCAAATGAAATTCCTTTACAAAAAATATATAATATTAATTTAGGTGCACCTGGAGTTAGAAATTCATTATTAAATAGTATTTATCAAGATGCATTACCTGGAGACCCATATGTTTTTACTATGACTAGTCTATTTGAAAGAACTCAATTAATAAATATGATGCGTAATTCAATCATAAGTTTAAGAGATGGTGAAGAAAAAACACTCCAAGCTGGATCAGATTCTTTATTAGAATATATTAGATTATTAGAATTTAATCCTTATTCATTAGGAAAAAATCCTTTTCTTAATTTACCATATAATTTCTTATTATATACTGCTTCTTATCCAATTAGATATAATACAGAGAAAAATAGAGTAGAAATTGCTAAATATACAATGGCTCTTAATGTTAGAATTTATAATTTAAATAAAGGTTCCTTAAATATAACAACATTAAATGCAGATAATAATTGGAAAAATAGTGAAGTATGGAGAGAAATGAGATATTATAATTATATAAGAGATGAGATTAAAAATAAATACATATCACCTAATTTTATATCATTAATATTTTATGTAATAGATAAGAAATCAAAAATAAATTATAATGAAGTTAAAACTTTAGTTGATAAGATAAGAGATATTAAAACAGTAAATAAAAATCAAGATTTTAACTCTTTTCTAGAAACAGAAAAAAATAAGATAGATTTAAATATAGAAAGTGGTGTAAGTTTAGTCGCATTAACAGAAGCACCTACATCAAATATAGTAGAATGGGCTAGTCCAAAATATGATACAACTACAGGAAATGTATATTCACAAGTATCCACAGGTTATCATTCTCCTGAAGCATGGAAAAGTGTATTATTTCAAATTTGTTATGCAATGGCTGTTTTACAAGAGAAAGAATTATATATTAGAAACTTTAGTATGGAAAATAATATATTTATAAAGGATTTATTTAGTGATCCAAATAATATGGGTCATTGGATATATAATATAAATAATATTGATATGTATGTTCCTAATTACGGACATTTAGTTTTAATAGATACTAGATTTATAGATATTAAAGATATTAAAGAAGATCAACATAAAATGGAATCTAGTAATTTATATGATACTATTAGTAGTGATACTACTAATATTCGTACATTAATATTAGAGGATTTTAAAAGAATAATAGATACAGCACATTTTGATGGATTAAAGCAGTCATATGGTATGGTTAAACCAGAACAAAGTATATTAGATTTAATTACTAATATAAAAATAGGTGCATCTGCATCTCCTAATATACACATTAAAGACATAATTGTAGAACATTTTTCAGAATATATGCATAATCGTGTTGGAACATTATTAAGCAGAACTGAAAAAGATGCATTATCATTAACAGTTCTGCCTAAATTAATAAAAGGTAAATTAGTTGTATATCAATCAAGATATGATGAATATAAATGGGCTATATATGAAGGAGATAATAATAGAAAGAAATCAATAATAATAAAAGATAATAATAATAAAATACAAAGATTAGAAGTATTTTCACATAGCTTAATAGAATACCCTGATCCAAATAATTTATTACAAATATCTGAAAAAACATTTAGATTAAGTAAAGATTCATTAATTGATACATATAAATTAGAATAATTAATAGATATTAATTAGAATAATTAATACATATAAATTAGAATAATTGATACATATAAATTAGAATAATTAATAAGAATAATTAATTAGAATAATTAATAATAATTATATATTATATTATAATATAGAATGTTATCATATAATAGTTATAAACCAACAGATAAAGAAAGAGAATATGTAGGGAAAATTATTAATATAGAACCAAATGATATATCATATAAATTTTTTAGTGATATTAATGTGGACTATATAAATAATAATTTAATTGAACAAGTAAAAGAAATCACATTAGAAAGATATGGGAAAAAGATGCAAATTCAACCACAAAGAAAGCATATAGTTGTTTCAATTATGAGACATATATATTTTAAAAATATAAAGAATATGTTTCCAACTGATATAGAAGTAGATATGTTAAATAAAGAAGTATTAAGACAAATGGTTCCAATGGTTGTTCGTGAATTAATAGCACATATGAGGTATATATATGATTATAATAGTATTGTTCCAATTGATTTACCTAAATCAGATAATAAAAAAATGGGTAATTTAGGTTCATTTAATAAATTATTTATATATTAACTATTATTTATTATATTATTTGCCAAGCAAATAATATAATAAAAATTATAATTTATTCAAATCTTTTATTTATTTACATCCACATTGATGGGATTTCTCCTTTTGAAGTTGCATGTCTATAAATAAGAACAGATGCACATGTTTTAATAGCTTTCATATGGTTAGCAGCAGTATCATCTCTATATATAGGATATTTATTACGTGATTGTGGGTCATATTTAACATAATCAGTACCTGAGTTACCTCCTTTAAATATAGTATATGAACCAGTTGCAAATTCTTTAGTATCTGCTTCTGATAATGTTTTAGCTGATTCAGTTTTATAGCATACAGCGCTTACTAATTTATACATATCAGAAGAATCACTACCTACTTGTATATCCTCTTTAACCTCCAATTCTGTTAAATTTATACGTTCAACACCAGCAACTGAGGTTGGTAATGAAAGAAGATTAAATGTAGTGCGACCTTGAAGAACATTTATTAAACGACGGTCAATATAGAATACAATTATTTGACGTGAATACATAACAGTTGTTTTACGTGTAGTAACCATATTACCTTCAATAAATTCTTGTTCAACATCAAGAGCATCTTTTAATTCTTTCTTCTTTGGGTCAATAGAACCAACACGGATGTTTATCATTGGAATATTACCAACAACTGGGCGAATAACCATAGAGTAAGGGTTGTATGCAAAACCTGTTTGTAATGGTACAGTTGATACAGTTGTTGGGCGGAATGAAAATGCAGAGAATAAACGTTTAATGATAGTTCCATCGTGACGACCATATAAGAGTTCAGGATTATCATGTTTATTAAGACGGCATACATCAATTGCTGTGATAAAGTCTTGTGTAGCTGGTGTATATATTTGACCATTACGAAGATGAAGAACCATATTCCATAAATGATTTTGAAGGTTGCAACGGTGAAGTAAATCACCAACTGGTGTGCGCATGTCGCATACAATATCATTAGGGTCAGTTACTAAATTGTAAAAGAGTTCATAATCAGGTTTGGTAAGAATTGGTGTGCGATTATAACGAGCTTTAACAATACCTGCCATGTTGCTATAAAGAAAGTGGCTTTCAATAATATCAAATTTAGGAACGAATAAGGCAGCAACAACTGGATGAATAAATTGAACAGGATTCATAAATTTAGAATCATATTCAGCTGATGCCATTTCTAATGGAAGAGTCATAAGGTCAGCGGTTTCTGAAAATCCACCATATAAAATTGATTGGAGAATAACTTGTGAGTGAAGAGTTTTAGAAGTATCATGGAGTTTAATAATTTCTTGAAGATTGCGGTAGTCATCTTCATTTACATTAAAGTGGTTATCAGTTCCATTTGAAACAGTGCCGAGAACTTTCATAAGATTAGTTTCTGGCATAACAACTTCCATTGAACCACTTCCAGCAAGTTCTTGTTCATAGATACGTTGGAATTCAGCAAATTCAGCTTCAGTTAAATTGTGTTTCTTAGCATGGGCACGAGCTTTTAATAAAAGAAAGTGGAAAGGAACATTTTGGGCAGCATATTTGGCTTTAACTGCAGCTGCGAATTTTTTAGCTGATTTAACTATACCTGAATGGCGTGAAACGAAGAGTTCTTGAATTTTGTTAACAAGGTCTTCGTCTTTATAACGTTGGCGTAATGCAGCCATAGCATTAGCAAATTGATTTTTATTTTGAAGCTTAAATAAATTGGCAACTTCGTTATCAACAGTGCTTCCTGATCTATTAGATGTTCTGCGAGACATATATATAACTTATTTTAGAAAAAAATAAATAATTTATTTAAACTTAGTATAAAATTTTCTATATATTTTTTTTAAATTTTATAACATTTTAATTATACAGCAAAATGTTATAAAATTTAAAGATTTTTATAATATTTTTATATAAATATTGAAATTCATAATTTTTAAAGAGTTATTTTAATACTTAATATTATGGATAATAAATCAAATTTATGGATTAATAAATGGAAACCACTAAATATAGGAGATATTATTGGAAATAAACAAAATATTCAAAAAATAGATGAATGGCTTGCTAAATTCGATAAACATAATAATAATGCAATTATTATTAGTGGAGCTCATGGAATAGGTAAAACATTATCAATTGAATTATTATTAGAAAAATATAACTATAAAACTAAAATAATTTATCCAGATGAACTTAAAACATTTAGAAATGATATGGATTTTGATGATTATTATAATTATGATAATAGTGTTTTTTCTAAATTTAATATTAATTCATCTAAATGTAATTTATCTGATAAAAAATTAGCAGTTGTTTTTGATGAAATTGAAAGTATTACTCTAACTAGTGAAAAAAAATATGTTTTTAATATATTTAAAAATAATGCAAAAAATAAAAGTTTTCCCTTAATTTTTATATCTAATACAAATCATAGTAAATTATTAACTGATTTGAAAAAATATTGTCCAGAAGTTAAATTCTTTTCACCATCTTCATATGATTTAATAAAATTTATACAAAAAATATGTAAAAGTGAAAATATAGAAATTAATAATAATGGATGTTTAGAAAAATTAATACAATTTTCACAATATGATGTAAGACGTTTAATAAATCTATTACAAGATTTTAGTTATAATTATAAAATATTAAATGATGAAAATATAGATATATTTATTGAAAAATCTATAAATAAAGATACTAGTATTGGATTATTTGAAGCAGCACTTGAGTTATTAAATAATGAAAATAATTTTGAGAAGATTTTTAAATTATATGAAATAGATAAAGTATTAATTCCATTAATGGTTCATGAGAATTATTATAAAAAAACTATGTCAGTAAAAAATAAAATGTCATTTGAAGAACAATTAGATAAAATGATAGATATTAGTGAATCTATTTCTATTGGTGATAATATAGAAACAAGTATTTATACAGACCAAAATTGGTATTTACAAGATATTCATGGTTTTTATACATGTTTTTATACATCTTATATTGCAAATAAAATGAATAAAAAAATAACTATATCTGAAATTAAATTTAGTGCTGACTTAAATAAAACATCTTTAAAAAATATTAATAGAAAAAATATTACAAATTTAGAAAAAATTATTGGAAAAAAATCAATAGAAGAACTATTATTATTATGTAAATTAACAAATCATTTAATATCAAATAAACATACACAATATATAATTGATATATTAAAATACTATAAAAATGATTTTGATATAAAAGATTTAGAATTATGTTTAAAAATTGATAAAACTATTGAGTTTTTAACATTATCAACAAAAGATAAAAAAGAAATTAATAATTTAATATTATCGTAATATTATTTCTTAATATAATTAATGAACATAGATATATTTATTTTAATGATAATTTCATTTATATTAGGTTTTATGGTATGTAAACAATTAAATCTACAAACAGAACATTTAGTTAACTTGGATGATTCACGCAAAGTAGAATTATCTAAATGTTGCACTAATAAACAATGTTATAATAAACCTCCTCATTTAAGAGATAACTGTGAAGAAAATAAGAAAAATGCATTTAACGATTTAGAAAAAATTTTTAAGGAAATGTATTCTCAAGAAGAATATTATAATAAATTAAAAGAATTGAATTTAATAAAGGATGTAAGTAATTTTGATCGTGATGTTAAATATATGAACGAATTTAATGAAAAAATAGCATTAGGTATGGAGAAAGCTACATTTGATAATGTAAGATTAGATGATAGAGATGAAGTAAGAGGTAATATGGTTGGTATACATGCTGGATATAAAAAAACCGTAAATGAACCAAACAAATGTGTTATGTAATATAAATTAATATTTAATTTTTTTTAAAATTAAATCTCTGTATTAATATAAATGAATACTAGTCTATTAATAGAACTAAAGTCTGACTATACAACTATATTAAAACAAATATTAGGACCACTTATTTTAGAAGGCCTACAATCTATATATAAATCAGCACAAAATGTATGTGATAAAAATAATGTTTTAAAAAGTTTTCAATTATTATTAAAAAAAATTCCAGATTGGACTATGGAGACTATAACACATGAATTAGAAAGAATTAATACTTTAACTTCTAATTCATATCCATGGTTAATTCAATTAGTTCAAGCTACTTTTAAAATAAATATTTTAATACATGATTTAGAACCAACTGACCAACTATTATCAAATATAACTTACGGTAAATTTATTCATCAAATTTATATAGAATGTTATAAAATTTTCTGGAGAGACCCATTTCTATTTTATCACGATTATACTCCATTAGAACAAAAGAAAAATAATTTACTTGTAATTGAAAATATAGAAAAAGCAATTGATAATGCTATTAGAAGATTATTACCAATTAGTATGATATTAGAGAAATTTGTAGGTAATAATAATGCAACAGATTTAACTAATTTATATAATATACCTGTATTATTACAAGTAGAATTAGTTAAAACTAATGTAGCAAAAGATGTATCACTTGCTGTATCACAAGCTGTATTATCTTATTTACAAGAAAAAATGCCTCAATCTACTCCTATGGTAGTTCCTCCAAAACAAGTAGGTTCCGGTGATAATGATAATTCAAATAATATAGTATTAAATGATACATTAGAAAAAAATGTAAATAATCAAATATTAAATATAATTAATAAAAATAAAATAATTTCTGATACTAATGAGAATGAAAATAATCATTTTACTGTAAATAATCATACAAATCATAATTCATTAAGTGATAAAAGAACATCGTCCACTTTAAAAAAAATTATAAATGAATCATTAAGAAATTCTCATAATAATAATTCACAAAAATCTATGAAACAAGGTTCTAATCACTCACATAGAACTTTATCAAATTCTGAAAATAGTAATATAAAAAATAAAATATTAAAAGAATTAGACACAGAAACAGTTTCATATAATCCAGATGAAAATAACAATTATCAAGATGTATTTTCAAATAGTGATGTTAAAAATACTATAAATACAAATGAGAAACATGAGAAAAAATCAAGAGAGAAATTTTTTAATAACTATCTTAATATTTAATTATTATATTAATAAATTTTTAATTATTATA
>JACCDW012115217.1_pt1 | contig 10801 bp, 8 predicted proteins | sample 7449781 | NCBI WGS metagenome assembly JACCDW01 (sample SAMN15323449, study PRJNA562643) | freshwater metagenome | isolation source: river surface water | place: USA:Blue River Watershed | collected 2017-08-18
AGGGTCATAGCGTGCCATTAGATTCTGTAACAGTACGAGTTCCCGCAAAGGTGAATTTGCAGCTCTCTGTTGGACCGCGAGAAGCAGATGGCTATCACAACCTTGTATCTGTCTTTCAAGCAGTCTCCATCTTTGATGATGTGACCATCACCAAATCACATCCTGGGAGTGGTGTGACCATCGCCGTTACAGGAGATCAAACCCACGGTGTTCCTGAAGATGACAGCAATTTAGCTGTGAAAGCGGCAAAGTTGATTGCAGAGAAATTTGATATTGATGCAGATGTGCAGATTGAGGTGAAGAAGTCGATTCCCGTTGCAGGTGGTATGGCTGGAGGATCTGCAGATGCTGCGGCAACGCTGGTGGCTATGGATGCACTTTTTCGCCTTGAAGCTACAAAAGAAGAGCTATTAGCACTGGGTGCACAGCTCGGCAGCGATGTTCCCTTCATGATTATGGGTGGAACAGCAGTGGGAACTGGGCGCGGTGATCAACTCACAGCAGCGCTTTCACGAGGCACCTATCACTGGGTCTTTGCACTCTCCACAGTGGGTCTATCAACACCAGCCGTTTATACAGAGTGTGATCGAATGAGAGCAGAGCTTGAAGTGGCATCTCCTAAGGTCAGTGATGCGTTGATGCAGGCACTTCTTACTGCAAAGCCAGAGGCTGTTGGACAGGCGCTCCACAATGATCTTCAATCACCAGCATGTTCTCTTCGCCCAGCACTCTCACTTGTTCTTGAAGTAGGTCGTGATTACGGAGCACTTGGTGCAATAGTTTCAGGCTCAGGCCCGACTGTGGCTTTCCTTGTTGCAGATGAAGAGGCAGGTCTTGATTTAGCGGTTGCTCTTACTGCAAGCGGTGTTGTGGGAAGTGTTGCTCGAGCAACAGGTCCTGTGCACGGCGCACGAGTGATTAATTAATCGTCAAAATTAGATGCTAATTTACTCAGCAAATCTGCAAGCTCTTGTTGCTCAGATTTGCTGAGATCTTTAAGAAATGTTTTCTCATTCGCAAGCAAGTGGTCTAGCGCTGCATCAACTTTCTTCATTCCCAGAGCTGTGAGTGTGACAAGAGATCCTCGTCCATCGCTGGGATCTGGCTGACGCACAATCAGCTCAAGTTCTTCCAATCGATCTAAGCGATTTGTCATCGTTCCACTTGTCACCATTGTCTCTGCCATTAATTGACTTGGTGAGAGAGTGTGAGGTGAACCTGCACGACGAAGAGCTGCAAGAACATCAAAGCCCCATGTCTCAAGGTCTGCAAATGCATCTCTACGAGCAAGGTCTAAATGGCGAGAGATGCGAGTGATGCGACTCAGGATTGAAAGGGGAGAGAGGTCCACATCTGGCCGCTCTCGCTTCCATGCCGCTATAAGGCGGTCAACCTCATCGCGGTGCTCCTCGTTCTGCTCCATGGGGGCAAGGCTAACCGTTAAAGGGCTCATGTGATGAAGGTCGGTTTTGAATCTCAGCAGGGAATAAGGGACAATTCAGGTTCCGCCATTGTGTAGTGGCTAGCACATGGGCCTTTGAAGCCCAGGGTCCAGGATCGATACCTGGTGGCGGAGCAATTTGCTCGCCTCTGGGTAGCAGCGCTTTCAACAGGTAGACTGCCTCCATGAGTCTTCACACCGTAGTCATTCTCGCGGCTGGTGAAGGTACTCGTATGAAATCTTCAACTCCCAAAGTTCTCCACTCCATTGCAGGCCGCTCCCTTGTGGGACATGTCCTCCATGCAGTCAGCGCACTCAACCCTTCCCACACTCGTGTTGTGGTCGGTTCAGGTCGCGAGAAGGTGGAAGCTCACTTGGCTGAGATCGCACCAGGGGTCACCACCGTCTTTCAAGAACATCGAGGCGGAACAGGTCATGCAACGCAGTTAGCGCTCGCAGGCATCACTCCAGAGGGCACAATCCTTGTCTTGGCAGGTGATACACCGATGCTCACAGGCGCTTCCCTTGCAGCACTCGTTGATGGACACACCCAAGGTGGTTTCACAGCATCAGTTCTCACAGCAGAGCATCCCGATCCCACAGGATATGGACGCATTATCCGCGGAGATGATGGCTCCCTTCTTCGAATCGTTGAAGAGAAAGATGCAGATGAATTTGAAAAGGCAATTGAAGAGATTAACTCTGGTGTTTATGTCTTTGATGCAGTCAAGCTCGCTGGTGCTATTGGAAAACTCCGCAATGACAATGCACAAGGCGAGCTCTATCTCACCGATGTGATTGAGATTCTTCGCAATGAAGGCGGAAAGATTGCAGCTGTCTGCATCGATGATTTCACTGAAATTCTTGGTGTCAATGATCGAGTCCAGTTAGCAGAGTCAGCAGCACTCTTGCGAGATCGCATCAATGATGAGCTAATGAGAAGTGGAGTCACTATCGTTGACCCCACAACCACTTGGGTTGATTCAACAGTTTCTATCGCACAAGATGTGACACTTCTTCCAGGAACCACCATCAGTGGCACTACAACAATTGCAACGGGTGCAGTTATCGGCCCTCGCACCACTCTCATTGATTGCGTTGTTGCAACAGGAGCCCAAGTGCGTGAATCCTTTGCAACATCAGCTCATATCGGTGAAAACTCCAGCGTTGGACCATTCACTTTCCTTCGCCCAGGCACAGCACTCGGTGCTGATACTCGCGCAGGTGCCTTTGTGGAGATGAAGAATGCTGTTGTGGGCGATGGCTCTAAAGTGCCCCATCTTTCCTATGTGGGAGATGCAACTATCGGTGAAGGCAGCAATATCGGAGCCGCAACAATCTTTGTGAACTACGACGGAGTCGAAAAGCATCACACCACTGTGGGCAATCATGTCCGCATTGGTAGTGACAGCATGCTTGTTGCCCCTGTCACTATTGGAGATGGCGCCTACACAGCAGCTGGCTCTGTCATTACTGAGAATGTTCCTGCAGGCGCGATGGGAGTTGGTCGTGCGAAGCAGCGAAATGTATTAGGTTGGGTCCTGCGTAAGCGATCCGGCACCAAGTCAGCTGAGGCAGCAGCCTCAGCTCCAAGCACCGACCAGGAAGGCTGATTCTCGTGAGTGAAATCCGTTTATCGTCAGAGAAAAAACTCCGTCTCTTTTCTGGTCGCGGATTTCCAGAGTTAGCAGAAGCTGTTGCCGCCGATCTCGGTATTCCACTAACTCCCACATCTGCCTATGACTTCGCCAACGGTGAGATCTTCGTCCGCTTTGAAGAATCTGTTCGTGGATGCGATGCCTTTGTTATTCAATCTCATGCAACACCAATTAATAAGCAGATCATGGAGCAGTTGATCATGGTCGATGCGCTCAAGCGTGCTTCAGCAAAGCGCATCACCGTTGTGACACCTTTCTATGGATATGCGCGTCAAGATAAGAAGAGCCGTGGTCGCGAACCAATCACAGCTCGTTTGATGGCAGATCTCTTCAAGACTGCAGGAGCAGATCGTTTGATGGTTGTTGACCTTCACACATCTCAAATCCAAGGATTCTTTGATGGCCCAGTAGATCATCTCTTCGCTCTTCCAATGCTTGCTGACTATGTTGGTAGCAAGGTCGATCGCAATATGCTGACAATCGTTTCACCAGATTCTGGTCGAGTTCGTGTTGCAGAGCGTTGGTCAGAACTTCTTGGCGGATGCCCAATCGCATTTATCCATAAGACACGCGATCCACTTGTTCCCAATGAAGCTGTTGTCGGCAAGGTTGTTGGTGAGGTTGAGGGACGCACATGCGTTGTCATTGATGACATGATCGACACTGCTGGCACAATCACCAAGGCCGTGGATGCTCTCTTTGAGGCAGGAGCACGCGATGTGATTATCGCTGCAACCCACGCTGTCTTCTCAGGTCCTGCAGTTGAGCGCCTCAAGGCATCTCGCGCAGTTGAGGTTGTTGTGACAGATTCACTTCCACTTGCAGAAGATCAGAAGTTTGAAAAGCTCACCGTGATTTCAATTGCGCCGCTTCTAGCTCGTGCTATCCGTGAGGTTTTTGAAGATGGATCAGTGACAAGCCTTTTTGATGGTCACAGCTAAGCCTTCTGACTTTTCCATCTCTTCCAAAATGCAAAAGCAATAATTGCAGCAGGAATAACATTCCAACGCTCATCTGCGCTGCGAGAGATTGCATTAACAAACACGCTAGATAATCCAAGGAAGAAAAAGACTTTATAGATCCATTCTGGCCTTCTGATATTTGTGAAGAGCACTTCTAATTGATAAATCACGATTGCAAGAGTGATGCAGTAGGTGGCACGAATTCCAGTTGGGAAACTCTCGAACTGCCCTCCTGCGGCGCGAGTGGTGGCATAGCTTTGATTGGCAATGACTCCGACGATCAAGAAGATATTCCACCCAAAGCTGGCAAGAACGGCGGCTTTAAGGAGTCGATTCATGGCTCAAGGCTACGCTCACCAGGAGCGGATTTGGCAGAACTCATGCCGCCCACATAAACTTCAGCCATTCTGGCGAGGGTTTCAATCGAAACCGTTATCGACGGCAAGGTATCTAACTCCTAGTCAGAGCACATTGTCTTCGGTTCATAGCCAAAGGCTTTGAACTACTAACTAGGAGTTTTTTCATGGCAGAAGTATCAATTAACGGAACAACTCGTACCGAATTCGGTAAGGGTGCATCACGCCGCGCACGCCGCGATGGATTAGTGCCAGCTGTTATCTACGGTCACGGCGCAGAGCCATTGCACATCAACCTTCCAGCTCGTGAGCTTGGAATTGCTCTCAAGGAGTCAAACGTTCTCCTTAACATCACATTCGATGGCAAGACAGAGCTCACACTTCCAAAGTCAGTTGTGAAGAACCCACTCAAGCAGAACCTTGAGCATGTGGATCTTCTCCTCGTTCGTCGTGGTGAGAAGGTCACAGTTCATGTTCCTGTTCACACAGAGGGCAAGCACGATCCAGATGGAATCCTTGAGCATGTCCACAACACAATTGAAGTTGAGGCAGAGGCAACATCTATTCCTAAGTTCCTCGTTCTCGACATTGAGGGCATGAAGGCAGGAACATCAAAGGTTGCAGGCGATGTCACACTTCCAGCAGGTGTCACACTCGTTCTTGATGCAACAGCAACAGTTGTTCACCTCTCTGAGCGTCGCGCAGCATCTGCAGCCGATGAGGCAGCAGCAGCTCCAGCTGCAGAGGCAGCACCAGCAGCTCCAGCTGCTGAATAAGTAGTAAAGAAATCTGACGCGTTATGACGTGGTTGGTAGTGGGGCTTGGTAATCCAGGCGATCAATACGCTGCCACCCGTCATAATGTGGGTCAGATGGTTATCGATGAACTAGGTAAGCGACATAACCTCAAGTTCTCCACCCATAAGTCTCGCACCTCAATCGCCGCATATAAGTTGGGCTTTGGAGTCGATGCACACTCTGTAATCCTCGCTAAATCACTTGGATATATGAATGAGACTGGTGGGCCTATCAAAGCATTGGCACAGTTCTATTCAACTGATCCATCAAAGATCATTGTTCTCCATGATGAACTCGATATTGATTTTGCAGCTATTCGCACCAAGCAAGGTGGTGGCGATAATGGACACAATGGTTTGAAATCGATGACATCATCCTTTGGAACCCCAGATTACTTCCGCATTCGCCTAGGAATTGGTCGACCTATGGGACAACAAGATCCTGCAGATTTTGTCCTCAAGCAATTTAGCCAGCCAGAGAAGAAGGAATTGCCACTCTTCATTGATCGCGGAGCCGATGTTGTTGAGTTCCTGATTGAAAAAGGGCTAGAACTTACGCAATCTAAGTTCAATTCGTAGTGCCACCACTCCTGAGAACTCTGTGAGGGGTTATCGGTATCTCTTCTATCACTTGCTCTTCTTACTCTAATTAATGAAGGAATTAATTTTGAGAGGAGGCGGGGTTATGACCATCGAAATTCTTATATTTATTCTAGCTACATCAAGTTTTCTAATTGTGATCGGCGTGAGCACTGAATTCGTGCAGAAGATGTCCAGGAAGAACCGCAATGAAGATATAAGTGAGACCAGAAATTAATACAATAAAAAAGTTGGCTGACTTACTTCTCTAGCCACTCAAGGATTGCCCACACCTCTTCATTGGTGAAGGAAGTTGGGTTGGAGTAATTCTTTCCCGCCATCTCTGGCATATTCTTTGAAATCAAAGCCGCAAGATCTGTTCCATTTTCCTTCATCTTAATTACAAAGTCACAGAACTCAGCCCAGCGTTCTCCGCTAGCTCCTTCTGGATATTCATCTTTCATACTCATGTCAGGATTCTAGGCTCGTTAACCGACATCAGGGAAGAGTCAGCCTGTGTTACGAAGACCCGTTGCTACTCCATTGATGGTGAGCAGTAGCGCTCTAATGAGCGTGGAGTCTGCGCTCTCACCTGAATTGCGAACTCGATTTAAGAGGTTCACCTGTAGTGAGTGCAGCGGCGCAAGGTATGCATCGCGGACTTCAAGGGTGCGAGCAAGTACAGGCTGATTTCCAAGGAGTGCACTCTTTCCTGTGAGAAGGAGAATCTCTTCAACAGTGAGTGCGAACTCCTCCTCGATAGTTGTAAGGAAGTGCTGGAGCTCTTTAGGAACCAAAGTTTCAACATAGCGTCGAGCAGTCTTGAGATCTGTTTTCACAAGCGTCATCTCAACATTGCTTATAAAGGTGGAGAAGAAGTGCCACTCAGCCAACATCTTCTTGAGAGTTTCAGATTTGCCTGCTTCACGAGCTGCTTTAAGGCCACTTCCCACACCGAACCAACCAGGAACAATCTGACGAGATTGGGTCCAACCAAATACCCACGGAATAGCACGAAGTGAATCGAGTCCACTCGATGCATCTGGGCGGCGTGATGGGCGTGATCCTAAGAAAAGATTTCCCAACTGCTCCACAGGAGTTGATGCATAGAAATAAGCTGGAAGATCTGGGTGCTCAACAAGTGCGCGATAGCGAGTGAAGGAGTTATCACTCACCAGATTCATGCACTCATTCCATCGCTCAAGATCTTGAGGTGATTGGCGCGGTCCGCGATTGAGAACTGTTGCCTCAAGTGATGCTGCAAGTGTGAGCTCAACATTCTCTCGAGCAAGTGCAGGAAGAGCATATTTGTCGCTGATGACCTCTCCTTGCTCTGTCATCTTAATTTCACCATCGACTGAACCCCATGGAAGTGCAACGAGAGCTTCATATGTTGGACCACCACCTCGGCCAACAGAGCCTCCGCGACCATGGAAGAGGCGAAGCTTCACACCATGCTTCATCGCAACATCTCTCAAACGACGCTGAGCACGGTGGATCTCCCACTGGCTAGTTGCAATACCTGCATCCTTATTGGAATCTGAATATCCCAGCATAACTTCTTGTAGGTTGCCGCGAAGAGTCACGAGGGAGCGGTATGTTGGATTAGAAAGTAACTTCTCCAAAATATCTCCAGCAGCGCGAAGCTCTGCAACAGTTTCAAGAAGTGGTGCAAATCCAACTTTGGCGATGCCCTTATCGAGATCCACAAGACCTGCATACTTGCCAAGAAGAACAGCGGCAATCAAATCATCAGCGCCCTTTGTCATAGAGACGATGTATGTCTCAATGACCTCAGGACCAAAGCGTTCAATCAAATCTGAGATTGCCACAAAGGTATTGAGAGTCTTTGCTCCCGCAGCATCGAGAGATGATGCGCTTCGCTTCAATCCGTTTGCCAGCTCTGAGATCAGAACAGGGAATTTCTCATCATGGCTCTTGGCGAGATAGTCATCGCCAAAGAATTGAGCCAGGGCGTTATGGTGAGCATCAGAGTGCTCACGAATATCGAGTGTTGCATGTGTGAGGCCAAAAGCTGCCACTGTGCGGATTGTGCGCTCAAGAAGGCCTGTGGCGATGAGCTCTCCACGATGAGCAAAGAGGGAATCACGCATCAATGTAAGGTCTGCAAGAAGCTCTGAGGTATTGGCATAGTCACGGCCAGGAACATGTGGGCCACCTGCCGCATGGCGATTACGAGTAAAGGCAAGGCGATGCACAATCGCTGTTGCTTTAAGGCGATACGGCTCCTGCACATTAAGCCTTAAGAAGCGCTGTTCAAACTCAGGAATGTGCTTGAGATCTTCTTCAACGGATGCAGTGAGTTCAGGTGTGGCACCTGCAATGCGAGTGGAGACAGAGAGCATCTGGCGAAGGCGGTCCATAGCAGCGATAGTGGTGCGAATAGCGTGGCCCACTTGAAGAACTACTGCATCCTCAGTTACTTGCGGAGTGATGTTGGGATTACCATCTCTATCTCCGCCTATCCAAGTACCAAAGGTCAATGGACGAGCAGTGACAGGCAATTCAATATCAAGTCGCTTGAGCTCTCTCGCAAAGTCATTGAGAACTTCAGGCACTGTCTGCTTTGCAAGGTCATCAAGATAATAGAGAGCATTCATCGCTTCATCGAGTGGCTCTGGACGATCCAAGCGCAATTCATCTGTCTGCCAGAGAAGATCAACTGTTTCTGCTAAACGCTCATCTTGTGTGACACTCTTGGGAAGATCAAGGAGAGTAGAAATCTCAGAGAGCTTTCCAAGAATGGAGCGACGCGCAGCCTCAGTAGGATGAGCAGTAAAGACAGGGCGCACCTGAAGTTCAGATACCCACTTCTTGACATCTTCTAATGTGAATTCATGTCCTGTTGCAGGATTCTTCTGTGCCTCAATAATGCGATCGACTGCTTGTGTGAGCCATGACTTTCCATCGCGACGGGCCTCTGAAATTACACGAGAGCGGTGTACCTGCTCTGCAACATTTGCTAAATGAAAGTAAGTACTAAATGCACGAACAAGATCGACTGCTTGTTCATCTGTGATGTTGGCAAGAATTACATCTTCGCCATCTTCACGAACTGCTTTACGCACCTTCTCAACGAGGTCGAGTAGTTCAGGTCCTTCTTGGCGAACAAGGGATTGACCCAGGAGATCGCCCAAGCGGCGCACATCACTGCGAAGTGCTGCATCATCATTTGCGATGATTGCTGATGAGATCTGCTGCTGGGTCACAGGGTAATTCTCGCATTCATCGCCCCAGCTTTGAGACGCTACATCTCATTATTCGAAATCATCGACAGGGGCTACTATTGGATTATTCAAGCCCCCCTTCTTTCTGAAGTGGGGCATAGGCGCGTTGGAAGGAGCTCATGATGAGAGGCTTATTGGCCCACCTTGAGGCAGATGGCTCTCTCGCTCAATCGCTCTCCAGCCATCAGCGTGTAATTGCGCCATCTTCTGCCAATCCATTTTTGATTGCAGCCCTTGCCGCCACAGATCCCATCCTTGTGGTGACAAGCTCAAGTCGCGGTGCCGAAGATCTCGCAGAAGATCTCCGCAACCTTCATCCAACTGTCTTTGAATTTCCTGCATGGGAGACCCTTCCTCATGAGCGCCTGAGTCCTCGAAGTGACACTGTGGCTCAGCGCATTAAAACTCTTAGCGCTCTCCGCGAATTAGAAAAAGGCGAGCGAGCAATTGTCGTTGCACCCATTCGAAGCGTTATTCATCGCTTTATTGCCTCCCTTGCATCTGAACCTCTACGCACTATTGAACTCGGTCAAGAGGTTTCACTGACCGAATTGATTGAACATTTCTCAGCTCTCTCTTACACCCGAACAGATCTCGTTGAAAAGCGAGGCGAGTTTGCGGTGAGAGGCGGAATTGTCGATGTCTTCTTGCCTCTTGCAGATTACCCAGTGCGAATCGATTTCTTTGGAGATGAGATTGAAGAGCTTGCATACTTTGATATCTCAGATCAGCGCACCACTAAACCCGTAGTCGGATCTCTTGCAATCATTCCGTGCAGAGAAATGCTGATTACGGATGCAATTAAGGAAAAAGCAGAAAAACTCAAAACCAGATTTCCAGGTGCTATTGAAGTATTAGAAAAAATATCTCAAGGCATCAGTGTTGATGGAATGGAATCACTTATTCCATTCTTAGTTGATGACCATGCAACTATCTTTGATCGAATTGACCCAAAGAGCCGCATCATCTTTATCGATGAGGAGCGGATTAAATCTCGCACGGCAGATTTGATTGAGACTAATGAAGAATTCCTGCAAGCTTCATGGTCGAGCGCATCCATTGGCGCAGATGCTCCAATGCCAGTAGATAAGGTCACTTATCTTGATTGGCAAGAGCTGCAAGATGAAATCAGTCGTCACCAGATGCAGAGCACATCACTGAATACCTTTGGCACAGACCTCGATGAGAGTGCCTTTTTCACAGACTTTGCACTGATTGAACCTATGAGAGGTAATGTGGAAAGGCTCTGCCAGCTCCTCGGAGATGGCCTCAATCAGCGTCAAATCGTGCTCTTTGCTGCAACAGGTCATGGCATGGCTGAGAGATATGCAGGAATCTTTAGAGATGCAGATCTGCCTGTGCAATTGGTGCAAGGTGGGCTAACAGCTCGTCCCACAAAGGGCTCAATTCACATCTTCCAATCAACTCTTTCCCACGGATTTACAAGTGAAGATTTAGAAGTCCTCTTTATTACTGAGCGAGATCTCTCTGGCAGTAAGGTCACATCAAAAGATGCTGCCCGCATGCCAACAAAACGCAAGCAGGCTATCGATCCTCTTGAATTAAGAGCAGGAGATTTTGTTGTTCACGAACAACATGGAATCGGCCGCTATATGGAAATGGCACAGCGCACAGTAGGGGGAGTCACTCGAGAATATTTAGTGATTGAGTATGCACCAGCAAAGCGTGGTCAACCAGGAGATCGCATCTTTGTTCCTACCGACACTCTTGAACAAATTAGTAAGTATGTGGGTGGTGAAG
>JACCDW010402327.1_pt1 | contig 10800 bp, 12 predicted proteins | sample 7449781 | NCBI WGS metagenome assembly JACCDW01 (sample SAMN15323449, study PRJNA562643) | freshwater metagenome | isolation source: river surface water | place: USA:Blue River Watershed | collected 2017-08-18
GTATGAACAATATGGTCATTGGCAAGATAAAGTAGCTTACGAAGGATTATCAGGACGGATAGGACAAGAAGAACTGTTGCGTTTAAAACAAGGATTAGCAAACAAAGGTCGTAAAAGAACTCCTGAACAAATTGATAGAATTAAAGACGCTGCGAGAAAACGAGTAGAACGACAACGACTAGATGGAACTATTGAACGAGCGGCAATTAAACAAAGCAAAGCTCATACAGGAAGAAAAAAATCTAAAGAACATTTAGAAAATTGGAGTGCTAGTCGAAAAGGACATGCTGTGTCCGAAGAAACCAGAGAAAAAATTAGACAGACACTTGCAGAAACTAGAGCCAAAAAGAAAGCCCCACGAGAGGGCTAACTTTTTACTTCTTCTTTATATTAACGATTTGCAATATAAAGAGTAATTTCAAAACCAAAACGCATGTCTTGTGCTGATGGAGTAGTCCACTTCATTTTAATTTCCTTTCAAAGAATTAACATACTGCATTAGTATGTATCCCTATTTTACCTTAAAAATGCCATAAAGTACATACAGAATTTCATTAAAAGAGTCTACGTCAATTAGTTAAGCCCAGTATCCAATTAGTCAAGATTAAGATTTCAGCATCGGTTAACGTAGGATGAGCAGGCATTTTACCTTTACCGTTTCTAATCACTGTTTTTACGTGTTCAGGATCATTCTTATGCTTCTCTGATACACGTACAAGTGCAGGAGGATAACTAATTCCTATATGCTGTACACTGTGACAGCCCAAACAAGCTTTCTGTTTGGCCAATGCTTCTCCTTCATCGGCCCATACTGTGGTGCTAAAAAGAATACCTAATAATATTAATTGTTTCATGATAATTTAATTACTGTTAATAATGCTTCGTTACGACTCCAAAATGCCCAATACCATTTTCCGTGGGTGTCACGTTCTAAAAATATTGGAGTCATTTTATATCCTGTATCTACTATCTGATTATGGCAGGTATCCCAGTTACTCCAATTTATACCATTCTTCAAATTTGTTTGAGTTCTATCCGCAGGATTTATTATTAGAATTGCTTCGGGAGGATTATCTAAGAACCTACTACGTTGTCGATCAACTTCGTAGTAGGGTATATATTTGTCTAACCAATCAAGCCACGATACTATTTTCATCGAAATCCTTGACCAACATTTCTTTAGTCAAAGTATTTACTCTAGTATATGTATTATAAGAAGTATGATCTGACCCTACAGTAAATGCTGTGTTAAGATCACGCAAGTCTGTTATCATTTCTGGTGTTAGTTCAAAACGTAAAAAATGTACTGCGGCAGTCTTGGTATCTGTGCTGCGATCCATATCTTCATCAGCAATAGCATACACAGGTTGATGACCTTCTACTTTAACATAGATACGATCTTCTACATTACGTAGTTCTTCTAACTTTTGAGCACGTAAAATTGGATCGCTGTATTCTATAGTCAATGTAGCTTTTAAATTAGTTCCGTTAGGTATCAAAGGATTGTAAGCATCTAGCTCATCTTGAATGCCTTCTGCTGTAAAAGTTTTTTCAATTAGCAGCATTTCTTGTATTTGATACTTTACAGTTACACGATCTTCAAAATGAAGAGTCATATGATTGCCTAATTCTACTTGACGATGTTTTCTGTGATTAACAGCTATACGTTTGAACTCATTACGTATACGACTGTATTCTTCTAGTGAGTGTAAGTCTTTATGTGTAAGCATTATTATACCTTAAGAAAAAAGGGGACTAGGTCCCCTATTAAATACTACAAATTAAACGTTGTCAGCTTTGTAGGCGTCAAGTGTCTTTTGAAACTTACCAGCATGGCTACGCTCTGCTTTAGCAAGAGTGTCGAACCAGTCAGCAATTTCTTCAAAACCTTCTTCACGAGCGTCACGAGCCATACCTGGGTACATATCGGTATACTCATGTGTTTCACCATGAATAGCACTTTCAAGAGCTTGTACAATATCCTTAGCTGGTAAACCAGTTTCTGGATCACCGCTACCACCATTGATCAAATATTCCATATGACCATGTGCATGACCAGTTTCACCTTCTGCGGTATGACGGAAGATGTTAGCTACATCAGTAGCACCAGCAATATCAGCCATGTTTGCGAAATACAAATAACGACGGTTTGCTTTGGACTCACCTGCAAAAGCATCTTTCAAATGCTGCTCTGTTTTGCTTCCTACTAATTTTTCCATTTTAGTCTCCTTGTGTGTAAATGGTACAGCAGTTTAAAACTGTCTTAATATTATACTTTTATTTAATCTATAAATCAAGCAGATTTAATAGTTTTTTTATGGTATTTTTCTATTAAGGTAATAGACAAAATTAAAGGACCTTTCGGTCCTTTAATTAATTAGCTAGAGGATTGTCTAATGCTTTTTTGATCTTGTCGTCAATTTCTCGACGAAGCTGTTTGATTTCTTGCTGTGTTTCTTTTTGATTACGTGTTAGTTCTTGATTAATTTCTTTAATAGTTTGATCACTGTAACGACGTATATCTTTAATTGCGTTGTCGCTTTCTTTACGTATTTCTTTCACAGCTTGATCGACTTCTTTTTTGGTTGAATTTACTGTTTGATCTGCATCACGTAAACCGCTTTTGCTACTGCGTTCTACATTCTCTACTACCGTTTCCAAACGACGTATATCATTCTTCAAATCATTTTTGATATCTTGTGTATATTCTGTGCTTTTGTTTACATTAGCTTCAATTACTTCTAGTTTCTTTTCCAATTCGCTAAGATCAGGAGCGACATAATTAGCAATCTTATCTTTCATATCCATATAGTCTTTATAAACTTCGAACGCTCCATAAAGACCGCCTAATATGGTACTAACAATAGTACCAGCAACCATTAGTTTAGCAGGAGTAAATTCGTATCCTCCAATACTGATTACTGTATTAGCACTAGCATACTTTTCTGCTGCTTCTTCTAATTTGTCTACTTGATCGTCTATATTTTTATTTGCCATTTTCTTTCTTCACAAATTTTTCACTAGCTGTAAATCCTAAGCCGCCTAGAACAATGTATGTAATAGCGTCAAAAGTCTGTGGACTGACACGTTTTTCATAAATTAGTTCTGCGAAGAATCCTACTACAATCAGTAAAAAAGCTAAAAATGTAATAACTCTTTTACTGCTAGGATTTGTCTCACCTTCACCCGAAAGCATCTTTAGTAAAAAATTCATAAAATCTCCTTATTGTAAATTATACTGCTGCTCTATCATACGCTGATGTAGAACGTCACTTTTGCCATTTAAGAAACGTTCTGCTCTATCATTGTCCACTGTACGCTGACCTTTATATATTTCCTTTATAGCATAAAACTGACTATCTTTTAATTGTGAATCTAAATATTGATTAAAGTCCATAGGAACCCTTGCCAATTGAGTCGGATCGGGACCGCCTTCCATACCTTCTACTTTGCCACCATTACGCACAGCTGGTCCATTTTTTTGTTGTTGTTCTTGACCTTGAGGTGCAATATTAGTCGAATTTTGTAGAGGATTAGTCTGTGTTCGATTCTGTGATGAATTAGTATTTTGTGATTCTGGTTCTTGTGTGCCCAAAGCACGTTGCTGTGGATTTATACCAGGACCAAATCCTAATGCCGATGATGTTACTGTATCGCTTTGACTCAACGCCACAGCATCACTGGCAGTACTAAGAGCTGTACGTTCTGCATCTTTAGCTGCTGCTTGTGCTAATTGTAGATGTTTAGGATTAACAGTTTTCTTTTCTTCTTTCTTTTCTACAATAGCTTCTTTAATAGCTTCTTTAGTAGCAGTAGGCTGTCCTGTAGGAATACTAACTTGGCCAGTTACAGTTAACTCGACACCCCCTACATCTGTAGTCACTACTGTTTCAGTTCTAGTCGGATCGGCTAGTGCTACAGTAGGAGACGATGCTTCAGTCACTGTGCTAGTGGGAGCTGCCGCTGTGCTAGTTTTTTCACTGGATTGTTGTTCTTGTTGATCTTTTAAAATTTTAGCCTGTACATATCCTGGACATTGCGTATTATACAGAGCGTTTAAGCCGCATTGCTGGTTAAAGTAAGCTTGTGCGTATCCCGGGCATCCCGAGTCGTACAAAGCATTTATTGAACATTGTTGAGTATAATATGCTTGAGCATATCCAGGACATCCACTGTCATACAAGGCACTCAGACTACATTGCTGATTGTAATAGGCTTGAGTATATCCTGGACAACCTTGATCGTATAAAGGATTTAGACTACACTGCTGATTGTAATAGGCTTGAGCATATCCTGGACAAGATGAGCTATACAATGGATTGCCTACACATTGATCAACACTGTATCTTAGGCTAAAATTTACGCCATAAATTTCTGGACCATAAGGCCCTGCCCAGCCATTGTTATCTCTTCCTATAAAACCATACTGAACTCTGCCCGCAGAAGTTGTGGGCAAAGGATTAGTAAAGGTATGATTATAGTTAAAAGTTGTCCAATCAAATTTATAATTTAGATCGTACGATGTGCCAAATAATAAATTAGCAGTACCTTTACTAGTAGTAGTGTCCCAAAAACGCACAAGAGCAGTTAATTGGTCCGTCCTTGCATCATCCCAACTATTACCATTTTTAGCAGTAAATGAAAAAGTATATCCGTTAATTTGTAACCCTGTTCCTGAGTTCGGTAATAAATTTGAAAGTAATTGTTCTTGATATAGATAAGTTGATCCATAACTGAAATTTATAAGATTACCAGGACGAACAATCGCAAGTGGACCGCAATAACCTGGTTGGCCGCTAGCCATACAAGTTAAATTCTCTTGGTATACACCGCCGACCCATGGTGTAGTTCCACTACCGGCAACGGTAGGAAGAACTATATTGCCGGTAGTGTATTCTTCTTGTGCGTTAGAATAGCCAGAAAAGCAAAGCGCCAAGCAAAGCACCGAAGCCAGTTTTCTTATAAAAGTCATCACTCTTAGGTTTCTCATGTTGTGGAATCTTCTTAGGATTCTGTTCCCATAACTCACGGGCACCATCACCGATCTTGCCTTCATAAGGGCAAGGAGTGCCAGCATCCCACATAGCATCAAATACACGACGATCCTGACACAGTGTGGCCACCGCAGCGACCTTCATACCCATATCGTAAAGTGTTTTAGCATTTTTTAATCTTTCACAGTTCATATCACGAACAGTACCTCCGCTACTAACACCTAGAATTTGTGTTTGTACAGCACCGCTAGTTCCTGTGGTACATAAGTCATTATTACCACCACTCATCATCGCTGGAGCGATTGCTGTAGGTGGAGGTTGTATGACCTTCTGTTCTATTTTATTGTCGTTGATATTACGGTTAGTAACATCACCGCTCATTATATTACGATTAGTATTATCGCTGGTACTAGTGCTAGTGTTATTATTATTGTTTGTATTTGTATTAGCACTGGTTGTGTGTCCGTAATTATGATTCTCGTTAGTATTTGTACTAGTGCTAGTATTGACATTGGTATTAACACTAGTACTGTTAACTGTGCTAGTATTAATATTATTATTAGTATTTGTACTAGTACTGTTAACTGTGCTAGTGCTAGTACTGTTGTTATTTGTGTCTACTAAGCTGCTGCTATCGTATGTCTGGGCATAAACGCTAGACATAGCAGCCATTAATGTTATTATCGTTATTTTCTTCTTCATAGTTGATTCGCCCCCAACTTATTTTATTTAAGAAGTTATCCACAATAATATTAAGATACTATAATCAATAAAAAAGACCTATTAAGGTCTTTTATACGGGTTACGAGTTCCCGCAGCACTCTATTAGTGTGCTCGATTTAAAAACTAAGTTGGCTTCTAAACATTACAGCACGGTCTCCGTTTACACGGCTACCAGAACTACCTACTAAGCTATCAAATTTTGTATCTACATAGTTTAACATGAATCGTAGGTTGTCTGTACAAAACCAAGTTATGCCATAAGTTATAGCAGTTGCGCGATTTGATTTACCTGTAGCAACAGTAATGTCGCTAGCATCGAACTCGCTCAGACGTACACCAACCTGCCAAGCACCTCGACCACCTTTGTCTAAAGGATTGTTAGGCTTGATCCAGTTGAAGATACCGTCCTTATAATTATGACTTTCGCCTGTTAGATTGTAAAGAGTTTGAACATAATAACCATTAATTTTTTGATCGTTACCTGTAGTAGGATCATAATTAAATTGGAAATGTTCTGCTTGTACTTTTAAACCATTATAGGAAAACGCTGCTTCGAGACCTTGACGTGTTCTGGTTGTAGTACCACTTAGGGCAGGACCAGTAAACCAACTTGATTGACTACGCGATTCAGTTCTTCCACTAGCAGGAGTAACTCCGCCTTTGATTTCACCTACACTATATGCTGCACCTAAATGTAGTATGTAGGCCTTACTGCCTTGTAATTCAGCAACATTAGTGGCTACACGACCTATGTAATCAAATCCATCGTTGACGGCATCTTTGTTAGCACGACCACGACTTACTGCCAGTTGATATACTAGACCAGGCTTTGGTATACCGTGTAACATAAATCCTGTTTCTTTGGCAGGAATAAATTCGCCGTCAGTGTTACCAATTAGGCTACGTTCCATAAAGTCAATGTTATTAGAACTGGTTAATTGTTCAAGACTGAAAGGCATTTTAAATAGGCCAAACTGAAATTGTAATTCAGGATTGGCAGCATAGTTTACCCACATCTCATCAGTGGTAGTTGAAGTTGATCCACTACCTACATCATTACCAAAGTTTGCCAGTAACTGATACTTGAAGTCTTTGGCAAACTGTCCTCTGACTCCAAAACGACTACGACGCACTTCTGCTACGTTCTGATACGAATCTGTGGTTTGACCTGTACCGTAATCCGGTGAGTATTGTCTATAGTCCATATGTAATCGACCTGTAAGTTGGATGGTATTGCTACCATCTTTGCTCTTGAGGCCGATTCCATTTTCTGTAACTGATCCGTCATTGACTCTTGCGATTCTATACTTGTTGTTGTCGCTGACATCTTTGTCGATACGCTGTTCAATGAATCTGCGATTTTCTGCTTTTTCTTCGTATGCTTGGACTTTGGCATCATATTCCTTTTGTGTCAAAATGCCTTTATCTTTTAAGATGTTTAGTGTGTCTAAGTATTCATCAGCATAGGCAGGTATACTAAATGCCAACGCGATGCTTAATGCTATTTTTGTAAAAACTTTCATTTAATTATCTCCAGATTGTGTTTCCGTCTGTGCCTTTAAAATCACGACGCCAGTTGTCTTGTACCAGTTTAATAACTGATGGTGGTAAGTGAACATATTCTAGTTCTTCACTCATCTTGCCGCCGTTCTTAAAACTCCAATCAAAGAATTTAAGAATAGCACGACCAGTTAGAGCGTCTGCCTGTTGCTTGTGCATGAGAATAAAACTAGCACCTGTTGCTGGCCAAGCATCCTTGCCTGTTTGCCAAGTTAATAACAAATACATTCCTGGAGCACTAGCCCAATCAGCGTTAGCTGCTGCTGCTTTAAATGTGTCATCGCTAGGCTGTACAAAATTGCCATCGCGATTCTTTAATTGTGCGTGTGTGATTTTATTCTTTTTTGCGTAGGCATATTCTACATAACCAAATGCGCCTTTGATACGCTGTACTTGTACAGCTACACCTTCATTGCCTTTACCACCTACACCAACAGGCCATTTAACAGCAGTACCTTCTCCTACAGTCTTTTGAAAGTCTGCATTAGCCTTGCTTAGATAGTTGGTCCAAATAAATGTTGTACCAGAACCATCAGCACGATGTACTACGGTAATAGCCAGTGCTGGAAGATTAACTCCTGGGTTTAAATCTGAGATAGCCTTATCATTCCACTTAGTAATTTTACCTAAATGTATATTTGCTATTACGTCACTAGTAAGTTTTAACTGTCCAGGTTGTACACCTTCGATATTTACAACTGGCACAACTCCTCCGATAATTGCTGGAAACTGAACAAGTCCTTCTTTGTCTAGCTCGTCTTGTTTTAGTGGCATATCACTGGCACCAAAGTCTACAGTTTTGGCTTTAATTTGACGGATGCCGCCACCTGATCCAATTGATTGATAATTTAATCCAATACCAGTTTGTGCTTTATAGGCTTCTGCCCACTTACTGTAAATTGGAAAGGGAAATGTAGCACCTGCTCCTGTTAAATCTGCTGCTGATGCTAAAAAGGTTACTGCTAATAGTACTGCTGCGATTAAGTGTCGCATTGTGTGTCTCCTATTTGAGTATTCTAGAGCGACCCTGCTCTAGGCAAATATTTAAGCACACAAAGATTACGTGCGTGTTACAAACTTAATTATTTTCCATCAATTGGTTAACAAAGTCTAACAATAATTTATGATGAACACCTTTATGCCAATGACGAGGCATCCAACTGTAGTCATCGTACCAATGACGTTCGCTTTCTGGATGACATCCTATTAAGCCTATGTTGTTTTGAATTATGGCCATAGGATCACCATTGGCATACGTGGCGACAGTTTTAAATTTTGATCTGTCTCCTACAATAGCACAACCATCATAGAAAAACATCTTATGTGGTTTGCGTTGCCATTTTATATCTATAGCCTTAGCATGTGGTCTACGTGTATCTGTTCCTGGACGTTTGATATATTGTACAGCACGAGCACCTTCTAGTAGATTAAAGTAATCTTGATCAGCCCAATATGCTCCCATACAGATACCTAGATATTTTCCGCCACGTTGTACAAATCTTGTAATTTGTTTTACGTGATGTTGTAGCAAATAATCATAGCTATCGCTATCACCGAACCCTCCAGGAAATGCTACAAGATCTATACCTTTGAAAAATCCACGTTCTAGTTCGTGTTTAGTAAATATCTTAAAATCGTATTGTGGACTTAAAGCGGTTATAATTCCATTCCCGCTTTGGATACTGGCTTTTGGTTGATGTAAGAATAATGCTATTTTTGGTTTCATTTAGTTATATTAGCATATAACTATATTTATCTTATAGTATTTGATAGCTTATCTTCCCGCAAGTTTGCGTAATTGTGATTTATATTGGTCAAAAAGTACACTTTCTCGTTGGAAAATATCTCCGGTAATAGACAGTATTTCTTTCATTCCTTTGTTTACTACATCTTTTAATTCGATGCCGCTACAAGTTAATGATGGTAATGCTGCCTGTGACCACATGTTATAAACTTTCATATGTCGATTTAGTTTACTGGCAAGATTATATGATCGTACATAATCTATATCTCCCCATGTCCAAAAATGAGGTTCATCTGGATTGGGATATTCTATACCTATTTGTTCTGCACTATTTTCCCATACACTGGTTGTGCTTTCTGCACCTTTAATAATTAGTAAAGGTTTATAGTTAACAAATCCAATTTTTGAATTCATAAACCACTCAGCAGTTTCGTAATGTTCGCTTTCTGAGACATTGGGTAACCCTGCTATCAAACTACAATCTATATGAGTCTTAGGCCATTTTTCACATATCTCATTTAAAAAATCTTTACCACGTTTATGACTCCATGGTTTAAGTACAAATTTAGCAGCTTCTTTATTGAAAGTTTCTATGCCAAACAATGTTCCTCTAAGTCCACTTTCATAAATCATATCTTGTATATGAGGATGTTTGTCTAAGAGATCAGGTCTCATATAACAAGAAAATTCTAATTGAAAAGGCAACTTTTTATGTACTTCGTATAAGCTTTCTACTCTACTGTTATCTGCATTAAATGTTTCATCAATGAACCAAAATGATTTTGTTCCAAAACGCTCATGTATTTCTATTAATTGATCTACCATTAAATCGATACTCTTTTCTAGAGTACCTGATTTTTTTCCTAGTTCCGGACTACGACAAAACGGACATTTAAATATGCAACCTCTGCCCCATTCTAAAGGTAAACTTTCTCCGGGTAATATACAATCATGCTCTTTAAAAACAAATCGATGATTGCTAATATCAAATTTCTTTCTTCTAAGTCTAGTTGCTAGTTTTTTATCTGTAAGATCATCTAAGAAATTCAGTATCCAATTTTCTCCAAAAGAAATATCAGCCATGTGGTCAAACACATCGATATTTTTTAAATTGGCATAGCCTCTATGGCCGCCCACAATTGTTTTAATTTTAGGATATTCTTTTTTTAATTCACTTAACGCTAAAAAAAGATTTTCAGGAACTTCTCTTGCATGTGTGCCCATAAGCAATTCGCTGCTAAAGGTATTCCACATTGTGCTACTTGCACCTATTACAATCGTATCGTCATCTATGAACATTTTAGTATATTCAACTAGTTCTTCAGGACTGAACAAATGAGAAAATTCTATTACTTGACAGGTATATCCGTGTTCTTCTATCCATCTAGCTAAAATGTAGCAGCTAATGCATCTCCAGATTAACGGTCTATATCCTAATTGACTATACAATATTACGTTTGCCATGCTTTTACTTATTAAAATAAAAGGCACCGAAGTGCCTTTTAGACTATTGGGTAATAAGGTAGTCAACCCCAGCAAGGCTATCAAGCAGCCATTGCGTAGTAACTGTCGTTTGCAGTTATAGTTTTGCTTGATTTACGGTCATCGCCTACCGTGTTGTCCATATCCTTACTCATTGCCCTGTCGAAACCATATTCAGGCCCATCAGAAGTATATTATGCCACGCTCTGAACCTGGACTCTTAGTAATATACTTTTGGTGGACCTGCCCGGGGTCGAACCGGGGTCCAGAACACCTTTCATTCAACTTCATACAACA
>JACCDW010445314.1_pt1 | contig 10799 bp, 7 predicted proteins | sample 7449781 | NCBI WGS metagenome assembly JACCDW01 (sample SAMN15323449, study PRJNA562643) | freshwater metagenome | isolation source: river surface water | place: USA:Blue River Watershed | collected 2017-08-18
AGTGGACCTTGATTCCATCGATCGCCGCATCCTTGTTGCGTTGCAGCAGCGGGGGCGCCTGTCCTTCGAGGAACTGGGCGGCGAGGTCGGCCTGTCGGCCTCGGCGGCTTTGCGCCGGGTGCGGCAGCTGGAGGAGTCGGGGGTGGTGGCGGGCTATGCCGCCCTGGTCAGCGCGCGCAAGGTGGGCCTGGGGCTGACGGCCTACATCCAGGTGCGCATGGCCAAGCCCTCGGGCGGCGACAAGCGCAGCCCGCTGGACCTGCTCGCCGCCTCCGCCCAGGGCTGGAACGAGGTGGTGGAGTGCGTGTCGCTCACGGGCGAGATGGACCTGCTGCTCAAGGTCATGGTCGTGGACATGGACCATTTCTCGCGGTTCGTGATGGACACGCTCCTCAAGCACCCCAGCGTGCAGGACTGCAAGACCAGCTTCGTGATGAAGACGCTCAAGGCCGGCGCCACGCTGGTGTGACGCCCTCACGGGCCGTTGGCGCGCGCAGGGCGCCGAACAGGTCCTTGGGATCGTCCAGCCGGGGCACCAGCGCCAGCCGCTGCCCCAGCCCCGCCTGCACGGCCGCGGCGTGCAGGTAGCGCAGGGCCGAGAAGTCCTCCAGCGCGAAGCCCACGGAGTCGAAGACCGTGACCTGGTCGCGGTGGTCCCGGCCGCTGCGGCGACCGGCCAGCACCTCCCACAGCTCGGTCACCGGATGGTCCGCCGGCATCTGCTGCACGTCGCCTTCCACGCGCGTCTGCGGCTCGAACTCCACGAACACCTTGGCCGCCGCCAGCACCTCGGGCGCCAGCTCGGTCTTGCCCGGGCAGTCCCCGCCGACGGCGTTCACATGCAGGCCCGGCGCCAACATTTCGGCGGTGAGGACGGTGGCGCGGGCCTTGTCCGCCGTGAGGGTGGTCACGATGTCCGCGCCGCGCACGGCCTCCTGCACGCTGGCGCAGGGCTGCATCGCCAGGCCCGACCCCTCCAGGTTGGCGGCCAGGCGGGCCGTTGCGCCGGGATCGGTGTCGAACAGGCGCAGGGTGCGGATGCCCGCCAGGTGCTGGAAGGCAAGGGCCTGGAACTCGCTTTGCGCGCCGTTGCCCACCAGCGCCATGACCCGGCTGTCCGGCCGGGCCAGCCAACGCGCCGCCAGGGCCGAGGTGGCCGCCGTGCGCATCGCGGTGGTCAGCGTCAGCTCGCTGACCAGCAAGGGCATGCCCGTGGCCACATCGGCGAGCACGCCGAAGGCCATCACCGTGGGCAGGCCGGCCGCCGGGTTGCCTGGGTGGCCGTTGACGTACTTGACGCTGTAGGTCGTGCCGTCGGAGATGGGCATCAGCTCGATCACCCCGTCCGGCGAGTGGTGGGCCAGCCGGGCGCACTTGTCGAACTGCGGCCAGCGCAGGAAGTCCGCGTGGATCGTGTCGGCGATGCCGGCGATGCAGGCCGCCAGGCCCCGCTGGCGGACCAGGTCGGCCACATCCGTGACGCTGAGGAACAGGGTGGGGGAGGGGTGCATGGCAACTCCTGGGAAACGGGCCGGTGCGGCCAGTGTCCAGGGATGCGGCGGCAATGAAAATCGGCAAGAATGTCCTGAAATGCGCCCTCAGCTGCCATTTCGGCAGCCCGGGCTGCCAAAGCGTGCATGGACCAGACCGACCATGACCTGATCGCCCTGCTGCGGCAGGACGCCCGCCTGACGGTGGCCGCCCTGGCCGCCCGGCTCGGAGTGTCGCGCGGCACGGTCACCAACCGCATCCGCAAGCTGGAGGACGACCAGGTCATCGTGGGCTACACGGTGAAGCTGCGGCCCGACGCGCAGCCCGATCGCATCCGCGCCTGGATGGGGGTGCTGGTCGAGGGTAACCGCACGCGCCGGGTGGTCGCGGACCTCCTGGGCGAGCCGGGCGTGGTGGCCCTGCACGACACCAATGGCCGCTGGGACCTGCTGGCCGAACTGGAGGCGCGCTCCATGGGCGAGCTCTCCGAGATCCTCGAGCGGGTGCGCCTGATCAGCGGCATCCGCAGCACGGAGACGAACATCCTGCTGGCAACCTACCGGTAGCCTGCGCCCTTCGGGGATGCCTGCGAACTTTCGTCGCCTTCCATCCGGCCCGCAACGCTCGGCTACCATAGGGCATGACTCCGGATAGCCGCAAGTCCCTGCCCGATCCACACCCTGAGCCCACCAGCAAGAAGCACTGGAGCGAGTCGCGCACCTTCGGCACGGCCGTGGTGCTGATGCTGGCGCTGGTGTCGGCCGCGCTGTGGTGGCAGCACGCCCAGGCCTCCGATCGCCTGCGCGCTGAAATGACCTCGCAGGCTCGCCTGCGCGCGGCGCAGGTCACCAGCGCCATGTCCACGGCGGCGTCCATCCTGTTCCGCACGGTGGACACGACCGCGCGGGAGCTGGCGGCGACCTATGCGCAAAGCCGGGGCAAGGGCTTCGACGAGCGGGCGCGCCTGGCGATCGAGCGATTGCCCCCGGGGGTCGTGCTGCAGGTCGCGGTGATCGGCGCCGACGGGTACCTGGCGTACTCGAACCTCGGCACCTCCGAGAAGGTGTTCCTGGGCGACCGCGAGCACTTCAAGGTCCACCTCGAGGGCGGGCGCGACCAGTTGTTCATCAGCCAGCCGGTGATGGGCCGGGTGTCCAAGCAGTGGTCCATCCAGTTCAGCCGGCCCATCTTCCAGGACGGCGCCCTGGCCGGGGTGCTGGTGCTGTCGATGTCGCCGTCCTACCTGCAGGAAGCCCTGGCCGATGTGGCGCTGGATTCCGACGACGCCGTCACGATCCTGCGGCAGTCGGGCGAGTACCTGGCGCGCAACAAGGGCATGGATGGCATCCTCGGCAAGAGCTCCGACCCGGGCCGGCCCTTCCTGGCCCCCGGGGCCCCGCCCACCGGCAGCCTGGTGGCGCGCTCGAACGTCGACGAGATCGAGCGCCTGGTCCATTGGCAGCGCCTGGAGCAGTACCCCGTCCTGGTGGTGATCGGCCTGGGCGTGCAGTCCGTCCTCCGGCCCGTGGAGCGGACCATCGCCGACGACCGGCTCAAGACGGGCGTCGGCCTGGGCGTGCTGTGGGTCAGCGGCCTCACCCTGGCCTGGCTGGCGCGGCGCGCGAACGCCCAGGGCCGCCACCGCCGGGAACTGGAATACGTGGCGATGAACGACACGCTGACCGGACTGAGGAGCCGCCACGCCCTGCTGCGCCACCTGTCCGACGCCATCGCCCGCGCGTCCGAGGCGGGAGGCCGGGTGGGCGTCCTGTACATGGACCTCAATGGCTTCAAGCCCGTGAACGACCTGTACGGCCATGCGGCGGGCGATGAGGTCCTGAAAGTGGTGGGCAGCCGCATACGCAGTTGCGTCCGCAACGACGACGTGGTGGCCCGCATCGGCGGGGACGAGTTCGTGGTGGTGCTCGATCCGCTGGTCGGGGACGAGGCCTTGGCCAACCTCCGCGGCCGCATCGCCTGGTCGCTGTCGGCGCCGATCCAGGTGGCCGATGTCGAGGTGCGCATCGGCGTCAGCATCGGGCTGGCGGTCTACCCGGACCATGGGGGTTCGGCCGATGCGCTGCTGGTGCACGCCGACCGCGAGATGTACCAGCGCAAAGGGCAGGCGACTGCCGTTGCCCATTCCTGAGCCGGAGCCGATTCCTTGCGCCTGCTGTCTGCCCTGTCCCCGGCCCGGTCCCTGAAAGCGCGTCTGACGCTGCTCACGCTGTCGGTCTTCCTGTCCATCGCGGCGGGACTGGCCCTGTATGTCGAGCGGCTTCTCCACACCAGCATCGAGCGCGTCCTGACGGCGCAGCAGGAAGACGTCACCGTGACCCTGGCCGACCTGATCGACCGCCAGCTCAAGGAGCGGCAGCTCGCGCTGGAACAGGTGGCCCTCATGGGCGGCCTGCGGTCGTTCAACCCGATGGAGATGCAGCGGCTGCTGGACGACCTGCCGGTGTTCCAGAACCTGTTCAGCGGCGGCACCTTCGTCACGGATGCCCGAGGCATTGCCGTGGCGTCCTACCCGGTGTCCCTGCCGCGCCTGGGCGTGAGCTTTGCCGACCGGGACTACGTGAGCCAGGTGCTGACCACCGGCCGACCCTACATCGGCCGGCCCGTGATGGGCCGGATCACCAAGGCGCCGGTGGTGGTGATGTCCAGCCCCATCCGCGACGCGCGTGGCGAGGTGGTCGGCGTGGTGGCCGGTGTGCTGGACCTGGACCAGCCGGGCTTCCTCAACGCCTTCCGCGGCAAGACCTTCGGCGAGACCGGTTCCCTGCTGCTAGTTTCGGCGCGCGACCGGATGGTGGTCACCTCCTCCGACCGCGGGCGCCGGCTGGCGCCCTTGCCACCGCCGGGCAACAGCCCCGTCCTGGACAGCTTCCTGGCCGGCTTCGAGGGCTCGACCATCTTTGTCGACCCGCGCGGCATCGAGGTCCTGGCGTCCGTCAAGCGCCTGGCCTCCGCGCCCTGGTACGTGGCCGTCTCCTTGCCCACCGACGAGGCCTTCGAGCCGGCCCACGAGACCCTGCGCCATGCCCTGGTCGGCATCACGCTGCTGGCCCTGTTCGCGGGGGCCATGACCTGGCTGGTGATGCGGCGCCAGCTGGCGCCGCTGGGAGAGGCCGCGGACCGGCTGGGGCGCCTGACGTCTGGCCAGCTGGCAGCCGGCGATGTGCCACGGCTGGCCGTGCAACGCATGGATGAAATCGGCGTCCTGATCCAGTCCTTCAACGGGCTGGTCGACGAGCTCACGCGCCAGCGCGGGGAACTGGCCCGCAGCGAGGTGCTTTACAGCACGGCCTTCCGGGTCAGCCCGGACGCGATCAGCATCACCCGGCTGGACGATGGCCGCTACCTGGTGGCCAACGAAAGCTTTTCCCGCCTGTTCGGCTGGGATACCGGGGAAGTGCAGGGCCTGACTTCGGCGGCGATGGGCTTGTGGCGGCGACCGCAGGACCGCCTGTTCCTGGTGGACGCCCTGCGCAAGCGCGGGCGCTGCGAAAACTTCGACACCGAGTTCGTCACCCGCGACGGCCGGTCGGTCCTGGTGCAGTTGTCCGCCGCGCTCATCGAGCTCGATGGGCAGCCCTGCATCCTGTCCGTGTGCCACGACACCACCTCCCGCCGCCAGGCCCAGGCCCAGATCGAGCAACTGGCCTTCAGCGACCCCGTCACGGGCCTGCCCAATCGCCGCTTGCTGATGGACCGCCTGCACCAGGTCGTGGCCGACAGCCTGCGCGAAGGGCGTGGCGCGGGGCTGCTGTATGTGGACCTCGACGACTTCAAGTCCCTGAACGACCGGCTGGGGCATGAACAGGGCGACCAGCTGCTGCGGCTGGTCGCCTCCCGCCTGGTCGTCACAGCGCCGCCTGGCGATACCGTGGCGCGGCTGGCGGGCGATGAATTCGTGGTCCTGCTCAAGGACCTGGACCCGGACCCGGCGACCGCTCAGTCCCAGGCCCGATCCTTGGGCGACGTCTTGCTGCAGCGCCTGCGGGAAGTGGCGATCGTGGCGGGTGCCGATTACCACGGCAGCGCGAGCATCGGCCTGGCGATCCTGGGCCAAGGCGCCAGCACGCCTTCAGCGCTCCTGAGCTGCGCCGACCTGGCCATGTACCACGCCAAGTCCGCCGGCGGTGACCGGCTGGTGGCGTTCGACCCGGCCATGCAGGACAACCTCAACGCCCGCGTGGCCCTGGAAGGCGACCTGCGCGAGGCCCTGAAGGCCGGCCAGTTCCGCCTGGTCTACCAGCCCCAGGTGGGTCTGGGCGGGCGCATCCTCGGCGCCGAAGCCCTGGTGCGCTGGCAGCATCCGGTGCGCGGCATGGTCTCGCCGGGCGAGTTCATCCCGGTGGCAGAGGACAGCGGGCTCATCGTGGACCTGGGCCGCTGGATCCTGGGCGAGGCCTGCCGCCAGCTGGCGCGGTGGAGCGCCGATCCCCGGCTGGCCGGGGTGAAGGTGTCGGTGAACGTGAGCTCGCGCCAGTTCGAGCAGCCCGACTTCGTGGCCCTGGTCCTGGAACAGCTGGCCGCCAACGGCGTCGAGCCCTCGCGGCTGACCCTGGAGCTGACCGAGAGCCTGCTGATCGACAACATCGACGACGTCACCGCCAAGATGTCCGCGCTGGGCCGCCAGGGCGTCGGCTTCTCGCTGGACGATTTCGGCACCGGATTCTCGTCGCTGTCCTACCTCAAGCGGCTGCCGTTCAACGAACTCAAGATCGACCAGGGCTTCGTGCGCGCGATCGACATCGACGCCAACGACCTGGCCATCGCCCGCATGGTGATGGCTCTGGGCCGCAGCCTGGGCCTGGCCGTGGTGGCCGAGGGCGTGGAGACCGAAGCCCAGCGCCAGGTGCTCGCCGGCAACGGCTGCGAACGCTTCCAGGGCTACCTGTTCAGCCGGCCGCTGCCGGCGGCGGACTTCGCGGACTATGCGCGCCGGCATGCGCCGGCGGTCGCGGCCGAGGCGGGTTGAAGCAGGCAGGCGCGGCCTGGGCCCCAACAACCTTGGCGCGGACACGGTCGGCGCTACTTGTCAAACTCGCAGCGATGCCTTCTACATCCTTGGCCGCCTGGCCGTTCGACAACACCTACGCGCGCGAGCTGGCGGGCCTGCATGCGCCTTGTCAGCCGTCCCGCGTACCGGCGCCGCGCCTGCTATTTCTCAACCTGCCGCTCGCGACGGAACTGGGCCTGGACCCGGCCACGCTGGCGGGGCCCGGGGGCGCGGACCTGTTCGCGGGCAATGTGCTGCCCCCGGGCGCCGAGCCGATCGCGCAGGTCTATGCGGGCCACCAGTTCGGGGGGTTCTCCCCGCAGCTGGGAGATGGTCGCGCCCTCCTGCTGGGGGAGCTGGTCGACCGCGCGGGACGGCGGCGCGACATCGCCTTCAAGGGCTCGGGCCGCACGCCGTTCTCCCGCGGTGGCGACGGCAAGGCCGCCGTCGGGCCCATGCTGCGCGAGGCCCTCATCGGCGAGGCCATGCACGCGCTGGGCATTCCCACCACGCGGGCCCTGGCCGTGGCCGCGACGGGCGAACCGGTCTACCGCGAGCGCCCCCTGCCGGGTGCCGTGCTGACGCGGGTGGCGGCCAGCCACCTGCGGGTGGGCACCTTCCAGTTCGCCGCCGCGCGCGGGGACGGGGCGCGGCTGCGCCTGCTGGCGGACTACGCCATCGCCCGGCACGACTCCGACCTGGTCGGCACCCCGGGTCGCTACATGGGGCTGCTGGCGCGCGTGGCGCAGCGGCAGGCGGCGCTGGTGGCGCAGTGGATGAACGCCGGCTTCATCCATGGCGTGATGAACACCGACAACATGACGGTCTCCGGCGAGACCATCGACTACGGGCCCTGCGCCTTCATGGAGGCCTTCGACCCGCAGGCCGTCTTCAGCTCCATCGACCGCCAGGGCCGCTATGCCTATGGCAACCAGCCCGGCATCGCGCGCTGGAACCTCGCCCGCCTGGCCGAGGCCCTGCTGCCGCTGATGGTGGAGGACGAGGTCGCGGCCGGGGGGGACGAGGACGCCGCCGCCGAGGGCCTGGTGGCCCAGGCCACGGCGGTGATCGATGCGTTTCCCGCGCAGTACGAGGCGCACCTGCGCCAGGGCCAGCGCGCCAAGCTGGGGCTGGCCCTGACGGATCCGGATGCGGGTGCAGGTACTGATGGAGGGACCGAGGCAGCGACGGACCCAGGGCCGGATGCCTCGCTGGCGGACGACTGGCTGGCCCTGCTGCACGCGCAGCGCGTGGACTTCACCCTGGGCTGGCGCCGGCTGGCCGATGCCGCGGCGGGTGACGAGGCCCCGCTGCGCGCCCTGTTCACCGACCTGCCGGCGCTCCAGGGCTGGCTGGCCCGCTGGCAGGCGCGTTGCAGCCTCGACAGCGGCGTCACCCCCGGCGAACGCGCGCGGCGCATGCGGCGGGCCAATCCCTGGATCATCCCGCGCAACCACCAGGTGGAGCTGGCGCTGGAGGCGGCCATGGAGGAGGGCGACCTCGGGCCCTTCGATCGCCTGCTGGCGGCCGTGCGCGCGCCCTTCGAGGAGCGGCCGGCCTTCGCGGCCTACGCCGAGCCCGCGCCCGCGGCGGTGACGGCGGCCTACCGCACGTTCTGCGGCACCTGACCCGGGCCGGTCGCAGCCGGCACGCGCACGGTCCCGGCCGCTCCTGCGGCGTCCGCGGTTCCCGGCGCGGCCTCGATCTTCCCCAGCGTCGCCGCATAGGTCGCCGCGCGCGGCCCGCCCAGGGTGAGGGCGCGTTGCGCGGCGTCCCGCGCCTCCCCGGCGCGGCCCAGCTCGAACAGGGCCTGCGCCAGGTTGTTCCAGGCGTCGGCCGCCTCGGGGTGGCGTTCGGTGGCCTGGCGGTAATGGGCCTGCGCCTGCGCCAGCCGGCCCTGCCGGTAGGCCGCATTGCCCAGCGCCAGCCGGGCGAACAGGTTCCCCGGCCAGGCGGCCAGCGCCGCCTCGTAGGCCTGCGGGCCGAGTGCGGGCATCACCCGCTCGAAGGCCGCCGCCGCCGCGATGTAGTCCGGCTCGTTGGCCGTGGCCGGCAACCGCCCCGGCGGCAGCGCCACGAAGGCCCACCGCTCGGAGCGGGCCCAGGTGCGGTCGAATTCGTGCAGCGGCATCACCAGCCGGCGGTGCGGGCCGGAGCGCAGTGTCAGGGTCTGGGCCGGCAGGTCATAGCCCACCACCACCGCGTAGTGCCATTGCGTGCGCATCAGCCCGCCCACGTCCTGCAGCACCACCACCGGGTGCCCGGCGGCCACCTCGCGCAGCAGGGCGTCGGGCTGCTTGCGCAGCACATAGGGCACGGCGCCCGCCCGGCGGGAGGCGCCCAGCAACTCCACCTGCAGGCTGCCTTGCCGCGCTGGCAGGTACACCTGTTCCACCAACTGCTCGGGGGTGCGGGCGAACCCGGCGCTTTGCAGCACCGTCGCCAGGGCGGCGGGGCCGCACTGGTAGTCCTCCTGGGGGTGGAAAGGCACCTGGGCCAGTTCCACCTGCGGGGCCTGGGTGGGGGGCAGGCCCTGCCGGTAGTCGGGCGGGGCCAGCGAGGCGCAGCCCGACAGCCCGGCCAGCACGAGGACGGCCAGGCCCGTCCGCCAGCGAGGCGGCAGCACGGTCCACGCCGGGCGTGTCGGCCGTCGCATCGGCCGTCAGAGCGCGATCGCGACGAGGATGGCCACCAGGAGGATGAGGACCAGGTCCTGGTTGCTCAGGTCGCCGCCCGCGGGCAGCGTGTCCACGCGCTGGGCCAGGGCATGGACCTCGGCCTCGCTCAGCGAGGCCACGCGGTCCCGGGCCACCAGCCCGCTCAGGCCCATGGCCTGCAGGCGCTGCGCGGCGTTGGCGCGGTCCACGAAGGACTGGACCTTCGCGCGGTCCAGTTCGACCTGGCTGGGGGTGGCCAGGGCGTCGGTATCGACGATCTCGGCCTGGGCGATCGGCGCCTGCGCCGCCAGGGACAGCGCGAGGGCGAGGGACAGGGCGCGAGCGATGCGGGTGCGGGTCTTGTTGTTCATGGTTGTTCCTTCCAGCTTGGGGGGAAATTGATCCTAGGCTCGGCCAGGCGGGGTCGTCGACCGGATGAGGTAACAACTGCTGCAAATTGCATCCCGGGCCTCCTGCTGGCCCTTGGATGACAATGGCCCCATCTGCCGACTTCGCCGACACTGCCTTGTCCTCCCCGATGCACGATCCCCAGCCGCTGATCTCCACCCTGCCCAACGGGCTGACGCTGCTGGCGGTTCCCATGCCGCAGCTGGCCAGTGCCAGCGTGGCGGTCTTCATCCGGGCCGGCTCGCGCGACGAGGCCGCCGAGCAGGCCGGGGTCAGCCACTTCCTGGAGCACATGGCCTTCAAGGGCACGGCCACGCGCTCGGTGCAGGCGGTCAACCTGGCGGCCGAGTCGCTGGGCGCGGACATGAACGCCTACACCGACAAGGACGCCACCTGCTACCACCTGGAGGGCCTGGGCCGGCATGTGCCGCAGATGACGCAGCTGCTGGCCGACATCGTGCTGGCCAGCACCTTCCCGCCCGCCGAGCTGGAGCGCGAGCGCGACGTGATCCTGCAGGAGGCCACCGAGTACGACGAGGACCCGCAGCAGCTGTCCTACCTGCTGCTGGACCGGGCCCTGTGGGGCGACCACCCCATGGGCCGGCCCATCATCGGCACGCCGGACACCATTGGCGCCATCACGCGCGACGACCTGGTGGCGCACGTGAAGGCCCATTACGTGGGCGAGCGCATGGTCGTGGCCTGCGCCGGCAGCTTCGACGTGGATGCCTTCCTGGCGCAGGCGCAGGACCTGTTTGGCGGGGTGCCGCGCGGGGACGGCGCGCGCGCCCCCGTGGTGCCGCAGACGCCGCCGCACCTGGGGCAGGCCCAGGCCCGGCGGCTGCCCGGGCTGTCGCAGGCCTACGTCACCATCGCCTGGCCCATTGCCACCCGCAGCGAGCATGCGCACCTGGCCAGCTTCGCCGCCACCCTGTTTGGCGGCGGCATGAGCGCGCCGCTGGTGGACGCGGTGCGCGAGCGGCTGGGGCTGGCCTATTCCGTGGGCGCCACGGCCGACGTGGGCGACGCCCATGGCGCCTTCATGGTCGATGCCACCACCACCCCCGACAAGCTTCCCGCCTTCACGCAGGAACTGGCGCGCCTGATGGCCCAGCATGCGCAGGCCGTCTCGGCCACGGACCTGGAGCGCGCGCGCAACCAGCTGGTTGTCTCCCTGGTGCGCACCGCCGAGCGGCCGCTGCGCATGCTGCAGCGGTGCGTGGACCTGCTGTGGG
>JACCDW010791708.1_pt1 | contig 10799 bp, 7 predicted proteins | sample 7449781 | NCBI WGS metagenome assembly JACCDW01 (sample SAMN15323449, study PRJNA562643) | freshwater metagenome | isolation source: river surface water | place: USA:Blue River Watershed | collected 2017-08-18
CGCATGGTCAGCTGCGTTCCTGGCTCACCGATGGACTGGGCAGCAATCACACCAACCGCCTCGCCAACGTTGACCAGGTGGCCACGACCGAGATCACGTCCGTAGCACTTGGCACACAAGCCAAAACGCGTGCCACAGGTCAGCGGCGTGCGAACTCGAACCTCATCGATGCCAAGGCGCTCGATGGCATCCACAGCATCCTCATCTAGGAGTTCACCGGAGGCAATGAGCGTCTCTTGGGTTTCTGGGTTGACCACCTCGGATGCAGTCACTCGACCAAGGATACGGTCGCGCAGTGCTTCGATGACCTCACCGCCTTCCACCAAGGCCTTCATGGTGATGCCATTGTCCGTGCCGCAATCGTCCTCGATCACCACCAGATCCTGGGTGACGTCCACCAGACGACGTGTCAGGTAGCCGGAGTTGGCGGTCTTAAGTGCCGTATCCGCCAGACCCTTTCGAGCACCGTGAGTGGAAATAAAGTATTGCAGAACGTTCAAACCCTCACGGAAGTTGGCGGTAATGGGCGTCTCGATGATGGAGCCATCGGGCTTGGCCATCAGACCACGCATACCAGCCAACTGACGAATCTGAGCGGCAGAGCCACGGGCACCAGAGTCGGCCATCATGTAGATGGAATTGAAGGATTCCTGGCGCACGTCATTGCCCTTGCGGTCCTTGACGACCTCGCCAGCGAGCTGATCCATCATCGCCTTGCCCACCTGGTCACCAGCACGGCCCCAGATGTCCACGACTTTGTTGTAACGCTCACCAACGGTCACCAGACCAGAGGCATACTGCTGTTCGATCTCTTTCACCTCTGCCTCGGCCTTGGCCAGGATGTCCACCTTCTGGACAGGTACCAGCATGTCGTCCACACAGATCGAGATACCGGCACGGGTGGCCAGGGAGAAGCCAGATTGCAGCAGCTTGTCCGCCAGAATGACGGTCGCACGCAGGCCACAACGACGGAAAGAGGCGTTGATAAGGCGGGAGATTTCTTTCTTCTTGAGGGCCTTGTTCATGTGGGTGAACGACAGGCCTGCAGGAAGAATCCGCGACAGCAGCGCACGGCCGACGGTCGTCTCGTAACGCACCATTCGCTTGGTCTGCTCGCCACTGGCGCGGTCCACATCGAATTCAGCGATGCGAACGGTGATCTTGGTGCCAAGCTCAACCTGCTGGTTCGCGTAGGCACGATCGACCTCGGTCACGTCAGCAAAGAACATCCCTTCGCCGCGGCCGTTCACCTTGTCACGGGTGGCGTAGTACAGACCGAGCACGATGTCCTGGGACGGCACGATGGAGGGCTCGCCGTTGGACGGGAAGAGTACGTTGTTGGAGGCCAGCATCAGGGTGCGGGCTTCCATCTGCGCCTCAAGCGATAGGGGCACGTGGACGGCCATCTGGTCGCCGTCGAAGTCAGCGTTAAAGGCAGCACAGACGAGCGGATGCAGCTGAATGGCCTTGCCTTCAATCAGGACCGGCTCAAAGGCCTGGATACCCAGACGGTGCAGCGTCGGCGCACGGTTGAGCATGACCGGGTGCTCACGAATAACCTCTTCGAGGATGTCCCAGACCTCGGGCACCTGCTGCTCCACCAGCTTCTTAGCAGCCTTGATGGTCGTGGCCATGCCACGCAGCTCGAGCTTGTTGAAGATGAAGGGCTTGAAGAGCTCCAGGGCCATGAGCTTTGGAAGGCCGCACTGGTGCAACTTGAGCGTAGGGCCCACCACGATAACGGAACGCCCTGAGTAGTCGACTCGCTTGCCCAACAGGTTCTGACGGAAGCGTCCGCCTTTGCCCTTGATCATGTCAGCCAAGGACTTGAGAGCGCGCTTGTTAGCACCCGTCATGGCCTTGCCACGACGGCCATTGTCGAGCAGAGAGTCGACCGACTCTTGCAGCATCCGCTTTTCGTTGCGAACGATGATCTCTGGCGCACGAAGCTCTAAAAGGCGCTTGAGCCGGTTGTTTCGATTGATCACTCGACGATAGAGATCGTTGAGGTCTGACGTGGCAAACCGGCCACCGTCCAGAGGCACCAGAGGGCGCAGTTCAGGCGGCAGAACCGGTAGCACCTTCATGACCATCCAGTCGGGCTTGACGCCTGACTTGTGGAATCCTTCGAGTACCTTCAGGCGCTTGGCAATTTTCTTAATCTTGGCGTCAGACGAGGTCTCGGCCAGGTCTTTTCTGAGCTGCTCGATCTCGCGTTCCAAATCAATCGAAGACAGCAAGGCAGCTACACCTTCGGCTCCCATGGTGGCGACAAATTCGCCTTCACCATATTGCTCGACCTTGGCGAGGTAATCATCTTCGGACATGATCTGCCCGCGCTTGAGCGGCGTCATGCCGGGCTCGACAACCACATAGGCTTCGAAATACAAGACACGCTCGATGTCACGCAAGGTCATGTCCAGCACCATACCCAGGCGGGATGGCAGGGACTTGAGGAACCAGATGTGTGCGATTGGGCTTGCGAGCTCAATGTGGCCCATGCGCTCACGACGGACCTTGGCCAACGTCACCTCGACACCGCACTTCTCGCAGATCACACCGCGGTGCTTGAGGCGCTTGTACTTGCCGCACAGGCACTCGTAGTCTTTGACTGGTCCAAAAATCTTGGCGCAAAACAGACCATCACGCTCCGGCTTAAAGGTCCGGTAGTTGATGGTCTCTGGCTTTTTGACCTCACCAAACGACCAAGAGCGGATCTTGTCGGGAGAGGCCAGGCCAATTCGAATGGCATCAAACTGCTGTTCAGTCTGAACCTGCTTAAAAAGATCGAGTAGTGCTTTCATGTCGCAACCGTCCTCGGGTTATTGGCGTTCAAGATCAATATCGATGCCCAGCGAGCGGATTTCCTTCACCAACACGTTGAAGGACTCCGGCATGCCAGCGTCGATGACATGGTCACCCTTGACGATGTTCTCGTAGACGCGCGTACGTCCCGTGACATCGTCAGACTTGACCGTCAGCATTTCCTGCAGGGTGTATGCAGCTCCATAAGCCTCAAGCGCCCAGACCTCCATTTCACCGAAGCGCTGACCACCGAACTGGGCCTTGCCGCCCAGCGGTTGCTGCGTCACCAGAGAATACGGTCCGGTTGATCGGGCGTGCATCTTGTCATCCACCAGGTGGTGCAGCTTGAGCATGTGCATGTATCCCACCGTTGTCGGCCGGTCAAATGAATCGCCAGTGCGGCCGTCATAGAGCTGGACCTGGGTGCGACTGGCTGTCAGGCCAATCCGCTTGGCGACATCATCCGGGTAGGCCAAGGCCAGCATCTGACGGATTTCTTCTTCTTTGGCGCCATCAAACACTGGCGTCGCGAATGGAACCCCATCGGTCAGGTGCTGAGCCAACTCAACGACTTCGTCGTCCTTGAGCTTGGAGATGGCCTCGGGCTTGCCCGTTGAGTTGTAAATGGTCTCCAGTGTCTTGCGCAACTCGGCAGCCTTGGCCTGACTGGCCAGAAGATCGCCAATACGCTGTCCGAGGCCCTTGGCTGCCCAGCCCAAATGGGTCTCCAGAATCTGGCCAACGTTCATTCGGGACGGCACACCCAGCGGGTTGAGCACGATGTCCACGGGACGCCCGTCGGCCATGTAAGGCATGTCCTCAACCGGAACAATGCGGGAGACAACCCCCTTGTTACCGTGACGGCCCGCCATCTTGTCGCCAGGCTGCAAACGGCGCTTGACGGCCAGATAGACCTTGACCATCTTGAGCACGCCCGGGGGCAGCTCGTCGCCCTGCGTCAGCTTGCGATGCTTTTCCTGATAAGCCAGGTCAAACGAATGGCGCTTCTGCTCAAGGTTTTCTTTCAGGGCCTCCAGCTGGCTGGCAGCAGACTCGTCGGACAGACGAATGTCGAACCAGTGGTAACGATCGAGATCGGCCAGGTAATCAGCCGTAACCTTGGTTCCCTTGGCGAGCTTCTTAGGGCCACCATTGGCCGACTGGCCTACCAGTAGTTTTTCGATTCGCTGGAAGGCATCGGCCTCAACGATGCGCAGCTGATCGTTCAGATCCTTGCGGAAACGACCAAGCTCCTCATCGATGATCTGCTGGGCACGCTTGTCTCGCTGGATGCCCTCCCGGGTAAAGACCTGGACATCGATCACCGTGCCACTCATGCCGGATGGCACGCGCAGTGAGGTGTCTTTCACATCCGAAGCCTTCTCACCAAAGATGGCGCGCAGCAGCTTTTCTTCTGGGGTTAGCTGGGTCTCACCCTTGGGCGTGACCTTGCCAACCAGAACGTCACCAGCCTGGACTTCGGCACCGATGTAAACCACACCGGCCTCGTCCAGTCGGCCCAGTTGGGCCTCGGAGAGGTTGGAGATGTCACGCGTGATCTCCTCAGGGCCTAGCTTGGTGTCTCGCGAGAAGACCGACAGCTCTTCGATGTGGACCGACGTGTAACGGTCTTCGGCGACCACTCGCTCAGAGATGAGAATCGAGTCCTCAAAGTTATAGCCATTCCAGGGCATGAAGGCCACCAGCATGTTCTGGCCGAGGGCCAGTTCGCCCAAGTCGGTAGAAGCCCCATCGGCCACCACGTCACCGCGAGCGACCACATCACCGCGGGTCACGACGGGACGCTGGTTGATGTTGGTGTTCTGGTTGGATCGGGTGTATTTGATCAGGTTGTAGATGTCGACACCAGATTCACCCGCCTTGGTCTCGCTGTCGTTCACGCGGATCACCACACGACGGGAATCGACGTAGTCGACGGTACCGCCGCGGCGGGCCTGAACAACCGTGCCGGAGTCGACCGCACAGGTGCGCTCAATACCGGTGCCCACCAGTGGTTTCTGGGGGCGCAGGCAGGGGACAGCCTGTCGCTGCATGTTCGAGCCCATCAGCGCTCGGTTTGCGTCGTCGTGCTCTAGGAAGGGAATGAGCGAAGCGGCAACCGAGACAATCTGGGATGGCGCCACGTCCATGTACTCAACCTTGTCAGGCGAGGACAGGGTGGTCTCACCATTGACACGTACAGAGACCAAGTCCTCAAGCAGTCGACCTTTTTCGTCGACCACGGCATTGGCCTGGGCCACAACGTAGCGCCCCTCTTCAATGGCCGACAGGTAGTCGATCTGATCGGTCACCTGACCATTGGTCACGCGGCGATAAGGCGTCTCGAGAAAGCCATACTCGTTAAGACGAGCATAGAGCGCCAGAGAGTTGATCAGGCCGATGTTCGGGCCCTCTGGCGTCTCGATCGGGCAGACCCGACCGTAATGCGTTGGGTGAACGTCACGGACTTCAAAGCCGGCCCGCTCGCGAGTCAGGCCGCCAGGGCCCAGTGCCGAGACGCGACGCTTGTGCGTGATCTCAGACAAGGGGTTGGTCTGGTCCATAAACTGGGACAACTGGCTCGAGCCAAAAAATTCCCGAATGGCCGCCGAAATCGGCTTGCTGTTGATCAGGTCATGGGGCATGAGGTTGTCGCTCTCGGCCTGGCCAAGTCGCTCCTTGACAGCCCGCTCCACGCGAACCAGTCCAGAGCGGAATTGGTTTTCCGCGAGTTCGCCAACACAACGAACACGACGATTGCCCAGGTGATCGATGTCATCGATCTCGCCGCGTCCATTGCGCAGCTCCACCAAGACCTTGATGGTGTCTAGGATGTCCTCGTTGGAGAGGACCATCGCACCGCCCACCTCATCACGACCCAGGCGGCGGTTGAACTTCATACGACCGACTTTGGAGAGGTCGTAAGACTCCTCACTAAAGAACAGGCGATTAAAGAGCGCCTCAACCGCATCCTCGGTCGGTGGCTCTCCGGGCCGCATCATGCGATAGATCGCAACGCGGGCGGCGAGTTGGTCTGGCGTCTCGTCTAGGCGCAAGGTGGAAGAAATGTAACCACCATGATCAAGGTCATTGATATAGAGGGTCGAGAAATCGCGAACCTTGGCTTCACGCAGATTGGCCAGCAGCTCTTCGGTGATCTCGTCGTTGGCCTTGGCGATCAGCTCACCGGTCTCACCGTCGACCAGATTGGTCGCCATCATGCGGCCCAACAAGTAGTCATCCGGAACCGAGACTCGCTTGAGGCCCGCCTTCTCAATGTCACGAATGTGCTTGGCATTGATTCGCTTGTCCCGGGAGACAATGACGTTTCCGGACTTGTCAACGATGTCAAAGCGAGCCTGCTCGCCACGCAGCCGATCAGCCACGAGTTCCATTGAGGCGCCATCGGGCATCAGCTGGAAATGATCGAAGGCAAAGAAGTTGGCCAGAATCTGCTCGGGGGAGAGTCCCAGAGCTTTCATCAGGATGGTGACCGGCATCTTGCGGCGACGGTCAACCCGGAAGTAAAGAATATCCTTGGGGTCGAACTCAAAGTCGAGCCAAGAGCCACGGTAGGGAATGATTCGGGCAGAGAACAACAGCTTGCCCGAGCTGTGGGTCTTGCCGCGGTCGTGCTCAAAAAAGACGCCAGGCGAGCGGTGCAGCTGGCTAACGATGACACGCTCGGTACCGTTGATGACAAACGAGCCAGTGTCGGTGATGAGCGGCATTTCGCCCATGTAGACCTCTTGCTCCTTGACCTCTTTCACAGTCGGCTTGGCCGCCTCGCGGTCCATGATGACCAGACGCACCCGGGCGCGCAGCGGTGCAGCAAATGTCAGGCCGCGCTGTTGACACTCCTTCATATCAAAGGCTGGCGTGCCGAGCTGATAGTTCACAAACTCGAGTCGGGCCAGGCCATTGTGGCTGGTGATCGGGAAAATTGATTTGAAGGCAGCCTGAAGGCCATCATCGGCACGGGCATCAGGGGCTGCGTCCGCCTGGAGAAAGCTGCGATAAGACTGCAGCTGGGTCTCCAGCAGATACGGCACCTCCAGCACGGGAGGACGTTTGGCGAAACTCTTACGGATGCGTTTCTTTTCAGTGAAGTTGTAGGCCATGAATGGGTCCTTGGGGTCTGAAAAAGAAGGGACTAACTCTGCGATGTCGGCTGATGCCTCAGCATCAACATGGCGGAGTCAGCCCCACCGGGGGTTCCCCCGGCGGGACGTGCTCGAAAAAACTTACTTGAGCTCAACCTTGGCGCCAGCCTCTTCGAGTTGCTTCTTGAGCGCCTCGGCGTCGGCCTTGTTGATGCCCTCTTTGACGGGCTTGGGAGCGCCGTCAACCAGGTCTTTGGCTTCCTTCAGGCCCAGGCCGGTTGCCGCGCGGACAACCTTGATGACCTCAACCTTCTTGTCGCCTGCAGCAGCCAGAACGACGGTGAAGTCGGTCTTCTCTTCTGCAGCAGCGCCACCAGCGGCGGCACCACCAGCAGCAGGTGCTGCAACAGCGACTGCGGCAGCTGCCGCAGAAACGCCAAACTTCTCTTCCATTTGCTTGATCAGCTCAGAGAGCTCAAGCACGCTCATCGCGCCAATCGCGTCGAGGATTTCTTCTTTGCTCATTGCCATTTCAAATACTCCAATTGGTTAATACAGATTGCGGTGTTAAGACTGTGATCACGCTGGGGTCTGTTCGCGCTGATCCTTGAGCGCGGCAACCGTACGGACAAACTTGGACGGCACCTCGTTAAGGGTCTGGACAAACTTCGCCACAGGGGCCTGCATCGTGCCGAGCAGCTTGGCCAACAATTCATCACGTGAGGGCAGGGAGGCCAGGGCCTTGATGCCGTCGGTGGTGATGAGGGTGTTGGGCATGGCGCCGCCCTTGATAACCAGTGCCTCATTGGCCTTCGCAAAGTCATTCATGACCTTTGCGGCAGCCACCGGGTCTTCAGAAATGCCATAGATCAGCGGGCCGGCCAGTTGGTCGGTCAGCTTTTCGAATGGCGTCTCTTTCAGGGCCCGGCGCACCAGCGTGTTCTTGAGAACACGCAGGTAGACACCGGCGTCGCGGGCTTTGCGACGCAGCTCAGTGATGCCGGCGACATCGAGACCACGGTACTCGGCCACCACAATCGCCTGAGCCTTGGCCACCTGGGCCGAGACGTCGTCGATAATGACTGCCTTTGCTTCGCGGTTTAATGCCACGTTCTACTCCTACTCAAGGTCTGTCGAACCCGATGGTTCTTCAGACGGTTGAAACCGGCGACCTTTGAACACCGCTCAGCACCGAAGTGCCTTGAACTGTTCTTGGGGACCGCCATCTACGCTGGGACCAGAGAACCACCTGGATTTAAGCGCCTCGTCAACCACCCGATTTGCCCCAACGGTCTTTGACAACCTGCCAAGCATCAGACCTCGATGCTCAGCAGCCCAAAGTTCTTAAGATCCTGTCTGCAACAGGGACTGGGTGTCCACGCGGATACCAGGTCCCATGGTGGTTGAAATGGCCACCTTACGAAGGTACTGCCCCTTGGATGAGGCAGGCTTGGCCCGCTGCAAGGCCTCGATCAAGGCCATCAGATTGGACTTGAGCGCATCGACTTCAAAAGAAGCCTGGCCAATGGTGCAGTGGATAATGCCGGCCTTGTCGGTTCGGTATTGAACCTGTCCAGCCTTTGCATTTTTAACGGCCTGGGCGACATCAGGCGTCACCGTGCCCACCTTGGGGTTTGGCATCAAGCCACGGGGGCCCAGGATCTGGCCCAGCTGGCCCACCAGACGCATGGCGTCGGGGGAAGCGATGAGCACATCGAAATCCATCTGACCGGCCTTGATGTTGGCGGCCAAGTCGTCCATGCCAACGATCTCGGCGCCAGCGGCCTTGGCCTGCTCGGCCTTCTCGCCTTGCGCAAAGACGGCAACACGGGCGGTCTTGCCGGTACCGGCGGGCAGCACGATGGAGCCCCTGACCAGTTGGTCCGATTTTTTGGCATCGATGCCGAGTTGAACAGCCACATCGACTGACTCTTTGAATTTGGCGGTGGCACAAGCCTTGGCCAGGTTCAGAGCATCGTCTGCGGAGTAGTTACGGGCGCGGTCGACTTGGGCGCGGACTGCGGTAACGCGCTTGGATAGCTTGGCCATTTAGAGTCCTTCCACCGTGATGCCCATACTGCGGGCGCTGCCTGCGATCGTACGAACGGCCGCCTCGAGGTCTGCAGCCGTCAGGTCGGGTTTCTTGAGCTTGGCAATCTCCTCGCACTGAGCGCGGGTGATGGAGCCAACTTTATCGGTGTGGGGCTTGGAAGAGCCCTTGTCAATCTTGGCGGCCTTCTTGATCAGGATAGACGCAGGTGGCGTCTTCATGATGAAGGTGAAGGTCTTGTCCGCGTAGGCGGTGATCACGCATGGAATCGGCAGACCGGGCTCAATACCCTGTGTCTGGGCGTTGAAAGCCTTACAGAATTCCATGATGTTGAGGCCGCGCTGACCGAGCGCGGGGCCAATGGGTGGCGAGGGGTTGGCCTTGCCAGCCGGTACCTGAAGCTTGATGTAACCGACGATCTTCTTTGCCATGATGGCGTCCTTTCGCGAGTTCAATCGCGGTGAGCCAAACAAGTCTGTCAAGCGCTCACCGCTCCTCAAAACGACACCCTTTCGGGCGCCGCACCTAACTACACACAGCTACTACAACTCTCCTGCGTGGCCTCTCGTGCGCTGATGCTGCCGACTGGGCCAAGCAGATTGTTCTTACAGTTTTTCGACCTGACCAAACTCCAGCTCAACAGGGGTCGATCGACCAAAAATGGTGACCGAGACTCGGAGCCGATTTTTTTCGTAGTTGACCTCTTCGACGTTGCCATTGAAGTCTGTAAATGGACCTTCTTTGACGCGAACCACTTCGCCCACCTCAAACAAGACCTTGGGCCGGGGCTTTTCAACGCCCTCCTGCACTTGGGCCATGATCTTGTCGACCTCTGCCTGTGAGATGGGAGTGGGCTTGCTGGCCGTCCCACCGACGAAGCCAGTGACCTTGTTGGTGTTTTTCACCAAGTGCCAAGTCTGCTCGTTCATTTCCATCTCGACGAGCACGTAGCCCGGAAAGAAGCGCCGCTCAGACAGGGCCTTTTTGCCACCACGCACCTCGACCACTTCTTCGGTGGGAACCAGAATCTGACCGAACTGATCTTGCATGCCGGCACGGTCAACCCGCTCCTGAATGGCGCGGGCGACACTTTTCTCCATGCCAGAAAAGGCATGTACCACATACCAACGTTTGGTCATTGTTACTTCCATCCCAACAACAGGTCGTAGAGCACCCATTCCAATGACTTATCAGTTAGCCAAAGAAATAGGGCCATCACAAAAACGAAGACAAAGACAATGCCAGTCGCCTGCAAGGTTTCCTTGCGGGTGGGCCAGTGCACACGCTTGGCCTCGTGGGTCGCCTCTTTAGAAAAGGCTACAAAACGCCGACCCGATGGGCTCAAGAGCCCTAGCACCACGGCAACAACAAGGCCGGCCAGCAGCAAACCCAACGCCATAAGTGCGCGATCACCGGCCCAATGGAAGCCCACCACTCCCGCGAGGAAGGCGGCGGCGGAGGCCGTCAGCAGGAGCCGATTGGGCCAGGCTGAGGTGACATCGGTTACGGTGGTCATAGAACCCAGAGAGTCTTTGCTTAAGTGAGTGTGGTTAACTGGTCTGCTAAGAAGGGTTGGCAGGGGCAGAGGGAATCGAACCCCCAACCTTCGGTTTTGGAGACCGACGCTCTGCCAGTTGAGCTATGCCCCTATACCCCTTCTAACCTTCTTCGCAGATCGAGTCGCTATTAATCCAGTACTTTTGCGACGACGCCGGCGCCCACGGTACGGCCGCCCTCACGGATCGCAAAGCGCAGGCCCTGCTCCATGGCGATCGGCGCAATCAAGGTCACCGTCATCTTCACGTTGTCACCAGGCATCACCATCTCAGTGCCCGAAGGCA
>JACCDW010186068.1_pt1 | contig 10798 bp, 14 predicted proteins | sample 7449781 | NCBI WGS metagenome assembly JACCDW01 (sample SAMN15323449, study PRJNA562643) | freshwater metagenome | isolation source: river surface water | place: USA:Blue River Watershed | collected 2017-08-18
CGGTGCCCACGTTGTAGAACGCGTAGCTGATGTCAGTGATGTGGTCGATCGGCAGGTCCTTCACCTGGAAGTTGCGACCGTAGCATGCCCAGGAGGTGTGGTAGTAAATGGCGTGCTTTCCAGTGGGGCTGCGGTGGTATGGCGCGGCCAGGGTCATGGGTGGTACACGTTCTTCGGAAATTATTCCCTCCGGCTGGGCGCGCGCTCACACGGCAAGTAAAATGTGTGCTTCAAACAATAGATGGCCGAAGAACCGCTGGGGCGAAGCGTCATTCGACACTTGGGGTCGGGGAAGTACAGCGACGTCTTCCTGGTGACAAACGGGCGCAAGTCCATGGCCATGCGGGTGAGCTATTACCGCGACGACACCGTGTGCAAGTTCGTGGCGTGCACCAAGCGTGGAGACGTCAGCGGGGCGCTGCGAGCGAAGCAGACCGATGCCGTGTCGGTGCAATCGGCATTCAGCAAATACACACGGGACATCCTCGACACCGTGTCGCCCCATTTCGTGCTCACCTACTGTGACATTGACATCAAGTCCTTTGTGGAGCGCATGCCCTTGGTGTCTAGTGCCCGGGTGGACGATCTGACAGCATTTCAAAAGCGCTACAACAACGTGTGTTTCATGGAAGCCTACTCTTGCGACTTGACTCGGTACTTGACACGGTGCAAGTACGACGAAACAACGCTCCGCGGCCTGATCTTCCAAGTGGTGTACACGATCGCGGCCATGCAAAAGCTCCTTCCCGGTTGGCGCCACAACGACTTGTCGACAAACAACGTCCTGGTCAAGAAGCTTCGCAAACCGGCGACGGCGTCGTACACGATTGCAGACATTGGAACGTGGTACGTCGCCACGCCCGTCTCGGTGGCCATCAACGACTACGACTTCGTGCACGTGCCCGACCACCCTCACCTCGAGAACCAGAGAGTGATGAGCGGCAACTACCGAGTGGATGCCGCCGAAAACAAGAGCTACGACACCCACTTTTTCCTCAAGAACGTGTTGCGGTGCATAGCCAAAAAGGCAAAGTCTGACTATCCGGAAACCACGAAATTCCTGAAGAGCTTGGGTCTGCGGGAACAAGACCGGCAGAACACGGAAATCCCTTCCTTGGCTCCCCTCAAGGTGCTGCGAAACCCCTACTTTGCACCGTTGATGCAACGCACCCCGGTCGAAGCGCAGTATGCCGTGTAAAAATCCGTATTACATGGCATGAAGCTGCTCAGTATCACAACCAGCACTCGGCGTGACAAGAAGCTCGTGGCGACGTTTGCAGGTCCGACAGGCACGAAAACGGTGCATTTCGGAGGTGCAGGGTGCCAAGACTATACCACCTACTCGGCCCTTGACATCGCCTTGGCTCGCAAGAAACGCATGCAGTACATTGCTCGTCATGGAGCGACCGAAGACTGGACGGACCCGACCACCGCTGGGACACTGAGTCGCTTCATCTTGTGGGAAAAGCCAACGCTTACATCCGCCATTGCGGCGTACAAACGGAGGTTTGGGGTGTGACTCTACCGACGCTGCTCCAGGAGCTTGGCGATGCGGAACAGAATCTTGTTCGTGCCCTCGGCAATGGCGCTCTGCTTCTCCAGGGCGGTGGAGATGTCCTGCAGCACATCCGCGAGCGGCACGCCCTCGCCGGTCTGGAGCGAGGCGGCGATGACGCCGAAGATCTGGTCATACCGCTCGTCATCGTGATACTCGAAATCGTCGTACCCCTCGTCCTCATTGGCCGAGATCTCCTCGTCAATGGACACCACCTCGTCCTCGACATTGGCGGTGGGCTCGGTGGAGGCCTCGGTGGGTTCGGCGAGCGCCTCGGAAGGCGGCTCGACGATGTCCTCGGCCACCTCGATGATGGGCTCAACCTTCTCGATGGTCTTCTTCCGCGCGGGCATTGGTACCTGACCGATCCGCGTCTTCCTTAAATGGTTTCACGATGGAGCCCGTCGTACTCGAGCGGTTCATCGACAAACGTTTTCTTCTTCTTCTCCTTGCGATCCTTACGGTGTTTCCCTCGCAAACTGGATGGGGACACCCACTCGGGGGCGTGACCGTCGGAGAAGAAGGACCCATCGTCCTCTTGTGGTGCCCATGGCGACTCGGCGTCGTCGGCCGACTCCCCCATCTCGGCGGGCGTGGCAACCTCCGCAAAGGACTCGACGGACACCTCGGCGTGTTGGTCTTCCGCCTCGCGCATCAGGGCGTCCCACTCGTCCACCTGCTCCTCCTCGCTCTCGAGCTCCTGTGCACCGTAGGTCGCATCCACGACGGGCGCCGGTTCGGGCACGTTCCGCTCCTTGGGTGGCGCCACAAACTGGGCGTACTGCGTCGACGGGCTTTCGTACGGGACTGGCGCTTTGGCATGCTTCTTGTCTTTCTTGGTGGTCGTCTTCTTCTTTGGCTCAGGCGGCGGCTCGGCTTTGGCCTTTGGCTTGATCGTCACCAACCGATCCATTTTATGAACGATGATCGCATCGTTTGTAAAATGATTTGCATTGGGGCGTGCTTACCAGTTGCGGCGGCACTTGTCGAAACGGAAGAGGAACGCGTAGGCGATGTAGAAGATGCCGAAGCAGAAGGCGAAGAAGGCGTAGAACACGCGCATGGGCATGGTCATGCCGCCGTTGCACATCCACGACATGTACGCCGCCACGGCCGAGATGGCCATGTTCAGCACGTTGAGCATGCGGTTCCGCTGAGTGGAGGAGTCAAAGGGCGAGTTGGCATATGATTCACGAGCCAGAAAGTACGCGAGCATGATACGATACCCTGGGATTTTTTTCAATTGGCAAAGGCCACCCCGCCCATGCCCGCCTTGACGCGGAGGACATTGAACCCGACCGCGAAGAACTTGACACGGCCAGCGGGCAGCCCCGCGTTCACGGTGAACTGCATCTGCGCGCTGTCAAACCGGGTGAAGTTGGCGGTGCCGTTGGGTTGTGGATCCTCCGCGTTTCCGAGTGCAAAGGAATACGAGTAGATGCTCTTGGAGGGCACCCGGGTGTGGTGCTCATACGGTTGCACCAGTCGGAAGTAGGACCCGTTGCGCACGCTGAACCGGTCGCTGCCGTTGAGCAACAGCTTGACGGTCTCGAAGACTTCGCTGCTGGTTTGCACATTGGCAGAGGGAATGTCATAGGAAAAGATGTTGTTGCCTCGCACCGGGTCGACGTTGTAGTTGCTCGCCGCTTGGTACACCCACACGAGTTCTCGCACCGGGTGGTTGAAGTTGAGCGAGTACTTGCGGTTGACGGTGCCGTTGGGATCGGTCGGGCTGGGCAGCGGCTCGTCGCCTTGGAATTGCACCTGCGTGATGAGGTACTCGTGCTCGATCTCGCTCATGCGGATGCGCTCCCGGGCATCGAGGAACACGTAGTCGGCGTACAGCTTGCAATCGGCGATCGCCAGTGGCGTGGCGCCGCTCTTGGACGTTAGTGCCGAGATGGGCACGGTGGCACGGACCAGTTCCAAGTATGGCCTGAAGTCAAAGTTCAGCTTGACTTGGTGATAGCTCAAGGCGACGAGTGGAAGGTACAAGCCCGGGTGTCGGTTGAAGCAGAACCGCAGTGGCACGTAGTACGTCCGCTGCTTCGACTGCTCTCGGCGCCACCGGGTGTCGTAATCGGTGTACTTGCCGGTCATGGTGTTGAGTCCGTCTTGCTTCTCCGCCGACTCGGTGAGCTCCGACCACACGTCCCACCACTCGCTGTAGTGCTTGTCGAGTCGCGTGCCACCGAGTTCGAGTTCCACCGACTTGACCATCGCCATGCCGATATTGTTGACGTACCGGAGCCCCGTGGTCGGCACGCCAAAGTTGCGGATGGCCGCATTGGCCGTGTTGGTGGCCGTCATGTAGGGCCACGTCCCGATGCTGCCGGCCAGACTCGCCACGTTGCCCGGCGTGCCGCTCGTGTAATAACTACCTGATCCGTCCGTCAGCGCGATCACGTTGGCGTACGAATAACTCCCGGGCGAACCGCTGCGCGTCTGCCAATAGTTCCCCGAGGAGTCCGTGTACACATTGGCAGTCAGTTTGGTGACGTCCACGGAGTTTCCCTCGGCGGGTGTGGGCGTGATGTCGTAGGCCAACAAGTCGGGCAGCGTGACTTCCAGCCACACGGCCCCCAACAGGTCGCCGTTGCGCGAGATGGTCACGGTCGGCGCGCGCCCGAAATCGGCGGTTCCGTCAAAAGTCTGTTGGATCGATTCCGTGGCAAAGTTGGTGTGCCGGCGGTACACCAGCTTGAAAAACGTGATTTGTGGCTGGCCGGTGAGGTACACGTCTTGCGCCCCGTAGCTGGACAGTTGAAGTATCCCGCCGGGCATGTGCGCTTTGCTGAAACCCTCGATTTAAATTTATCGTGCCGCCCGCGTGCGGATCACTTCAGCCAAGCTCCCAGCACGTCGGTGCCCTTGATGGAGGAGTTTTCCGGCAGATTGATGGGAGTTGCGATTTTGGAGGAGTCCCGGACGTAGCCACTGTACCCTTGGATGCCGTCCACGCACTGCTTCACACACACCCGGAGCACCAGGTTGTTGAGACGGGCCACCTTGTTGCGCGCCACGACCGACGAACCACCCTCTTGCACGTATATGCCCACCATGATCTGCACCAGCGCCTCGTCGTTCTGTCGGCCGACGGTGAACCCGGTGAGTGTGCGGACGTCGGTCATGATCCTGGACTGGAGGTAGTCCACATTGGCCTTGCTGAAGAACACCGTGTTGACTTCGTCGGGCTGTTCGTGCACCGTCCGCAGGGCAAACTCCAGGTAGCCCTCGATGCCGGCGTTGTCGGACTGAGGGCCGGTGAGGGTGAACTCCGGCTTCGTGGGGAAGTGCATGCCAGGCACTGCTTGCGAGGTGTTCATCGTTACACCAGGCTCGGAAAAGATTCGTTGTCACTTGCCGCCCAGCTGCACGTAGGCATTGTCCAGACTGCCAAAGTGGCGCACGCAACTCGCTTCGAACCCCCTGATGTTTCCTGCTCCAGAAGCAAAGGCATCTCGGGACCCAAGCAATGTCTTGCACAGGTACTTCAGGCCCGACTGCGTGTACTTGCCTGACACCACATGTTGCTCCGTCGGCTTGGTGGGCTTGATGCGTCGCACGGGGGCGGGGGCGTCGGGCAGGCGGCCACGAAGGTTGTGTGCAAATGCCATGGCGTGCAAACACGCGTCTGCCAGATCGTCCTTTTTCTTTGAACTCCCAAAGGTGTCGTTCATGCTCGGGTCCTGCGTGGTGGCCGCCAACATCGCGGCAACGGTCTCCACCGACAGCTTCTTGCGTTCGTTGTACGTCCACGAGTCGATCGACCGGATGGGCCACCACGGGGTCTGGGCCGCGAAGGTGAGCTTGTGCTTCGCGTCGATGGTAGTTGCCGGCACGCCTTTCAGTGCAAAGTACATCTCGAGGTAGTGTTCCAACCGCTTCATGGTCGGATTCTTGGCGGGTTGGCGCTCGATGGCTGCTTCGGAGACGGGCCAATCCGTGATGTGTTGCAACCCCTTTGCCAGTCCTGTCGGAGTGGGGTCCACGGACAACACCACCCATCTGACAATTTTGTCCTCGACCCCCGACCTATCTGCCCCCGGCTCGATGAGGCACAAGGCGAGGTTCTTGCGCCCCACATCGATCCCTAAGACGGTGTTTGTACGTACTGTGGCCATTACACGTGTCAATGATTGGACGGTCTTAACCGTTTCGCCACGCGGCGTGCTTTGGCCTGTCGTGCCAGCATGGCCTTGAACGTCTTCCATTGGTCGTCATCCAGCACACGACACCCACCGGTCGTTGCTTTCGCGGTGGGGTGTGTCCATGCCGTGTCCCTTTTGATGGCTTGTGCGAGTTCCGCCAAAGGAGGCGGCCTTTGGGGGAAGCACAACACGTCTCTCATCATTCCTCATGCGTTGTTCAAGAGTCTCATAAGCGCCCGCTCCATGCGACCAGCCTCCGCAAACCAGTTGATGGCACGTGGATGCATCAGTTCGGCCGTCTCGGTGTGGCCCGCCACCCAAGCGTTGATGCACCGCCACGTAGGAGTACGAGCAAACTCGAAGGAATGCATGTGCACGCCGCTGTTGGGGTCGTACGTTACGACCTCCCTGTCCCCCGTCGACTCGATACACTCGGCAAACCACTCAAAGTTCCGGACCGAGCATGTGGAAGCCCGGGCCGTTGCGTCGCTTGCCAGGGGGTACACGTTCATGGCCTCCGTGGCAACGTCCATGGGAGACAGTGTGCAACTGAACACCGCTTCTGCAATGTGTTGGTCGGCAAGTTGAGAGCAGCACGCCATGGCCACCACGGTCGACCCCGTGCGAGCGCCAATGGCAGAGACGGTGTTGACCAACCACGCGAGGCGGTCGACGGGGTGAGCGCTCTTCACCCTCACGAACGCGTGCTGCCCAAGTAGAGCCACCCGGGGATCGTTGTTCGGCATTACACGTGGCGCTCTAGTAACTTCTTAAGTGCGTTGAGATGAACGCAAAAAAATAACGTGTACCAAGAACAACAAACGGCATGTTTGACTCTCTTTCCAGTGTGCCCAAGCTGGCTTGGGTCGCCCTGGTGATCCTGGCGCTGCTCGGTGCCGTGTGGTTCATGCGCCGTCGCTCTCCGCCCGGTGACGCGTCTCCTCCCCCACCCAAACCCATCGAAACCGCCCGTGTCGAGAAGTTTGATGACGAATTCGATGACGAGGAATTCGACGAGGAATTCGAAGAGGAATTCGATGACGAGGAATTCGATGACGAGGAATTCGACGAAGAGTTTGTTGACGAGGAGTATTCCGAGGAGGAGTTTGATCCCGAGTTCGAGGCTCCCCAGCAGGAGACGGATGCTCCCGAGACCACGCCCCGCATCGAGGAGTACGAGCCCATGGAATGATCAGTCATCGGCAAACATGCACTCGTGTGTGTTTTCGAGCGGTGCGCTCCCCGTGGCGCTAGGCTCTGCGTCACCCTCGACGACAAACCCCGTCTCCTTGTAAAATCGCTTCCGCTTCGCGAGTTGCGCGTAGCAGATGCCGATGCGGTCCACGATGTCGATGATGATCGGGTCGCTGCCGCCACCACCACGCATGACGCGCCCACACGCCTGCACCACATCCGAAGTGGGGGTGGCGAGGACCAGGGCCGACAATCGGGCGTCGTCGTACCCCTCGCTCACGAGGGCATAGGTCGCACACGTGACTTGCGCCTCCGGTGGCTCCTTGTCGCCGCCCAGATACGTGGCGGCTTCGACACCGAGTGCTTGCAACTTGTTGGCAATGTCTTGCGAGTGCGCTCGCCGGTGCGACAACACCAACACGCGTCGACCGCTGAGAGCGAGGCGTTGCGTTTCGAAGGCGATGGTGTCGGTGCGCTCCGGGAGTTGCACCATCATGGTCATGAGCGAAGTGTAGCACACGTCTCCCCGCCGATTGATCGGTGGGGGTTCGTTGTACCGCGGGTGGGAGAACCCCACGACTCTGACCGTCACATTGCTCTGGCCGGTGCGCTTGGCGGTGTATGCCAACGGGCCCAGGTACCAGTGGATCACCCTGGTGAGTCCGTCTTTCCGGGTCGGCGTTGCACTCAGACCCAAGGTCATCGGGAGCGCCAAGCCGACTAGGCCCATTGTGAAATGCTCAGCGCCGATGTGCTGGCACCTGCAAAAACAAGAAAGAAACAAAAGGAGAATGAGCAGTTCCGTATGTCTTCAACGGCAATTTGGGGGAGATCGACGTTTTTTGGTATCGACGAAATGCAAAAAGGATTGTAAGACCCTTGGTCTCAGGAAGAGTTATTTTCGGGGGGTTGATGCACTCGGCGCTGCCCGACTCACTCGTCTACGATGAGCAGTCCAAAGTCATCAAATGCGGTCCCCTGGTGCTTGCGCTTCGAGAGAGTTTGTAGCATGGCGACCACGATGTCACCCGAAGTGTCAAACGTCTTGCCTTGCACGCGAGTCACCTTGGCCGAGGGAATGTGTGCCGCAATGCGGGATTCCCACTGTGTCGCCAGGAACTCTTTGCCCACCACCACCACGGTCTTCAGGCCCAGTTGGGACGCGATCCACAAGGCCGTCGTGGTGTTGTGTGTGACTGTGAAACAACCGAGAAGATAGCGATGGTCTCCGTCGAGCACGGGCCCGACGTACTCGCCCTCTCCAATTTCGCGTACTTGGAATCCGGTTCGCCTCGCATTCTTGCGAATGACACGAGGTCGTGCGCGTTTGCGTTCCAAAACTGTGGGAATGGCTTCCAGGCCCTCGCCGCTGATGGAAACCCGATGGTACGTGCCCGGAGTCCTTCGGCCGTCGCGATGGACGCACACCTTTGTTGTTTGACGCACGTACGCCGCGAACCCGAGACTCCGAGCCACGAACACAATGTCCTCCGCGAGACGTTTGTTCTTCTGGATGATCTCAAAACAATTTCCGAAAAGGAAGCCATCGGTATCCAATAGGCCCGCAAGAAGGTCCAATCGCGTCCGACGTGATCCCGTCTTCAATTCGTGCGGAATGTGCTTGTTCTTGATCATACCATAGTCGCGCAGTGCACACATGAAAGGATTGTGGCGACCCTTGCGTTCATCGTCGGACCGGAGGCGATATTCGGGGCAAGCCTCGCCGACTGCCCTCCGTATCATCCGGAGCCCTTCGGATCGACGTTCGATTTCCTCGACAAGATCTTTATCTGCGAGTGCAAATTGAGGTCCGTCCGATGTCCCGTCTCCCAACCACGCGCCAATGACGTACGGGTCAAAGGTGGGGGTATGTACCGTGGGGAAGTCGATCGGACCGGTACGAAAAAGCTTGAGATAAGCACGATTGGATTTTGGCAACTCCAAGTAATCCCGAAGCGGCATATCTATAATATCACCGAGCGAGGCGGCAAACGCCGTGGCTTCTTCGATCGTTTCGAATGGCGTGGTCTTGGTGCCGAATGGTTTGGTGGGGTTGAACCAATGCACGGTGTATTTGCCGCGCCCAACCTCGATGCGACCTTGACTGGTGTACTGCAGACATAGTATGTGTCCCGCGTTGCACCTCCAAGGTTCGCCCTTGGTGGGTACGATCTCGTACATCATCTCGGTCCCCTTGCCGATGTCGAGCACGGTGCGCGGCGTGCTGTCGATGCCCATCAATTTCATGCCGGGGCGAAGGTCTCGCGCGTAGACGATTGACCCATCGTACGCGACGATCGGTGTATCCGGTGAAAGGCACTTTCCAAAACCTGTTGCCAGGGCTAGCACCGCCCCACCCGTGGTGTCCAGGTGCTCCATCACGGCGCGTGCCGCCTCGTGTTGACGCAGCTCTTGCTTGAGCGATCCCACAAACGGCATGACCACAGGTTTGGGCGCCGGCCGAATGTCAGTCACGGGCACGCGAGCCAACGACTCGGTTGCCCAAAAGCGAGGCACGATGTAGGCTTCCGGGGTCTCGTCGTACACCTTGAATCGCAACGGGAATGCTTGATCATAGGTCAATGGTGACACGGTGAGCTCTCTGCGGATGGTCGCGACGTCCGAGGGTGTCAACCCCGATTTAGGCAACTCGACTCCGCGGCGCGTCAACATTTGACTGCTGCGATCAGTCGTCCGCCTTTATCTTGGCCGCGCGTCGACGTGTCGATTACCCCCGTCCATAGGGACCCCCTATGTCACTCTGGTCCCCGATGACTCCAACCAAATGTCATCCATTGAAGAAATCGGCGAGATGGCGTGTGGTCAAGCAGTGTCTGCCGTGCTGGGCCACGTCGCATCCGTCACCAAGATTCCGGCGTCCCACTTGGCACTCGAGGTGCCGGGAAGCTGTCACACACACTCGCCAACGACATGTGTCGTAGACGGGTGCGCGTATTGCGCCCGAAACGGAAATTGTTTCGCGGTGCACACACAACAAGACTCGAAGGACCCGGTCAACGAGGACTTGGTTGCCGAGGCCGTGGCTGACGTGCGGACTACGCTCAAGGCGTTGGTGGAACGCGTGTTGAACCGATTGGACTCTCGGGGAATCGACACGCGGAAGACGCGTGACGAGTTTGCTGCATACGATCTAGAAGCCATGCTGCTGTCCGAGCTCGCAGAATGAGTCACGCATCCATGCCGATGTCAACGGCATGCAATTGCGCCAACGCGGCATGGATCAGACGAAGGCCTGCATTGTACTCGGTGAAGCCCGCGGCGATCTCGCGTGCCGTCTCAAAGTCTCCCGCCAACAATGCCTTCAACACGAAGCCTTCGCCATGTTGGATTGTGTATGCATGCGTCAAGTCCCAAAACAACCCGACAACCGCGTCTTGGCGAGCCTCGGGTCCGACAACGAGGCCGGCACACTCTCGAAAGTCAGGGCACACGAACTGGGTTAGAAGCGCCTGCAGCTCCGGGACGACCGCGGCTGCACGCACATCACGACGCACACGGCGCCGCGGAGCTGACACACGGGGTTTTAGAAGTACGGGCGCCCTTGTCACGAAAGCACCCACCATGTAAATCAAGCATCATAGCGTATCTTTAAGTTGTCTAGTTGGGGGTGCGGTTCAGGTTCCGGAAGCAGGTGGGGTCGTTGTTTCCGATAGCCACAGCATCGCGGCAACAGTCGGGCTTTCCATTGCAGAGAGCGGGGGTCTGACCCATCCGGCCACGGAGGAGCTCCAGCTTGCCCTCTGCCTTGTCTGCCATAGAGACGCAGGTGGCGTCGTATTGACGCGTTTTGGTGAGCCCGTAGCAACACGTGGAGAGCTCGGAACCGATGAGGCCCTTGCAAGGCGCCGGTTTGGGGCTGGCAGGCTTGGGGCTGGCA
>JACCDW010007007.1_pt1 | contig 10797 bp, 12 predicted proteins | sample 7449781 | NCBI WGS metagenome assembly JACCDW01 (sample SAMN15323449, study PRJNA562643) | freshwater metagenome | isolation source: river surface water | place: USA:Blue River Watershed | collected 2017-08-18
GAATATTAATTTTATAGACTGGGTAATCAATTTTAGGCAACCTTGACATTTCAAACTCCATTAATTAGTTATTAAGTGTTTCCCTAAACACAGCTGGTCTGTTCGGACCAGGTTGTTCCAATTTAACCTTTTGCACGGTTGAATTTTCTATAGCGTATTCAGTGTAAGCAATTTGCAGATTAATCTTCATCAGATTAGTGTCGCCCCAAGAAAGAGGAAAATCTCTTATTGATGTCGGGAACGCTTCAAACAGATGTATTTTTTGTATGATGTTTCCAAAATGGTCGTATATAAAAATAGACATCGTAGAAGAATAGTTTTCTTTATATTCTGCTGTATAATTAGGAGCCCAGTTCCCCGTGGTGGAACCGTTGAATTGAAAAATAGCTCTAGTCCACTGATACCAGAACTGCCAAAACTCGCAATAATGATCGCCCAATGTAGATATGTTTATTTCTTGGAACTGAGCGTTTATTGGCATCTTTTGAGTTGGGCCGATACCATATCTGTTTATATCTGCTGTCATCAAAGAAATACCAGGAGCTCTGACCTGATCAATTCTGAATTCCAAATTCTTAGCAATATTAGATATTGAAGTAGGTGTGCCTTGATTGCTCAAAGAAGAATTAAATAAAATCCTAGGACTCTGGACCAACATAGAAAAAGAGTTATTGTCTAGATATCCAAAATCTCTTAGATTCGTTTGGAATTTATTTACGTCGAATGGCATTTTTTATCCTAGTAAGGCGGAGAGCCGCTGTATTTTTTATTTGGGTTGATAGACCATCTCTGTAATGGTAACATAGCAGCCTTTTCCCAATCGCCAGCATTAACTAGATGAAAAGAACTTCTGACATGAGAAAACAGATATTTCTTTATACAATTTTCCACGCCAACAAACTGCCTAGAATACCTACTCAATAATTCATACGATACTAATAGTTTTGTTGATTCGTTGTATTTATTATTGTTCTTGATATCGTCTAAAGCTCTAAGAAGGTTTATTCTAGCCAAGGGTGGTAAATAATGGATATTTATACCAAGAAACCCATCTTTATACATTTCTATAGGGAAAACCAATGGATGCATGTCATAAAAGGGTAGAGTGTCTTTATGTTTCGCCTCGTAAAAGAAAAGATACATGCTTCCAACCTGAGGCATGGAAAACTTCTTAAAAATTTTATTTGGATCTCTATTTTGTTGTTTCTGAACGTCTGCTACTGAACCTTTGAACCAGTCAACAGCTGAAGCTGATTGAGCCGCTATTTCCCTAGCAGTAGCTCTAAGCATTTTTGAGAATCTGTTTGACATTAGAACTTAATTCCTAACTCTTTTTCTGTCATAATAATAAATTCATAACCTCTATCCTTACAATATTCTCTGGCAGCTTTCCATTTAGCGGAGTTAACTCCCCAGGTCATAACCTGTTTTATATACGTTTTGGACTTCTTTTTTCCTTCGGTCAAAACAGGAGGCATGGTTTGGTATAAAGGTTTTACTTCTATAAGCAGAGTTTTAGTTCGACCATCTAAGGTATTTAACCTGACAGTAAAATCTACATAATAACGATGAATTCTGTTATCAACGGGCGATCTGTATGGAACAATAGTTTCTTCCGAAGACCACCATATTATCTGAGGGTCAGCGTCAAAACGGTTCATTGCTTTCAATTCCCAACTAGACCTATAGACTATATTTGTTGGGTCGCCTCGGTATTTTTGTGGGTTTCTTGGACTGAAAAATCCCTGATATTTTGCCATGTTTAATTTTTGTAATAAATAGATTAAGTAACTCTATTTATAGCGACGTAGGTAACAATGGCCCGTACAGTAAATTTTCCACAACCTCCTGGTAGGTCTCAAAGAAAAAATGATTCTTTTCCAAACGACCTGGAACAGAACAACAGAAGATTCTTCACAAAACTTACCTTTTCCAAATATAATTACAGTTTTGCTGGTGGGGCAGGAGCTATTGTTCTTGGAGACAGCGTAACGTTACCATTTCCTAGAAAGCTAAATGACAACGAAATTATTAACTGGGAAGAATGGTCTGGTGCTGCAGCAGCAGGATCTGCTCTTCAAACCATCGGGCAATTTGTTCCAGGAGCAAGTATGGCAGGATCTGCTATTTCTTCTTTAGCGGCTGGTGTTGATATGATGGGTACTTTTACTGGTCAATCTGTTAACCCGTTTCAGTTTATGATGTTCAAACGCCCAAATTTTAAAGAACATACGTTACAATGGACTTTGGCTCCAAACACTAAAGAAGAGTCAGAAACCCTTAAAAGAATTATTAATACATGTAAAAAAGCTGCATTGCCATCAGGAGGCAGAACTAGCATTATGATGGATTATCCAGATTTATGTAATGTGTCTTTTACTCCTGATAATTACCTTTATAAGCTAAAACCTTGTGCAATAATTTCAGTTCATGTTGATTATACTGGAGCAGGCGGTCCTTCTTTTTTCAATTCTGGTGCGCCAACAGTCGTAAACTTAACTCTTCAGCTTAAAGAAATAGAGCTTTGGAGTAAAGACAACTATCAAGAGTAATAAATGGCACAGAAATATTTCGACAAGTTCCCTATCGTAAATTACGCTAATACTCAAGCAATAGACATCACAAGACGTGTAACTGTTCTTGATAAAATTGCATCAGAGCCTTACGTATTCTATCCATACGAGATCACAGATAACGAAAGAGCAGACCAATTTTCTGCAAGATATTACGACGATCAATACAAAAGTTGGATATTGTATATAACAAACAAAATTATAGATCCATATTACGAATGGTATTTACACGAAAGAGATATGCAAGAGTTTATCATCAAAAAATATGGTACATTCTACGCTGCTCAAACTAAAGTCAAATACTATACCAATGACTGGACTGGGCAGGACAATATTACAGTTAGTGCATATAATGCTTTGACCTTGAGCATGCAAAAATATTGGGAACCTATGTTTGGTAATTATAATAGAGTTATGTCTTACAAAAGAAAAGAAGTTGACTGGAAAGCTAATACTAACAAAATCATGGAATATGCAGTTTCTACTTCGAATCCTACGTTTCAGATGGATGAAATATGCGACATAGTTTTTGACGCTCAGTATTATGGTAAAGGCCAAATACTTTCAGTTGTTGATGATAAAGTTTCTATACAACATATCAGCGGGGTTTACCAAACTAATAACGTAGTTTCTATTTCTGGTTCAAGTTACCTTTATGGAACTGAAAGCGCAGTAAACACGGCTTTTACAGATGAAAGACTTGTTTCTAGAAACATTAGCGTTGAAGAAGAAGCTTATTGGAAACCTGTTACTTATCTTGAATACGAAACAGAGAAAAACGAATTTAATAAAACAATCAGAGTTCTTGACAGTAGTTTGAGACAAACGGCAGTGGATAATTTAACAGACTTGTTGAAGGAGTAATATGGCTGTAGGCGATGTAAAAATTTCCAGTTTGAAAATTGGAAATCTAGACCTTATCAAATCTGGCGAAGCTTCTATAGTAGGATTTAATATCTACGAAGATATTCTAAATCCTTATGGCCCTGTTGCAGAAATAAGGGTCATAGATCCTTCAGACGCTTTGTCTAAAAACAGAATAAATGGTTCATACGACCAGGATGTTGAGATAAACTTTTCTGGCGACGATAATATCTTAGGTTCTGGTGGTGGTAATTTTAAATTTAAAATGTATCAAAACAAAAACCTCAACGATCAATCGCTACACAACGTTGGTTCAGGCCACAACAAACAATACGACATCAGATGCGTTTCACCAGAATTTTTGAATGCGCAAGGCAATCATATCGAAAAGAGCTTTAAAGGAAATACAAGCGAAGTAGTGGAATATATCCTTAAAGAAGGTTTTAAAACTAAAAGAACTATAGAAAAAGCTAAGACCAAGGGAAACAGAAGAATAGTTATACCAAAAATGCATCCATTAGATGCATTGAAAAAGATGAACACTGAACATGTTTCAGAAAAATATGAGTCTTCTACATTTGCTCTTTTTCAACAAGCTGATCAACAGGGCGAACACAAGTATGTGTTTAAAACCTTCGAAGAATTATTTGAAGAACAACCTGCAGTTAAATTGAAACAGACTACTAGCCTGAACTATGACTATAAAGATCAAAACGCCAAACAAAAATCTATTCTTTGGTTCAGGCCATCTAAGAATTTTGATACTGGCCCAAGAGCTTTAGACAAAACTGAAGAATACACAGTAGATCTAACAACTCATAAAGTTGTGGCTACAAATTACAACAAGAAGAATAAGTTTAAGTTTGCAGACAGTCAAGGGGTTTACGACGAGTCTCCCTCTTATGCTAAATCTTTGCCTATTAGATATATACATGATAAAGCAAACAACAAAGACAAGCATACAACTTCTTCGGCTAAAACTAAAAGGGCTGCTTTTCTTTCTCATCTGGCTCAGAATTCAGCAGAACTAGAGGTTTATTATGATCCTAAAATAAAATTAGGGTCTATGATAGAATTAGAAATACCAAAAAAGGCCAACAGCGATACTGAAGAAGGCGAAGGCCAGTTTAATGGAAAATGTCTTGTAGTCGCAATCAGAACAAAATATAAAGTGGCTGCAGAACCACCTAAATGCACAATGGTTCTCAGGGTTGTGAAAGCTTCGTTCAAACGTGGCGGCGGAGGTCAAGGATAATGTTTTATATTGCAGAAGTAAGAAATTTTGAAGACGATCCAACAAGATCAGGTCGAGTAAAAGTAAGAATTTACAATGAACATAACGACGAACAGGAAATTAAAGACGACGATTTACCTTGGGCTATGGTTGTTCAACCTAGCACATCAGCAGCTACTGCTAAATTAGGTTACGCTCCTCATGGTTTAAGAGTTGGATCAAGAGTTCTTGTTACATATCTTCCGCACGATTCTGCTAAACAATATCCTATAGTTCTTGGTTCTTTACCAAGAGGGGATATGCCAGAAGGCAACGATGACAGTAATGGTGGTGTTGGTAAAGATTCTCAAGAATCTCAGAAAAATTCTGGTGGTAAAATTAGAAAACCAGGCCCTGACAATCCTGCGTATACTAAGGAAAAATAATGACACAAGAAACTGCTTTCGGAGAAGAAAAGAAAACCGTTTTACATCGTAAAACTAAACCCAAAATTTTGAAGGGCGATGTAAAATACGCTGATCCACCAAGATCAAAAGGTTCGGATGGCGAAAAGGTAGAAGAAATCCGTAAAGAATACGCCAAGAATGCAGATAAACCAACCACAGCTTCTGGCGATGTTGGTGGTAAAGACCTACCTCAAGTTTTACAAAAAGTTGATGGAAACGGTCAATCACAGGTTATGCCTCAACTTTATCAACAGATGCAGCAGATAACAAGCTTGTTGTCTATGGGTTCAGGATCTAGTGGAGGTCAAAACGGCGGACAACAAAGTTTCGGTGATAATCCGTTATCTGGCCCTACAGTTATTCTTAATGATTCTTTTACTGGAGCTCTGGCTATCCTTGTAAGACAGTTCGGGTTTGATAAAGTTATAGCTTTGTTCACTTCAGTTTTATCAGGTAATGGTTTAGACAACATCAATATATTATACAGAGATATAGTAAAAAATGGTATGGCTAATCTCATAAGACTAGCTTTATATTTCGGACCATTAAATATTCCTGTTTCTCAATACGATGACACTGTTTTCGGAGACTTAGTTCCATCTCCGCTGGTTTCTGCAAGTTCAGTTCCTGATTTGTATGTAAAGCAATACTACACATTAGACAAAGATCCTTTCCCTGGTTATGAAGAATGGTTGTCTCCTGATAAGACAAAAAAGGTTTACGTTAAAAAACCAACTAAATCTTATCATTTTAGCACATCTAGCGAAGAAATATTTTCTGAATCTGAAACTCAGCTAGCTGCAGATTTAGCAATTTATTTCGAATTAAATACAAACGGTTTACCAATTAGAAAGCTTACACCAACTAAATTAAACGATATTCTTTATAAGCAGTTGGTAACCATAGAAAATAACTCTATGGATTTGGGAGCGGGTAATAAGAGTAGCTCTTCTAGTAATTCTAATAGCATGCTTGGAGGTCAATTACAGTCTCTGATTAGTATGTTAACGCAACAGACAAGCAAACCTAATGCAGCTGTCACTAGCTTAGATGATGTGATGCAAAAATTCAAAAAAGATATGGGCCTAAACAACAAAATATTCGAGCTTGGCAAACAAGCTCTTGGTGGAGGTTCGCCTTTAGGTTCTCTTGGTAATATGGGCGGTATCTCTAATATCATGGGAGGTTTTTCTATGGGAGGTGGCGGCCTTGGTGGCGTGCTTTCTTCAATAGGTCTGCCGAGTCAGCTTGGTAGTTTTGGTTCGTTTGGTGGTAATTCTGGTGGCGGCGGCGGAGCAGCTGGTTCTGGATTTGGTGGTTATACTGGCGGTAACTATGATGGTGGAGATGTTTCCACGGAAGGTATGAAAAATATATCGCAAATGCTACAAATATTAGGAATTTCAAATGGCTGATGACAACAAGAAACTACCGAAAGATGCAGTTTGCGAAGGCGATATAGAACCAAAATACGGTTTTATAACTGGATACTGGAGAGAATGTGGTGGTAGTAATTGGCATTACGAGAATGTTTCCGAACAAAATAAAACGTTCTCTCAAACTATGCACCCATCCGGAGCTTATGACACTATTGAAAAAAATGAAAAGAAAAAAGAAATTCACAGTAGTCATAGACCTGGAGAAGTTAGGCATTATGTTGGTGGCGGTAAATCTACTCATGTTGACGGGCATCATGACATTAACGTTGAGTCAACTTTTAGAATAGAATCTGCTGGAGACATAGGTCAGGCTACTGGTAAAAATTATTATAGAGGCACCAAAAATAAAGAAGTAAAAATCTCCGGAGATACAGCAAAAATAAAGACAGGTTCAAAGGCTGTTAGTTCTAGAGGCTATACAGGAACTGTTAGAAATTCTTATGAAGAAGATTATTTCAACCATGTAGAAGGCGATATTGTCAGCATGGGCGAAAAGAATAAAGTTACTGTTACTAAAAAAGATTATGCTATAAACGTTGGTCAAAATATGGACACGTACGTTGAGCAGAAAGGAAAAATTGAAACTGGTAGCACCATGTTTATTCAAACTGGTTCTACAGCAACAATTAATTCTGCTTCTGATGTTAGTGTTAACGCAGCTTCTGAGATAGTATTAAACGCTAGTTCAAAAATTACTCTAAAGGTGGGTAGTTCAAAAATAGAGATTAGTTCTGGTTCTATAACTATTACATCACCATCTATCGAATTTAAACAAGGGTAAATATATTAAATGACAGAAGCACACGTAAACGGCCAGCTGAGATCATGTGGAGCAACAACAATAGTATCAGGTCAAAGTTTTGTTAAAGTAGATGGTCAGCTGTGGGCTGTAGAAAATGATCAAAACAGTCATGGAAGCGGGCAATTAATAGCTTCTAAGACTTTTGTTAAAATAGGCGGAAAGTCTGTTATTGTAAAAGGCGACAGTGCGCAACAAGATGCTTTATGTCCTTCTTTAGGAGGAGAACACTGTAACCCAAAAGCCCAAGAGGGTAAAAGTTTTATAAAGGTAAGCTAATGGCAACTAAACCAACAAGAGCAGATACATTTACAGGTAGCAAAAAACAAGTAGATTTCTTTTCTGACTTTATGACAAGTTTTGCAAAAACGCCAATTGGTAATCAGTTAGCAAAAGTATCTAATGAGCATTCTGTAAATCAATCTTTAAAAAACCTATTGAAAACCAATTTGGGCGAAAGATTGTTTCAACCAACTGTTGGGTCAGAAATTATGGCTACCTTGTTTGAAATGAATGTTACAGATTCTCTCAGTATGTTAGAAATGTTTATCAGAAATACTATTGAAAACAACGAACCTCGTGTTAATTTAGTAGAGGTAAACGTTGAAACTGTAGTTAATGATGAAAATACTATTGAAATAACATTAATCTACAACTTAATAAATAATCCAGAGTTAAATACTCTTACCATGTTACTAAAAAGAGTCCGATAAATGGCAAATAGCTCTCTTACTTTAACTTCTCTTGATTTCGATACTCTCAAGTCTAATTTCAAAGAGTATCTAAAAGCCCAGTCTACCTTCAAAGATTATAATTTTGACGGTTCGAACATCAACGTGTTATTGGACGTTATGTCTTATAACTCATATTTGAATTCGTTTTACTTGAATATGGTAGCTTCTGAGATGTTTCTGGACTCTGCTCAGAAAATAGATTCAGTAATTTCTCATGCTAAAGAACTAAACTATATTCCTAGAAGCGCCCACGCTGCAGTAGCTAATGTCTCATTTACTGTAGAAGCTTCTGGTTTTACTGCAAACAAATTAGTAATCCCAAAGGGAACTAGATTTTCAGGACTCAACTCTAACGGAACATACACTTTCGTTACTGACCAGTCTTTGACTTTCACATCAAGTAATAATACATATTTGGTGGATAATATTCAGATCAACGAAGGTAATTATTTTCAAGATACTTTTGTTGTTGACTATGACATTGAGTCTCAGAAGTTTGTGCTTTCTAACGAGTTTATTGACATAAATTCAATACAAGTAAACGTCATAGAAAACTCTGGCTTGTCAAATACAGAATTCTCATTCGTTAATACTTTGTTTGGATTGAATAACCTCTCAGAAGTTTATTTCGTTCAAGCTGTTGAAGGCGGTAAATACGAAATATTGTTTGGTGACGGGCTTTTCGGTAGAAGACCATTAAATGGTGCCACTATTTCGGTTAGCTATATCGTTACTACTGGTTCCGATGGTAATGGCGTAGAAAGTTTTACTTTAAGCGACAACATAGGTCCAGTAAACGGTGGTACAGCAGAAGCTTCTGAGATAACAGTTATAACTCCTTCTGTTTGGGGAGCCAATCAAGAAAGCATTGAGAATATTCGTTTCAATGCTCCTAGATATTATGCTACTCAACAAAGAGCAGTATCTGTAGACGATTATGCTTCTCTTGTATATGCTAATTTCGGCGGCGCTGTAGACGACGTTATTGTTTATGGAGGTCAGGAATTAGAACCTAAACTATACGGTAGAGTAATTATTGCTATTAAACCAACAGCCTCTACTATTGCATCTTCTTTGTTAAAGACTAATATTGAAAACTATTTACAGGATTTTATTGCTTTACCTAATAGAGTGGTTGTATCTGACCCAGACTATTTCTACATTAAGGTTAGATCTTCAGTTCAGTTTAATTCTAAATCTTCTACAAAGTATTCTTCTGAAATTAGAAGCCTTATATTAAATACTGTTATAGACTATAGTAGAAATCAATTAGAAAAATTTGGTAATGATTTTAGATATAGTAGATTCGTTACTCAAATAGATAATACAGATAATAGTATAACCAGTAATGATACCCATGTCAAATTAGTAAAAAGAATCAATCCTAAGATTGATTTTGCTACTTCATATGATATTAGATTTAATAATCCTGCTGAATTAGAAGGCGTATATGCTGGTATAGCTTATCCTGATGATAGAGTTCTTATGAGTTCTTCTTTCTCTTATATTAATGAAAGAAACGAAGTAACTCCTAATTGTTATATCGAAGATGATGCTGTCGGTAATCTTATAGTTTATACTTATATTAAAGGGTTAAAAACCGTATTAAATAATGCAATAGGAAACATTAATTATGAAACCGGAGCAGTTTCTATAACCAATCTTAAAACTAGAGATTATGGTAATTATATTACATTAGAGCTTTCAACAAGAAATAAAGATATTATAGCATCAAAGAATATGGTATTGGTTATAGAAGCCGAAGACATTAGTATTAACGTAATAGAAACATTGAAGTAAAATGGATTTCAACATAGAAAAAACAATATCGAATTTTATTGAAAACCAGTTCCCTCAATTCTATAAAGAAGAGGGACAAAACTTCATTCAATTCGTAAAAGCTTACTATGAATGGTTGGAAGAAGATTCTTCTACTAATGGTTATGGTGGTTCTATTAAAGAAAGCAGAAAGCTTTTTGATTATAGAGATATTGATACAACAGTAGAAATATTTCTAGAATATTTCCAAAAGAAATATCTTTATGGTATTCCATTTAATGTTATTATTAATAAAAGATTCCTATTAAAGCATATCTTGGATGTTTATCGTTCTAAAACAACTATCCAGGGTTATAAGCTTTTATTCAGATTGATATACAACGAAGATGTTGATATTTACATTCCTGGTAAAGACGTTCTTAGAATTTCTGATGGTAAATGGGTAAGTCCTCGTTACTTAGAAGTTACATATACTGAAAACCTTGAGTCTTTGATTGACAAAACTGTTATTGGTGTGTCTTCAAAAACTACAGCTACAGTAGAAAAAGTTGTAAGAGAAAGAGTCAACAAAGATATTGTATATCTGGCTTATATTACCAGCGTTGCCCCAAAAGGCGGCGATTTTGATGTTGGTGAAAGAATTGTAGATTATCGTTATAGAAACGATTCTGAAACTATTAGTAAATCCCCTGTTATTGTTGGTTCTCTTGATACATTGGATGTGTTCAATAGCGGTAACTCATTTAACGTTGGAGACATACTAAAAATAGCTTATAAAGACCCAGATACAAACGAAATCGACTCGTTTGGTATTGAAGGTCTTGTTATCGTTAAATCTTTGTTCCGTGGTTACGGTTCTTTGAATTTCAATATCGTAAATGGCGGTTTTGGATTTCTTGCCAATTCTGCAATTTTCATTTATAAGAATA
>JACCDW011206794.1_pt1 | contig 10796 bp, 4 predicted proteins | sample 7449781 | NCBI WGS metagenome assembly JACCDW01 (sample SAMN15323449, study PRJNA562643) | freshwater metagenome | isolation source: river surface water | place: USA:Blue River Watershed | collected 2017-08-18
AAGGATTTACGACCTCTTGAAGAAGCCATTTTGCGCGAAGAGGGGCGTACTCCAGGAGAAACACTTCAAGACAAATTGGACAGCAAATATACTGTTGAAAAACCTGCGGAAGGCTATAGTCCAACCAATCGTCGTAATTTTACGCATTTTATTACAGAAAAATTTGCTGCTTTTCAACTCCCTCCTTTACCTGCAAAGATTGACCCCAATGCCTGTCAAACGGTGATGCAATCAGATAGATCCAAAATGTATCTGTATCAAGAATTTGTAAAGGAATACCTGTCGTGGCAAACTCCCTATCGTGGAATTTTAGTCTATCACGGTCTTGGTTCAGGAAAGACGTGTACATCCATTGCGGCTGCTGAGGCTCTCTTTGCAACAGCCAATCGGAAAATTATAGTCATGACACCTTTCAGTTTGCGTCAGAACTTTATTGGTGAAATTACAACTTGTGGATTCCGTCATTATCGTTTGAAAAATTATTGGACTTCTTATTATCTTGCGGATCCTGCTGTTCGTCTCTTTGCAACCTCTGTGCTTCGGATTCCTGAGGAACATTTGCGGAAGGTCACAAAAATTTGGGTTCCTGATTTCTCAAAGACTTCCAATTATGAAACCTTAGATTCCACAAGTCAAACGCAGATTCGTGAGCAAATTAATGCGATTCTAGTATGGGATCCTATTAAGGGATTGAATGGGCGCATCTGGTTTATTAGTTACAATGGATTAACTGCCAAAGAGTTGTTGAAGATTGCCTGTCAGAAACCCAAAGCGTTTGATGATGCAGTGATTATTATCGATGAAATTCACAATTTGATTCGTATTATGCAGGGAACCATTGAACCCTATTTGGTGGATCTTGGAAAGAAAGTCAAGCGAAAGATTCCTCCTGAACCTGTCACGTGGAAGCGCTGGGAACCTGCTCTCTGTCCCAAGGATTGGGCAGCGTTTGAGTCGGACAAAGATATGCAGAAGAACAATTACAAGCGTGGCTACTTATTTTATCGTCTCTTAACCCAAGCGCAGAATTCCAAAATTATTGGATTGTCAGGAACCCCTTTGATTAACTTTCCTGAAGAATTGGGAATCTTGTCCAATGTTCTCCACGGGTACATTCATATTGTGGAAGGAAATGTGGCCAAACCGACATTGAAGAAAGGTGGTTCGGATGCGGAAGACGATGCATTGGTGAAGAAGATTCGTGAGAATATCTCGAACAATCCCTTTGTTGATTTTTATGAAGTGGAGAAGACTGAAAAGAGTATTCGATTCCGTGTCACCTTCTTGCCTGAGGGCATTCGCAAAGTCCCTGGCAAATTGGGTGTAGAAAGAGTGGATCCTGGAGAGCCGACAGTCGATTTTGCGGCTCGGTTGGCCTTTTTGGAAAGTGAATTGGAAGGGAAAGGCATTTCTTTGCTCCAGATTGGAAAAGCGGACAAATTGTCAGTGACCTCTCAACCCTTGCTCCCTCCTATTGGCAGTGAATTCAACAACATTTTCATTAATTCACGGGATCTTGTCTCTATTGAAAATCCAATCTTGTTAATTAAGCGTCTTACAGGTTTAATATCCTATTACAGAGGCTCTCGTGATGATTTAATGCCGAAGATTTCAAAAGATGAGACGGTTCGTGTTCCGATGTCCAGTTATCAGCAAACACGATACTCAGAACTTCGTTTGGAAGAGATCAGTATTGAGGAAGAGAAGGAAAAGAAGAAGAAACAGACAGGGGAAGTGGAGGCAGGAGGCCGCTTAGCCGCACTCTATGCGGAAGTCTATGAAATCAAGAATATGAAACAGAGTTCGAACTATCGTATGGCCTCTCGTCAAGTCTGTAATTTTGCATTCCCTGCAGAAGTGAATCGTCCTCGCCCTCTTACAAAACAAGATCAGGAAGGTGAAGCAGGAGATGATGTGGATATTTTGGATGCATCTCCTGCACAAGGAGAGGCGGGCGAAGACCTTGGAGCCTCCTTGGAGAAGGAGAAGAGGTTGGAAGATGCTGTCAAAGAAGAGGAGGCCAATATTGCAGAAGGAGAGGGTGAAGAGGCAGAAAACGCAGCACTTGTCAAGGCGAAAGATGAAGCCGACTTTGATGAAGCAGCCATTCGTGCGGAGGCGGAAGCGGCTGGATTTACAGGACAGGAACTAGAAGACTATGTAGAATATGAGCGGGAAGAGTTTGCAAAGAAAATGGGTGCGAAACCTGTGAAAACAGGATTGACCCCTGAGCAGAAGAGATGCAGAGCCACCCGTCTTCCTGGAGAAACAAAATATCAGCAACAGATTGATAGAGCCAAAGAGTGTTTACGAACCATTGGCTTGGACAAGATGAAACTTGGTCCGACAGGTCTTGGTGAAACAAGTCCCAAATTCCAGAAGATGCTTGAAAACATCGCCGCCGCCAAAGGGAGTAGTTTGGTCTACAGCCAATTCCTCCAAATGGAGGGAATTGGTATCTTTTCTATTGCGATGGAAGCCAATGGATATGAACCCATTGAAATCAAGTTTTCTTTCCAGACGAAACAGGTGTTCTTCAGTCAACGAACCAAAGAGAGTTTGATGAAAGGTCCTTCCGTAAAACAGATGCGCTACATTACATTTACAGGTGCTGAAGAGAGTGAAGTGCGAAAGTATGCCTTGCTATTGTTTAATGGCCGATTCAGTGAATTGCCCAAAGATCTGGCCAAAGTCCTCAGTGAGGGTGGATGGAAAAACAATGACTTTGGGAATTTGTGTCGTGTCTTCTGCATTACCTCTGCTGGTGCGGAAGGTCTATCCTTGAAGAATGTTCGTGCTGTACATATTATGGAACCCTATTGGAATGATGTGCGTATGGCACAGGTGAAAGGTCGTGCTGTTCGTATTTGTTCTCACGCAGAACTTCCTCCTGAAGAACGCACAGTAGATGTCTATACCTATGTCTCTGTCTTCTCGGATAAGTCGCAAGTGGCTAGAGAAGGAGAATGGCAGATTGCAGAGAAGATCCGAAACCGTGACAGTTTGAATGAGCAAGAATCCAGACTTGCCAAGTTGCCAATACCTGCAGGGGCTTTGCAATATACATTAACAAGTGACGAGCGTCTTTGGTTAATTAGCAACCGAAAGAAGGCTTTGATTGACAACTTACAGGCGATTATGAAGTCGGCGGCGGTGGATTGCAAATTAAATCAATCCGAAAACAAAGAGGTCAGTTGTGCTGTCTTCGAGAAAGTCGGTGATTTTATGTATGATCCTGACTTTCAAACGGATCTTGAAAAGACTGTGGAATTCCAGCAACAAACTCAGAAGGTGGCCAGCCGTGTTGCAGCAGCAACAGCAAAAGCCGCCACTGTGGCCAAACCTGTAACAGGTGTAAAACCTGTAGAACCTGTTGCCAAACCACAGGAACAGGGAACTAAAACCTATTTTACAGGTGCAATTGAGGATGTCACCTACAGTTTTGAGCCTGTATTGAGCCCTACTGACAAAACAATTACTGTAAAGTACCTCTTATATGACATCAAAGATACGCAACATAAGACGGTCATTGGAGAAATTGGAGCCAAAGAATCGAAGCAGACAAAAGGAAAATGGGTTCCTGATAAGAAAACCTTCAAACTGTATTAAAATTGAATATTTTACGTAGGAGATACAATGCAGAATGGAGACGTATCGTTGGTATCTATGTACTCAAACAAAGCCTGATAAATGGGCTTGTGGTGAACGATCCTATGAAGAAGTGACCAATCCCTTCTTCTTTTCCAATCCAAATCTGCCTACAAAAGCAGTGCCCATTTTGAACTTCTTCCCTCGCATTCTAGACCCGTTCTTCCTTCATAAATCACTGCATCCAAAAATTGTAAAGACTGCATAATTAGGCAGTGAGTGTTGTTTCTTGGCGACCTACTGCAGTCCCTTGTTCTGCAAGCGGAGGATCTGCCCACCAAGCCTTGCCTTTGTGAACCATTGTTTGAAGATTGAGTTCCCAGTCCAAGCATTCACGAAAGGGGAACAATGTGGACACAATTTTTCGTAAATACGAGACTTTGAAGAGCATAGAATCTGTACACCGAAAGACAAAGGAGTGAGGGGGTTCATAGACTTTTGTTGGTGCGTAGAAACTCGGTTCGCAACGAGGAGGACGCGTGCGAACTCCTTCCCCTAGACTCACAAAATCCCATTCCTTTCGTGAAAGATCTTGGAAAAGATCATTCAAGCGAGGAACAAAATCGTCCCGTAACCAAGAATCAGATTCAAAGATTAACACAGTGCCCCAGTTCTGATCACACGCTAATTTGGCAGCGGCAAAGAAATTCAAGACCAAGGAAATTTCCCCTTTGCTTAAGCACCGGGCTTTCCACGTAAAGACAGGAATTCCAGCACGGCAATAAGGATCATACACTTGAAAAATAAAGTCGGAGGTAAGTTCGGATCCCCACGTGGGAGCACAACACACGAGTTTGTCTGCAGGGATTCCTCGACTGAGAAAATGAGGAATTAAGCGTTCATAACGTTCTTTTTCGTGGACAGTATGAACGAGAAGGATAACTTTATCAACTTGGGAAGGCCAAGCCATTTGCTATTTGCTTGTAGTGGAAAGGTTTTCTTAGATTGGTATTTTACGGAGGACCTGTTTTGTAAGGATGATTGGCAGGAAGATTTCCAGCAATTGCCCATTTGTGGGCTAAATAGCCTTCCACTTTCATTCTCGCCTCATCATCCAATGCAGTATTGTAAATGAGAACTTCGTACAAAACACCTTGGTAAAAGCGATCAGCGTAGCGACCCAAGGCTGCACCATTCCATCCGAGTAGAGGATCGGAATTGGAATTGGAAGCATTTCGGGCTCCACCATCCACAAAGAGTTCCTTCGCACCAAAAGGTTTGCGGAATGTGAAGAGACGTGCCGATTCAGTGGAGCCTTGGTAGGCAGGAACAGGTGCTGCAGTATCATTGGCCCAGAAGGCCATTAAGGCCGTTCGTTCATTGTAATACCCAAGAACAAGATTAGCATTTCGTATACCAGCCGTTCCTCCTAGGAAATAGTTTTCGGATTTCCCAGATTTTCTTCGCTCCACAACAAAGATTGTAAATTGTGTCCGAACCATATCGTAGGCGCGAGGTATTTCCATAAATTGATTTGTACCTTGGAATTCAATACCGGGATAGGCACCTGATCGTGTATACAAAGGACGAGCAAAGGCCTCATTTTGAGTCAATTCACGTCCTTGTCCACTCTTATCACGCCATCTCCGAACACCATTTTTACCATCCAACAGAAGATTTCCACTGTCCATTGCATCAATCCAAAAGACAAGAGGTGTGGATGTAGGGAAGAGTTTTTCAGGAGAGAAGACGACAGAAGTTACATTCACACCATAGAAGTTATTGACGGCTCTGCGCTGGACAACAGGATCTTGGCTGACAGTCAGAGTTTTCAGCCTGCGAATAGCCGCCTTATAGTCACCAAAGGTGTTGATTGTGCCTAATTGAGCATCAAACTGATAACTTTGAGGATACAGTGCACCAGCAGGTTTTCCGTTTAATTCTTGCCAGTAGTTCTGAAGGCAGACCAATTCTACACTTCGTATGGGTGCAGATTCGGAAACTTCGCTACAGAAGTTATACGTATCAAAGGTTCCTCGATTTGTACAGAGATCACGAGCAGCCACTCGTGTGACAGGATCAGAGGAGGACTGGGCAATGCTTTGAAGACGTGTGACTTCACGGACAGCCTGGTTCCAATCAGACATTCCTTTTTGGAATAATTTATCTGTGAATCCATTGTCACCCTGTTTGGATTGGAAGGTTTGGAAAGACTTTTGGGTTTTGAGTTGAGGGTCCCAACGAGTTTGATTGGGATCAGCGGCTTGGAGGGATGTATACAGGGTTCCATCCGAAGAGCAGCCATTGTTTTTGATGGCCTGTAAAAGACAGTCACGAGAAAGAGAAGGGTTTACACCGGTATCCGCACAACTTGCCAATTCACGGTAGGCTGCTTGTTGGAAGACAGCAATGGCATTGTTTTGAGAGGGAGGAGGAATCTTGGAAGGATCTGTGATAATTTTGTCCAAGGCACAAGTATTCATAGGATCATTCGGAAACATAGGACGTCCATTAGGCAAGACGGGAATCATTTTGTTGGTTGTCAAACAGTAGCCTAGTTTTCCATTAAAATCTCCACCACAGGCGGTTGTGACAACACGGAGGGCTTCTGCTGTTTTGGCGGAGGCTGCAGCATCGGTTAGAATTCGCTTTTGGGCCTCTTTCAAATCCCAAATCCATTCCACTCCATTTCCAAGCAAGTCAATTGGATTTTTTGAATCCAGTGGGCCTGTCTTCGATCCAAGTGCACCTTGACAGACTTCAGGGCATAATCCGCCCGGGGACTTTTTATACCTCCATCCACAACGCAAAGGAGCATTCGGATTGTCTTGTGTATCACGAATCAATTGCTCCAATCCAGACAAGCCAGTATATTGTCTGCAAAAGGTCAAATCCGCAATCTCTTGGCTTGATCCTTGAAAGATCTCTTTTGCAGCATCAAAGGAAAACGGTGTTGAGGTTGTCTTTGTATAAGGATCATATGTTGCTATGGCGTCTAATGTATCTTCAATCGCTGTATCTCCTAATCCACCCTGTAAAGTACCAGGAAGAAAGCGATTCGGTTCAACTTCCTGGTATTTTGTTTGCTGACTTCTGTAAAAATCATTTTGAAGACTGGACATTTCTACTTTTGCCCATAAATTTTAGTTGAGACCTGTAAACTTGAAGAAAGAGATAGATGCATTGGCAGGAGGATAGAAGCGTGTACCTGCAAAGACTTGTGCAAGCCCAGTCGGTCTTTTAGAAGGTTGTGTGACTGTAATTGTTTCTGAATTGAGTCGGACTGTCACCTGTGATCCACGACATTCGATTGAAAATGTATTGGTTTGATTGAGTGCACACGCTGTAGCCGTGTCAACTCCCCAATTCCCATCTCCCATATCTCCAATTCTCACGTGAATTCGTAAGGTACGAGGAATAAACCAAATACCAGGCATACGTTCACCAGGTCTGCAGCAATCTCCACCTGTCATTGTGAAGTGAACAATTTCTCCCCAGTTATTAAAATCAATTGAGCGAGGAACAATATTCATTGACAATGTATAATCTCCATTGTTTTGTGCAGTTCCTATCAAACGATTGGATTGCGGAATGAAGGAGGTAGGAAGAGAGGCTTCAGGACGACGGATTTCCCAAAGAGATGGCTCGTTTTTCACAAAGGTACGAGGATACGGGGTAATCTTCCAACCGACACGTCGTGAATCTGTCTTTGGAACCAGGACAAGTCTATCCGATGCAGCATCATATCCCAAAAAAGTTCCATTGTTATAATCATTGTAAAAAAAGACTGTTGTATTGGGTCCTTCAATGGGATACCAGGCAAAGTCAAAATTATTGGCAACGAAGGGATGTGCATAGATGACAAGTCCTGAATGACGAATGGCTTTGGAAGAATTATTATCAACAAACAATGCAATCCGTCCTTGATTGGATTTGAAGACATCTGCACGAGCAACAAGATTGACTTCAATAGGCGTTCCTGCATTCAACCGAAGGGAATTGTCCGCAGTGATCTTCCACAGACGATTGTTGGTATCTTGAATTTTGTAAAGAGGAGGATCGGCTTGAACAGGAGGATTGCCAGGAACAGTGACAGGCAATGTGAGTGGATTAAAATTGGTACCAAAGCATTTCCGAATTGCTGCTTTTCTCTCCACATCTGTATTTGCATTTCTCTGTTGATCAACAGCCATTTCAAGAGTGCTCGTCAAATATTTCTTCACTGCATCAATTCCTGCCGATCCACGGAATCCCATATCGTAAATACGAGCCAACTCCATCAAACTCTCGCTGCTGCGCTCGGGATTTAATTCACCTTCAGGCAAGCAATAAATATTTTGTCTCTGTGCTGTATCATTCCGATAGGATGGATTTGTGGTATAAGTCGCAAAGTCACTGCCTAATTCAGCACCCTTATTCTGATACAGATAGGATAAGCATTGTTTTGCATTCGGTATGCTTGGAGCATTGGATTTATCAACTCCACTGAGAATTTTCTCCAGTTTAAGGTTGGGGCGAGCACGGAAATAATCACAGGGGCTAGCAATTTCACGACCCGAACACAGTTTTGTTTTTTCAGCATCAATTAAATCATTGGATGCAATATCACGAAGAATCGTGTAAATCTTGCTCAAGGAGTTTGGAGATCCTTCCTTGGCATTAAGATTTCCACTCTTATCTGTAAAGTTTAACTGGAGAGGATTCTTGTATAACTCTCCAGCATTGGTACAGCCCGAATCCAAAATACGTTCACGAAGACAGGCTGCATTATACGCACCAGGCTTTGCACCCTTGGCATAACAAGGCTGATCGCTGGCAAATCGTGTAACAGAGGAACTTTTAATTTGATACGGTGCAGACGGACAGTCAATCGCCGAAAATTCACTCGATTGTACAAACGTAAACGGGATTTCACCAACCAATCGCATCTCACGACCAGATTCACCACCAGGACGAATCTTAGCAACTTCGATACCATTTTCAGAGAATTGATGAAATCCACCTGTTCTGTTGGGAGCGGAGTTCGTGACAGCATCGCGAGTCAGAATTAAATTGAGAGGCATAGCAAAGCGACCACCGTTTGGATTTGTGGAACTGAGGTAACCATAGACAATAGGAATTTCATCAGGAAGAGAGGGATCAGTGGTCACTTCAATCTGAAAGGGATCTGCCTCCGATGCAGGAGAGATACGTTTTTCAATCTTCCAGCGTCGAGTGCGATTGTCAAATGTCCAAACATCTTGATTCAAGATTAAGGGAACAGAAACAGGATTTGTGTTGCTCAGGATAATATTGTTTTTTACATTAATCCCTTTGACAGTAATCGCAGAGCGTCCAACTCCCATCAAGACTAGTGAAATACTGTTTTTCTGAACGCGTTGGGGAACAAACGAAAAGGTATCATTTTCATAACACAATCCACAACTGTTGGATTCATTGATCTCTTTATTTTTCATACAATCCATTCGTTTTGTGTATAAATCAAGAGTCTCTTGATTAATGGCAAAGGTGGGAGTTTCAGGAGCACCCTCGCATTTTCCAAGCGAAGGCGATACGCGAGGAAAGGGGTAGGTATAGTCCCGTTGTTCTTTAAGAGCCGACTCTACAACACTTGGATCGATAAGCATACCTCGTCTGCCGTTGAAAGGCTTTCCATCTTCATCAACACCGGATGTTAAGCAAATTCCACAGACTTCATCAAATTTCAAGGTTTCATTTTCATTAATCACTTTCTCCTTTCCTTTCTTTACAACACGATCCGTCTTGTTCCCATCTCCATCCAATTCGTAACTTGTAAAGGGATTTGTCTCTTCTTGTGCAGAAGCACGACAGAATTGAATGGCATCATACAAACCACCTTTTGCATCTGTGCGAACACGAAAGCGATTCATAAAATCTTTAATTTTCAAAGCCTCAGGAGAATTGGGATCATAGGGAGCAAGAAGATTTCCAAGAGCAGAATCTAAGGATTGCTGCTTTTTCTCGAGATCAGCAGATGAGCCACCAACCGGGACAACCGAATTAAGAATGGGATTGACCATTGACATAAAACTGTTATACCGTGTCTGACTCTCCGCAACAGCCTGTGGATAATTGTTTTCAGGCGTAATGCTAGGTAAAGGCTCAAATCCTTCTATCTGTTTTTTGAGCCGTAACCCTGCAATTGCAGCAACTGTTAAACCTGTTAATGCAGCGACGCCTGTGATAGGGTCCATTCTAACTTACTCTTTGGAATTCTGTAGAATTCTTTTACTGAATTCCAAAGGTGTATAATAATTCATTTACATATTGTCAGGTCTCAAGCGTGTTGTAGCATCAAGATCACGAGTGATCACACGGAACACGAGTGTTGTTTGATGGCTCAAATTAATCAAGCGACCTGTGGCTCCATCCGTGGCAGTCAATGTATTGAGGAATGTATTGTTCGCAGTAGAACCTAATTTTCCAAAGGTATCCACCGATGTGCTTCCCTTTGTAGGATCGCTCATACGTGAACGAATAATAATATAGTTGGCATATCCAACAGAATTGGCACCATCTGTTACAGCCGTTGCACCAGATTGATAGGCGATCTGGACAACAACGTGACCTTCAGGTCTCTCCAAGAAACTAATCAAGTCATTCTTCGCCGCCTCGTTTCCTGTGTATCCTGAAGGGAAGGTCAATCCCTTCATTTGGATACGATCTCCTTGATTGACTTCAAAACGGCTGAACCAGTTTCCTGTATTAATCCAAAGATAGACTCCTGTCGCACTGTCATAACTTGTACCGCTGACTGTCCAACCTGATGATCCAGATGCACTTAACCAATATGAAGAGACAATGTTGGCAATATCCTGTGTATCTTGAGAATTGCTGACTAAGCAACCATCAGGTCTCTGAATAGAAATAGTCATCTTTCGGAGCGTAGAAAGAGGAGTAGGAGTATAGACTTTCTGGCACTTCAAGAATTTAGGAATCATCGCTAGATAGCCACCCTTGGAAGCCATATTTGTATCGCTTACCCAATTGGCATCATATTGAACAGATGCAAAAGCCTGATTTAAAAAGGTATCTGTACCAAATCCATTGGTATCCAACTCAGGAATGTAGACGTTCAAATAAGGAAAACTGAGAATATTGACATTCAAAGCAGTAGAATAGACAGGATTCTCAGAAGCATCTTGGACTGCCGTTTGGATAATATCCAGACCCTCAATGGGTAAAAT
>JACCDW010932461.1_pt1 | contig 10795 bp, 19 predicted proteins | sample 7449781 | NCBI WGS metagenome assembly JACCDW01 (sample SAMN15323449, study PRJNA562643) | freshwater metagenome | isolation source: river surface water | place: USA:Blue River Watershed | collected 2017-08-18
AGAATAGTATTTGTTTTAGAATTTAGTTACATAAAATAAAAAAGGAGCCCTAAAGCTCCTTTTTTAAACATATTTGTTATCAAGGTTCTACAGCTATCTGTCGCCAACCGCCACCTAGATAAACTACCATCTGTTGCTTGGCTGGAGCTCCAAGGCCTAACGGATCCCAACCAGAAACACTATCACCATCTGCTATGGCAACCATACCGTTCGCTGGAACTGCAGGAGCAGCGCTTAAAATAGCCAATTTTGCGAAACCGTTTACGTCTAATGTTGCCTCGGGTTGATTTATTCCGTTGAGTATTCCAACCCAACCTCTAGAATCTAAAAATATAGACTTGTTAATATTTCCTTCAATGTTATCGTCCCAAACTCCAATCCTTACAGCACCTGCTACAGAATTAGGATTCCAAGATACCACATTAGGATCTGCTAAAAACTGAAGACCTCCGGCTAATCTATAATCGGTACCATCGTGCGCTACTACTCCAAGACCATATAATACGTCGCCGATGGCTACAGTTTGCGGATTAAATGTGTCGTTGGTACAGATTTTTACTATTTCGCTTAGACCATAGGTGCCGTTAGTTATACCATTGAATTCCGTCATAACCGTAGTGTTCGGCTGATAAAATCGAAAAGTACAAGGCTGAGTTGGATCGGTATGGCCAATATCTATAAATTGATCATTTATGTAAAATGTATTTTGTTCTAAAAATATTTTGCCGGTACTAATGATACCCTGTGTGGCATCGATCAAAATTGAAGAATCGTCTGCGAAAACAGACCCTGTTAGATCTGCTGTTATGGTATGGGCAACTATATCTTTCGTAGTTACATTAACTATAGTTGTCAAGTCGTCCGCAACAATATTGTTGTTAATCGGAGTTCCTGCTACTAATATCTGAGCTCCGCCGGCAGTTGAGTTTACAGGTAGTTCTAATGTAGAACCAACCGCATTTAAGATCGCAGACCCTAGATATACTCTAGAGCTGAGATGAAGATCTTTGTATTTTACAGTCGAAGTTCCTATATCATATAAACCGTTGGCAGTTGGTTCGATATCGCCCGAGTAAATCTTGTCAAAATTGCCTGTAAAAGCTGTAACTGTTGTTTGGTCTAGATCTATTATTCTGGTACTGTCTAAACCTATGATATTGATCCTGTATTCACCTTCGCTTACAACACCATCCCCGCTTCCGCCGCTGCCGATAGGCACTCCCGCAACAGTTGATCCGGCCGGTAGTTCTACAGCCGATCCAGATGCTGTTATTGTAGCATTACCTAAATGTATAGTTGTACCACTTAACCAAAGATCCTTAAATCTAAGAGAGTTACTACCGATATCGTAAGCAATGTTTACATCTGGAATGATGTTTCCTTTTACTGTTCCATCTAGGTTGATACTGCTATCCACAGCATTGACTAAGGCTATACTGTCGTCACCAAAAACAGAACCTTTGATATCTCCCAACAATGATCCTACAAAATTAGGCGAAGTTATAACCGCAGCACTAACGTTTGCGGCTGTGATAAAACTAGTAGCTGAATCAATTATAATACTACTATCATCTGCGAATAAAGGACCTCTGAAATTAGAGGCTTTGATTTCTCCTGTGTAATCTGAGAGATCTACCCTGGCATCTATTCTATCTGCTGCGTCTGGCAATCCTGTATATGTGAATATGATATTTTCATGTTGACCTGCTTCTAAAGCAGCGCCTACGGCATCAACTACATCTTCATTAGTTAGCCCGGTGATAGCAGACACGCCGCCGGGGGTGATTCCGTCGCCTACAAAAACTGTTTGCAATTCTGTATCATAGATGGGTTCGCCAATCAAGGGTGTAATTGAAAGACGTTGTGCTGTTGTCCCTCGACGAATCTGTAAAGGCATATTTAACTCCTGGAATTATTCCTGTTCAATATATTTATGCCACTTTAAAAAGAAAGTCGAGCCAAAAAAATAGGGCTCCGTAGAGCCCTAAAAGTACGTAGATAATGTCACATTATAGGTCCGTTACCGTTCCTAAATCCTACTGTACCGCCTTCTTCTTCGATGCGTTTCAGCACATCTTCAAATAAGATAGGTGCGAAGTCCGGTGTTTGTTCCACGCATACACAGTGATAACGAACATCAATCTCATTACTGTACAATACCTCGCCCGTTTTCGCATCTACTCCGCGAGCTTTACGAACACGACCGGCGTGTAAATGTCCATGTATGTTTACACCAAAACGACCCAAACTTGCTTCGTGTACAGGAATATGGCTTAAGATCATTCCGTTCATTACATGGTATGCTCGTAATTCACGGAAGTATTGTCCGTATTCTGTATCACGAAAAATATCGTGGTTTCCACGGATTAACACTTTGTCCCCGTTCAATCGACTCAAAGTAGACAAAGCTTTTCGATTGATCACAACATCGCCTAAATGATAGACTTTGTCTGTGGGTTTCACCCGTTCATTCCAGGCCTTGACCATAGCTTCGTCCATTTCCTCGGGGTTATCCCAAGGACGAAGTTTGCTACCGTCATCACGCAGGAATCGGCACACACCAGCGTGTCCGAAGTGCGTGTCTGATACTAAAAACACACTAGGCATCATGCTCTCCTTTCTATGCTATTGCTCTTCTAAAGAGCAGTTCTTGTTTTGAAAATGCTTCTATTTCCCAGGGCTGATCGAGATACTTAGTTCTTTTACCGTATCTCCGACCATTCCAATAACTGACACCTTTGACAGTTTTTAAAGTACCTTTAGCCAGCTGTTTTACATGGACCATTTCATGAGCCAAGGTCAGTCCTAATTTTTCTAAGCTTTGAGGTTTCAACAATACAACTATAGCATCAAACTGTTTAAGATGGCTGGTTAAGCCGTCATTGTCATCTAGTCCTTCTCTTACTGTCTTAATAAACAACAGTTTCTTGCTACGAGTTAAACCGAGTTGTTTTATTAAAGATGGCATTATACCTTGAATAAATTGTTCTGTTCGCTTACTGCGAGTTTGAACTGCATATTCCATTACCAATCCTCCACACCCGATAGTTCAATTTCAAACTGTCCAACATAACCGTTTACTTCATAGGTAAATGTCATAGTTGTAACGGAACCAATACCCGATCCTGTTTCTTGATTGATTTCAAAATATTCAACTTCGGGAAATTTATTTAGGACTTCCTGTATCTTTGTTATGTCATTTTTATTCAAAAACATTAGATATCTCCTTCACGCAGTCTGCGTTCGCGACGCTCTGCCGCAAGTGTAAAGACTTTTTCGTTGTCGTTGGTCCAGTCTACAGCCTTAGGTGGAATCACGATGCCCGAAGGCAGAGTCACACCGTTAATAGTGTGGGGCTCATTTTCATCGTAGGTCCAGCCTAGGCACTTCATCATCTTATGCTTGACTAGTAGGTTAGGTGAGCGGAACACTTCGGTATCACGAAAGCCCATCATCACACCAACTTCGCAGACAGCACCACTACGACAAACACCTGCAACACAGTGAACAACAACGTTCATCTTATTTTCAAATGCTCGCTGTAGAAGGATAACTAATTGTTCTGCTTGTTCATCAGTTATCTTCCAGTCGTCGTTGATAGTATCGTCTGATTTTTCGAGATCGAGAAATTCAAACTGATGTATTTCTTTAAACTTGTACGATGGCGTAGGAAATTCCATAGCAGGATCTACAATCTGTATGAGCATTGAGTTAATGCCAGCATCTATATGATGCCCTTTCTTAATATCGCTTAACGATACATTTTGTATCCACGGATTCATGGTTGTCTCCTTTTATACCATCCATATCTATCCCCACTTGGTAATAGACCATTATTAACAGAATCGGCACCAAAAATTCCAACTAGTTCGAAGTTGTCTCCGTTTATTTTTACAAACAATCCAATTTCTTTAGATCTGCTGATTGCCAGTGATAATGTTTCTACTACTTCTATGCAGGATTTTCCCCCTGCGTCTTTCCATTCTATTTTAAACATACATAAAATTATAGCACCTTTTGGTGCTATTGTCAATCGTAATATTCTACATCTGCTGCTAGTATGAACCTATAATGATCACTTTGGACGATTCCAGGCCTGTGCCATTGATCCGATGGATAAACTAACCAATTGAATTCGCTAGGGCGAACAAAAAATTTTCCATCACCTTCTACACCATTCGGTGCCATTTCTGTTCCTGCGTAATCTAAATCCTTAACATCCTCAGGAATGTGTAGGTACCAAACTCCACTCATTAGTTTCGCGTTAGGACGGCTTGGATGCCAATGATGGTGCCACAGTTTTTCTCTATCTTCTGCGTTTTCTAGATTAGTCATGAAAGACCAAGCCATCATATTTCCAACCTTTACTTCTCTACCTAGATACATGAATACAGAAAATAAGAAGCTCATTCTGTACTTTAACCATACAGTTTCTTTTCGGGCAAATATGTTTTCTTTAGTTTGGAATTTAGGACTATTAGTAAAATAATTACCGGCTGCGATAATGTCCTTGATTATGCCTATGGCTGATCTATTATCGTCCGAGGTAATTAAAGAACTAAAATTGTACTTTTTGAATGTGTCGTTACTGTCGATTACTTCAAACATAAAATGGAGCGGGGTAAGAGAATCGAACTCTCCGCATGAGCTTGGAAGGCTCAGGTATTACCACTATACGAACCCCGCATTTGATCAAAATCTTATTCCTAGAGCAGTGTTAATAGAATCCATATCATAATCACCTCTCATCCTATCATAGCGAATAAAGATAAAGTTTTTAGGTGTGATATTAAAAATAGTCCATAATCTAGAAGTCTGAGTTTCAAATCCAGAATTTTCCTCGAAACCTCCGCGAAATCTGTGGGCTGCTCTAATAGTTACAAGATTATTTAACTTATATATCATTCCAGGTTCAACACCATAATATTGTGTGTTACCTGTTGACTTAAATGCGTGACCTGCTGAAACTCTTGTGTAAAAATTCAAAGAATCAGTTAAGGGTATTTTTGGAGTCAATCCAAATTCTAAACTGGAAGACACAGCACCGCTATCAAAATTAATAGTGGTTAATCTAACATCCGCATTGATTTTTTTATTTAAATCTTCACCTACTGCTAACTGAACTGCCTGCGCATCTTGATATCCGTTTTTTCCATCCCAGTTCTGATATTCTAAATGAACAGTGCCTGCTATACAAAGATTACACCACAGCATAGATAACAGCAACATAATTTTTTTCACTTTTAATTGTCCTTGTTGGTTGCGGGACCCGGAATCGAACCAGGAACTTGAGCTTATGAGACTCACGAGATGCCGTTTCTCTATCCCGCGACAGATATTTACTTTTAGTGAACAGACTGATCAGACGATTGTGGTTACTAGTCTGTTCACTGAAAGTGTCTGGCTACTGATCCTCATCAGCCCCAAACTGGGCAGTTACTCCGTCCATCACATTTACTTTTGGCAAGGTGTGATACCCACCTACGATTTTTCAAGGCTCCCATATAGCGGGACTTGTGGCTATCATCGTATGAGCCATGGCCTTATGGTGAAGCCAATTTACCCCCATTCATAACGAAGATGGGACTCCGAGGTTCTTTAAAGTAGCCCTTCTGCTTGGAGAGTGGCTACTGTATCATCGCTGAGTGGAATCTCAGTTTTGATGTTAAGCTCCAGAATTTCGTCGTTGATCTTTTGCTTCTGTTTTTTAAGATTAAGGATTTCTGCCTTAGCCTGATCGATCTGTGTTGTGTTCACAACCGTGGTAGTAACCCCTTCGTTTAAACTATAGAAACTACGTCGGCTTTCGCCTTTGTCGTTTCTAATTTTTTCAAGTTTCCCGTTGATAACATCTAATGATGTATGAGGACTTAATCCCGCAATTTCTTCTAGCTGTCCGATACGCTTGTCAATAAAAGCTGCTTTAGCTAGATTAACATCGATTCCGCTTTGAGCGTTAGCAGCGCCAACTAAGGCACGAATGTTATAGAGCGACATAGTTAACTGTTGACGGCGAGCATCGTTAGCCATTAATTTGTCATTAGCTGTCTGAATCTCAGTTTCTACATTTTGAAATTCGTTTATATCGATAGTAGTAACCATCTTTATAGACTTAAGAGCATCGTTGATGCTGTTCTGTATCGCGTTTGCTTTTCTAAGTGTGATATTCATTTTTAATCCTTATTGATGCTTTTAAAATAATCGTTCTTGGTATATAGTCCTAATTCTATTTCTTGTAAAGCTGTTATACAATTATTATGATTAGATTCGACTTTAGCAGGACTTCCTTTTTTAAGTTCTCTAGCCCGCTGGCTAGCAACTAGAACCATTTCAAATATATTTCCTATCTTCTTAGCGGCTTCCGCAGAAGTGATTTTTGCCATCTTGCTTCCTTTTATTATAATGACGGATCGATGAAAGGTCAAGTAATAGACCGGACAAATGACAAGACCTATTGTTCGAAATCGTCGGTCTAGGCAACATGCAATAAACAGGCTACAGGGGCCTGAATATTTCCGATCAGCAACTGACAGGTTTATAAGAATCGGTTCACTCAAGCACGAACAGTTTTCAAGACTGTTTGCCAGAATAAGTCATTGCGGCATGGAGCCACAATATGTCTATCCTCATCTACCTTTCACTTCACCGGTTGTGTATCGCTACACAACAAAACAATTTTACACTATTATTTTAAGTTGTCAATGGTTTTTTATCGTCAACTTTAGATTGTAACATCCAAATTCTTTTTTGAATTTTAGTCTTGTCTTTTTTCCTACAAGTTTCAAGAAGTTTATTTAATTGCTCAAGATTAAGAGGTCCTAGTTTCGTTTTACCAGTTTTAGTTTTCATAGGATCTTTATGTATTTTAGCAACCATATTATTCTCCACTAGATTCTTTGTTTGGCTTAGTACTCTTGAATACTCTATTGGCGTCTAACTGAGCTTGAATCATCGCTCTCTTATATTCCCCTCTTTGGTGATTATCTATTAGAGTACACAGCAGTCGTTTCACATCCTTACTCATTTTAAAACTAGATGATGATTTCATATTATAATTCCGTTTGTTTTTGAGGTATTAGTTCGTTCATGGTTACAACTATCCAACCGGTAAATCCGGTTATATAGGCATTAAACACATCGGCGTTATTGATGTTTAAAAGCATACCGATAGCAGTTAAAACTACCATAACTAACGGTGACCATTTCTTTAAAAATAATAACATAATGTTCTTTCAAAAAAAATTGGCGGAGACGGTTGGATTCGAACCAACGGTAAGGTATAAGCCCTACGACGGTTTAGCAAACCGCTGCCTTAAGCCTCTCAGCCACGCCTCCATTGCTACACTATATAGTATAATTAATCATGTGTCAAATAAATCTTGATCATGATCTGTAAATAAATACTCTGTGATTATTTCAAATCCTGATCTTATTAAAAGTTTAATGAACGAAGCACTTTGGCTCGTTGTTCATCCTGTTCTAGAATTTGATAAGGAAATACATCAAATATATCCTTGGTTATCTGGAGAAACAATAAATTTCTCAAGAAAGATATATCATTACGTTAAGGATATAAAACATAAGGCTAGATCTGTTCCTACTATAAGAGAAGGAATATATTACTTTGATCATTGGCCAAATCTTAATACTAAAGACTTGTTGTCTGAATATATGGTCAAAAATCAATTAAGTAAAATTGTTTATTGCGGATTCCATTACGGCTATTGTATAACTTCAGATCCTGACATAGGTATGTCAATCATGTCTACAAAGTATAAATGTTATTGTAAACACGATCTATGTGCTATCGCTTGGGAAACTGATTGGAGCACTGCTGACATAGAAACTAAGAAATACGGGACAATTATCTAATTGGCCTCGCCACCAGGAATCGAACCTGGATCTGTTCTTTAGGAGAGAACTGTTCTGTCCATTGAACTACAGCGAGCTGGCACCCCCGGAAGGAATCGAACCTCCGTCTAGACGTTCGTAGCGTCTTATTCTCTCCGTTGAACTACAGGGGTATCTTTGATTTTTTCTAGAGCGTCTTTACGCATTTTGAATACTCTTTGTTCATTAGGTCGATGAACAATCAAGTATTCTACTCCATCAATGGTTTCGATTAGATGTATATCATCACAGACAAAAATGTCTCGATTCATTCGATTTTTAAAAAGTGCTGATTTCATTTTAGTCATCCTAATTTGATATATTTTCATATCCCAACATTTTATTATAAGGATGATCTAAATTAAAGTCAACATTTTACAGTCTATAGACCACCCTACCCTTAGTTAAGTCGTAGGCGCTTATTTCTACTCGTACTTTATCGCCTAGTATTATTTTAATTTTATTTTGCTTCAATCTACCTCCAGTATAACAGGTAATTAAATTTGGACTATCATCCAATTTAACTCTATACATACTTCCTGGTAGTACTTCGTCTACTGTTCCATTTAATTCTAGTATATCTTCTTTTGACATATTTCTCCATATTTTTGGCCGGTCCTGAGAGATTCGAACTCCCGACTTCCTGTTTCGAAGACAGGCACTCTAGTCCACTGAGTTAAGGACCGTTTATTACCCAGCGTAGGTATCCTGATGCTTGGTTTTAACTTTAACTTTCTTTGGTGCTATTTCTTTCTGATAATTTTTTTGATGATATATAACTCGATCATCTTTATCTAAAACTTTAGAATGATCGGCTCCTGTTCTTTGGGCAAAATTTATCGCTTGATCTCTATCGTCGAATTGATGGTCTTTAGTGTTTAGGATGCCATTTACCCACGAATGTGTTCTTACTTTATATTTGTTTGACATTGTTATTCCTCAAATAATTTTTTCCAAATTAATCTACTTTGATTAGTATACTTAGTTAAGTTGTGTTGATTAAGCATAACGTTTATTTTTGGTAAATTATATATTCTATGTAAGACCTTTGTGATGTCTTTACTTTCTGTGGGATCAGCGTTGAATAAGCGACTAGACCAAGGTATTTCTTTGCTGCCCAATATAGGAACACCTTGACTTAAAAGATCCGCGCTGACAATATTAAATGTTTCTGAAAAATTACATTGTAGTCCGATATCAATTTCTCTACAGATATCTAGGAACTTTTCTCTAGGCGTCCAAGTGTGTCCTATAAGTCTATGTCCGGTATTACTTAATTGTTCGAATAAATTCAAAAGATTGTGAATTACAGGACTACCCTGCATTTCTATCCTACCTATGTTTATATGAAAATTCAATTTCTTGCCGATGCTTTCAGCAAAATCCAAAGATGCGAACGCTTGTAGTAGATGATTTTTGAGAGGCCTTACTGCGCCAAAACATGATATATCGATATATTCTTTATTAAAATTTATTTTTTTATTAGTGTAGTATTGAGGATAAAAGTTAGGCATATACAATATACGACTAGTTGTTTCATTATCGGACCAACCCTGTTTCAATTTAAGATACAAAGAAATTTCTTTAAGCATTCTAGGAGCGTTTATACCTATCGAAACTTGAGGATACGACACATAGTCTCCTAACCAATCCATGCTCATGCCTTCTCCAGCCATAAACGGCATTTCGCTGTGAAGTCGGATGATCCATCTTACTTTAGGATGCAGTTTGGTTAACACCTCAAATTTACTAGGTACTACCCATAATGCTTCTATTATAGCTACTGTGGGTTTATGTTGGTGAACTAATCTATCAATACAGTTGTTATCAATAGCTACTTCGATTTCACTAGATATACCAATATCATTTAACATTTCGTTCATGAAATTGGCAGAATTAAAAAGCCCTGTAGAAAGACCTTTGGCATTATGAATTTCTGAATTGTAATCCTCTCTGCGTTTTAAAATGAATAGAATTTTTTGAGGCATGGTTTAGAAAAAATTTTATCTATTTATCGGATGTTGGTTGGTGCTCAAGGATGGAATCGAACCATCTATTCATTCTTACCAAGAATGTGTTATGCCATTTAACTACAAGAGCTTGGCTGGGGATGATGGATTCGAACCACCGAATACCGGAATCAAAATCCGGGGCCTTACCGCTTGGCGAATCCCCAATTGATTTATTATAAATCTTTAGCGTCTACACAGGTGCCGCCTTTGAATACATAAACATCAGAATCGATGCGTAATTGTTCAAAGACATGATTGTTAACACACTTGTAAGGATCTCTATAATTTTGCGTAAAATAGTAAACGCCGTAGCCTATTCCTGCTAAAACCATGAGTATAGGAATATACTTTAGAAACTGTACAATCTGCGGCATCATACCCAAAATTTGGGGCAGTTTTTCTAGTAGCTCTTTCATAAAGCTATTTAACCTTGGTGGTATAAATATGGTTCATGAAACGCTACAATAGATTTTTTTCATTTGGATGCAGCTTTACAAATTATAAATGGCCTACGTGGGCAGACATTACTGCCCATCAACTTCAAATCGAATTTCATAATTACGGTCAGTCCGGCTTAGGAAATGTCGGAATTCTATACAATTTACTAGAAGCAGATCTTACACACTCGTTCACAAATGATGATTTGATTATAGTTATGTGGACCCACTGGAGTAGAGAGGATCGTTTCATTAACGGAGAATGGCAAGCACACGGTAACGTTTTTAATAACCATTTTTATGATAAAGATTTTTTACTTAAATATTGGAGTTGGGATAATGATATAATAAAAAACGCATCTTCAATTATTCTGGCCAATCGAGCTTTCAAAATTCAAACTCAATTTAGTATAATACCTTATGGCGACATTGAATATAATTTAGAAAAAAGATCTG
>JACCDW011754320.1_pt1 | contig 10794 bp, 15 predicted proteins | sample 7449781 | NCBI WGS metagenome assembly JACCDW01 (sample SAMN15323449, study PRJNA562643) | freshwater metagenome | isolation source: river surface water | place: USA:Blue River Watershed | collected 2017-08-18
ACCAGACTATGATTGGATTACTCAAAGATTAGTCAAAGGTGAAGTAGAAGCAATTGAAAACTCACCATACTTTCAGTTTCCTTATACTATTGAAGAACTTACATCTGAAGAAATTGCAATCAATCAGGAAAAGAAAAGACAATTGGATTGGATACCATTTAGAGAGCAGAGAGATCGATTACTCAGAGAGAGTGATTGGACTCAGATTTCTGATTATGTTCTAGTGTCCGAAGAAGAAAAGGCATTATGGGCAGAATATCGCCAAGCACTTAGAGATTTGCCAGAGACTTATCCAGATCCTGCTGATATTGTTTGGCCTTCTAAACCACAACCAATCGTAGTTTTTACTGAACCAACTCCAGAAGTAATTCAAGAACCTGTGGTAACTTTTAGTGAACCTGAAGTAACTGAAACTACTTTGAGTTTTGATAATAATATTACTTCAATTGCCTTTGGAGAAACTACAAGTTCTTTTGGGTCTGATACTACTACAACTTTTTCATAAATAACTAAAAAGACAATAAGATGTCTCAAACGAAAGTACAATTAATTCGTGATGGTGCCATAATTGGTATTCAATCTGCTGGAATTGCCACTGGTATTGGAGCAACGACTTTAAATTTCGTCGGCACAGGAAATACCTTTAGTTATAATCCAGCAACTAAAACTCTCAATGTTAGTATTTCTGGTGGATCTGGTGGGGGTGGTCTTGGTACTGCCATTAAATATTCTGACAATACCAATTCACCCTTTAGTTACATTGATGCATATGCAACAGTCACCGAAAATCTTAATTTAGATACAACAGTTGCCGGTGCTTCGACTTCATATATTGTTTCTGTAGTTCCAAATATAACAGTCGCATCTGGTGTTGCTATCACTGTCGGATCTGGGAAAACAATGATAATTGATGTTCTACAAATAGGAGATCTCTGATGTCAGATTTTAGAGTTACTAATTTAAGAGGAAGAACTCCAGGTAGTGCTCCCAATTTACCAGACGGTGCTAGTTCTGGAGGTTCAGGTATCGTAGTTGTTCGTTATGCTCTCGCTACATATCCAACATAAATATTCAAAAAGTATAAAAATATGTCCCAATTACAAGTTGATAATATATACGACAAAGCAGGAACAGGATCGCCAAATTTTCCAAAAGGTGCAATTGTAACTGGCATAATCACTGCGACAACATTTGTTGGAAATATTACCGGTGTTGCTGCAACTTTTAGTGGCAACGTTTCTATTGCAGGCACATTAACTTATGAGGATGTAACTAATGTCGATTCTATTGGTTTAGTTACTGCAAGAAGTGGCGTAAGAATTAATGACGGTGGATTTCAAGTTACCTCTGGAGTTTCTACTTTTCTTGGAGAACAGAGAATCAGTACTGGAGCAGAAAAAGTTTTTAGAACAAGTGGTAATAGTGTAAGTCTTGTTTATAATTCATCTGGAACTTCTGGTGGAAATATCGGATACACGACTAATCCATCTGGAGATATTACTCTTAATGTAACAGGTATTCCAACATCAAGTAGTTTTGATGATCATTCGATTACTTTTGCAGTAATTGTTAATAACACAGGAACTGCAAGAACAGTAACCTCTGTCAATTTAAATGGAGTTCCAGAAACTATTCGTTGGTCTGGTGGATCATTATCGGCAGCACTCTCTGGTGTTACAACTACTTCAGGACATACTATTTTTAGTTTCACTGGAATTAATACTGTTGGATCTGCAGCAACAACAGCAAATTATACAGTTTTTGGAGTTGTAAGTGGAGGTTTTTGGTAACTATGGCACCTTTTTTGACTAAATTGGGATTAGGTGGTGGATCTACTGCAGGTTTTGGATTTGGTAGAAAAAAAGGATCTGTGCCAGCAGGAAAACCTATAATTATAACCATGTGGGGTGCCGGCGGTGGGGGAGTTCAGTATCCTGGAGGATCTCCAACTTGGGGAACTCCTGCTCCTGGTGGAGCAGGAGGATCTTTATTTTTTTCTGGGACTTACACTGATTTGCAGGTTGTAAGTGGTCAAACTCTTTACTTATATGTTGGTGGGGGTGGATCTGGCGCACCTGCCGGTGGATCTGGTGGTCCAAATGGGGGACATCCTGGTAGCGGAGGATCTGCTGGTCCTGGAGGCGCCCAAGGCGGCGGAGGGGGAATGTCCTCTATTTATAGGGGAGGGACTTTTTCTACGGGAACTCTAATGTTTATTGCTGGTGGTGGAGGAGCAGGATCATTTCAAAATATTGCTACTTATCCATCAGGATGGCCGCCTCCAACAGTTCCTCAACCAATAGCAAATGGTAGTGGGGGGTCACAATCTTCTGGTGGTGCTGCCGGAGTTTCTGGAAATCCTTCATATCCTCCAGGAAATGCTGGTTCCCAATTTACTGGAGGTGCAGGATCACCTGCATCGAATGGAAAGGCTGGAGGAGGTGGTGCGGGATATTATGGTGGTGGAGGAGGAGCATCTGATACTGGCGCAGCAAATGGCGGCGGCGGTGGAGGGGGATCAAACTATCATAACCCTATAATATCTCCAGAAAAAGTTATTCATGCCAATTTCTTTAACGATCCTTGGTTTAATCCTGGAGCACCATCATCTTGGCCAGTAAGCAATCCTTATTTTGGACCACTTTATAGCACTAATCCAGCATTTGGTGGTGGTAGAAGCACTTTACCTGGTCAAAATGCACCTAACCCACTATATTCTCTTCCATATTGTGGAGGATCTACAGTAAATGGTCCTGGATATCCCGGATCTATTCATATAACTGTAGATGGTGTAACAACATCTTTCACCAGTGTTGGACCGTTTACTTACATTCTTCCATAGAAAAATATTAGGATAAATAACTAAAAAGTATCAATAAGATGTCGCAGTTAAACGTAGATACTATCAAAAATAGATTAGGAACAGCAGGTCCAACAGTTCCATCTTTAAGTATAACAAATAATGCGACAGTCGGTGGTGCATTAACAGTCGCTTCTTTGATTACAACTAATGATACAACTGTCGGTGGTGCATTAACAGTTACTGGCAATTTTACCGTTAATGGAACCACTACGACTATTGATACTATAAATTTGGTGATAGAAGATAAAAATATAGGAATTGGATCAACATCAACTGCATCAAATATCACTGCCGATGGGAGTGGTATTACAATTTTTGGAGGGTCTGGTGGGGATAAAACATGGAGTTGGGAAAGAGGCAGTAGTTCTTTTGTTTACTCAGATCCAAATAAATTTAAAGGAGTAATCGAAACCGTTGCAGCTGCGACTACATATAATTCGGGTAATACATTGGTTCTTGAATTGGATGTAAGAAACGCTACAACTTACACATATTCGATGCCAACAGGAGCAAATATTGGTATTGTTTCCTTTAAAAATATGCCCGCATTTGCTGGAAATGCAAATGGAACGACAGTAACTTGTATTTTTACCCAACCATCTTCTATTACTGTAGGAACTGGAAATACACTCTCAACTTCTGGTATCGGTACTAATTGCACTGTTATTGGTTATGAAAATGGAAATTCTATCGCAGGTATTACTACAAGAGCACTTGTCGGATCAGCAACGACTATAACTTTATCAAGTACAGCTAACGATGTTGATTTCGTATCTTTCTTCATTCATTATAATGGTGGATCAAATACTACAGCATCAAGTTATAAAGTCTATGCCACAAAAAATGGGGGATTTTCTCGCGGAACCATAGGAGTATAACATCATGTCTCCACTTTTTTCTGGATTAAAAATGGGATTTGGTAGGATTGCTCAGATAGTCTTACCACCAACATATAATGTAACACCAACTGCTTTATCAGTGAATGAAGGATCATCTGTAAGTTTTGATGTTCTTACGACTAACGTTTCAAATGGAACTGTTCTTTATTGGACTTTAAATTCTATATCAGGAACTATAAATTCATCAGATTTTGTTGGTGGTGCTTTGAATGGGTCATTTACTATTACCGACAATATTGGTTCTGTTACGCTTACAATAGCAAATGATCTTACCACTGAAGGTTCGGAATCATTCCAATTCCAAGTTAGAGTTAATTCAATTTCCGGCACAATAGTAGCGACAAGTTCTACAGTTACAATTAATGACACTTCAATGACACCAATTAATGCTACTGGAGGATCGGTTTCTACTCCAGGTGATGGATTTAGGTATCATGCATTTACATCAGTTGGACCATCAAGTTTTGTCATCAACTCTGCTCCGTCGGGAGCCAGTATTAATGTACTTATAGTTGGGGGTGGTGGTTCTGGTGGTGGAGGATGGGGTGGATCTGGAGGAGGTGCTGGAGGTGTAATGTATGCTTCCGCATATCCAGTTTCAACGGGTCCAGCTACGTATCCATTAAGTATTGGTGGAGGATCTACCAATACCTCTCAAAATGTCCCTGGTTCTCCTGGAACACAATCAGTGTTCAATGGAATTCCTGCTGGAGGGGGTGGAGGTGGTACTGGAGGATCTCCAGGAAATAATACTGGAGGTGCTCAGGGAGCATGTTCACCCAATGGTGCATTTACTGCATATGGACCCAATCCAGGAGGATCTCCCCCAGTAGGTCCCGGTGGTGGCGGTGGTGGTGCCGGTGGAGCAGGAAACCCAAGCGGACAAGGTGGTATTGGAGTTCGCATACCAGCATTTTTAAATTATGGAACACCCGGACCTCTAGGTTCAGGTGGATATTTTGCTGGTGGTGGTGGAACTAATCCAGTGAACCCAGGATCCGCTGGTGGTGGTAGTAATAGTCCAACTCCTGCAGTTGCAAATACTGGAGGTGGTGGAGGAAGTGTAAATGATGGATACCCAAATACTTCTGCTGCTGGTATAATATTGATTAGATATCCATACTAATAGATGCTAATTGAGAAAGAAATACATTCAGAATTTTGGTTTCCTCAGCAAATAATAGTTTCTCAAGATTTGAAATTTGAAAAAGTAAAAAGCAAATTTACCAATTATTGCAAAAAAACTCAGAAAGAAGATTTTAAAGGAAGGAATTATTCAAATTGTTTAGGTTGGCAAAGTAAAGACATCATGTCTAAAGATTTTGTATTTGAATATCTTCAAGAATTTATTAATCAATCTTTAAGTAGTCAATTTAATTTAAAACCAAACACAAATATTCGGATTGATAATTTTTGGATTAATATATCACCTAAGTATGCATCAAATGATTATCATGTTCACAATGGGTCCCACTATTCTGGTTGCCTCTATGTTCAATGTGGGGAAAAATCTGGAAATATTAAAATAAATCCAAACTTAAATTATAATACCGATTGGATGGATTTTTTAACTGAAGATTATAAAAATGCATATCATATCCATCCATCAGTTGAAATTCAACCAAAAGATGGTATGATGATTATGTTTCCATCGTATTTGATGCATAAAGTAAATAATAATTTAGAGAATACTGAAAGAATATCTATTGCTTTTAATGTGAGTTTCTTATAAACTTAATAAGTTCTCCATGGTCAACGGAATTGTATCTGTTGACCTTTTTTATTTCTTTGATTTGACGATAATATGCTTCGGACATATTCATAAAGTTATTGTTGGATAGATAATTTTCTATTCCAGATTTTGAATTTATTAATCCTAAACCATTACATAAAGTAATATAATTTATAGATGTAAAAAGATCATCATTATCGAAGAAATCATAAAAATTAATAAATGAGTATTTTAATTTATTTTCCAAATCTATTATCCATTCTGGAGTTGTTTCGTTCATGTATAAATGAAACTCTGAATCTTTCTTTTTTGTGTAGTAATGCAATCGAATAAAATCATATATTGTTTTATACATACTTTCGATTTTTCTATTATAAGTTTTAATAGAAAAATTATTTGGCCCAAATGAATAAAAATTTGTTATATAAAACGCTTGCCTGATTATCATATGAATAGAAGTTGATTCAAGTGGTTCAACAAAACCACTTGATAGACCAACTGCAATGCAGTTTCCTATCCATTGATTTTTATAATATCCAGTGTCATATTTTATAACTCTGTCATTTTCTAAATTTACTTTATGGGTTTTGTTCAACCACTTATCAAAATCAATTTTTGCATCCTCATCATTAATAAAATTTGAAGAATAGTTATATCCGCTGCCATACCTATCTTGCAATGGTATTTGCCAAATCCAACCATTTTTTGTAGATTCGGATAAAGTAAATGATGGAATTTTTTTGTATGTTTTATTAATTGGGTTTGGAATTGCTCTGTTCATCGGGAGATATTTACTCATATCAACCCATTTTGGATTTAAATGCTTAAATAAAACCCTAGAAAACCCAGATGCGTCAATATAAAGATCGGATTTTATTTTTCTTCCATTTTTTAAAGATATTGATTTTATATTTTCATTTTCAACTTCAACATTTATGATTTCGCTATCAATGATAGTGATTTTATCTTTAAATTTTTCTAAAATATACTCACTGAATTTTTTTGCATCTATATGAAGAGCATGAGAAGTATCATCAGGAAAACAATGTGGAATTTTATGGTTTTCTAGGAAAAAATTTTGTAGGTAAAAATCATTGTCAAATTGATTTTTTAGTAGTGAATGAGCACTTGACAGGAAATATGTTTTATTCAACGAATCTTGATTTATATTTGGTTCGTTAAAATTGTGGAAGAAATGGTTATTTGATTTTGTCCAATTTTTAAATTTAATACCAAGTTTTAATATACAATTAGTATTTTTTATTAATTCCCTACTCGATATTCCAATATATTTTAAGTACTCAAAAATACTTGGAGTAGTGCTTTCCCCGACGCCAATAATACCTTTTTTGGAATCAAAAATTAATTCAATCTCTACAGATTCTTTCCAGAAAGTTTTGAAAAAAGTAGCACATATTGTACCTGCAGTTCCATTGCCTATTATTGTAATTTTTTTCATATCATTTTTTTACGTATTTTTTTATTTCAGTAAGTCTTTCTTCTTTGAAGAAGAGTTCAACTTTTCCATCATTTAATAAATATACAGAAGAATCATGTGCTGGGATAATACCTAAAATTCTCATTTTTTATGTTTTGTATCACCAAAAATATATTATATTATATCATATATTTACACTTTTTATAACCTCATATATAATACACCTGAATACATTATTCACATATGGCATTTCAATCAATTTGGTATTTCAGTGATCTACCAGAAGATATAGTAGATATTATCGAACGAGATCTAACAGAAAAATTTGAAGAGCAAATGGCGGACTCCCGACTGCACGGAGACGCACTCAATAAAGATAAACGAAACTCACAAAATGCTTGGATTCCCACCACACATTGGGTCGGTGGATTTGTGTGGCATTATATCCAACGTGCAAACCGTGAGAACTTCCTCTATGACTTACACTGTATTGATGGAGAATCAATGCAGTTTACCAAGTATGAAGAGGGGCAGTTCTATGGTTGGCACAATGATGCAGGACTTGCAACTCAATACAAACCTGTAAGTGTTGGTAATCGTCAGGATGGTCTGGCACAAGACTTTGTTAATGAGAATATTGAACTTGTTCGTAAACTTTCTTTTGTAGTTCAACTCTCCGATCCCGATGATTATGAAGGTGGCAACTTGCAACTGCTTGATGAGGCAGGTAATAGTTACATTGCACCACGTAAGCGTGGCACTGTAATCCTGTTTGATTCTCGTACTCAACACCGTGTTCTCAAAGTTACAAAAGGAACACGTAAGAGTTTGGTAGGTTGGTGCGTTGGTAGCCGTTGGAAATAGGAGTTAAATAATGGCAGAACAAATGACAGAATTGCAATTAGCAATGCAAGAGAGGCAGAACACTGGTACTGCCTGGACACGTAATGAAAGTTTTGAAAAGAATGGATACCTGGTCATCAAAGATCTATGGGATCCAGAAGAACTTTATCATCCAGTTCCATCAGAGCGTGGACAACTGAACTGGTGGGGTAAAAAGATGGATCAGTTTACCCATCATGAAGTAGAAATGCAAGTCGAAGGTTCTCTTGCACGTTATTGGCACCCACAGTATCGTCAGATTCACTGTAATATTCGCACAAAACTTGAAGAGGCACTGGGTCGTAAACTTTATAATACTTACTATTATGATCGCTATTACTTTCCAGGACAAGAACTTACACGACACGCAGACCGTGATGCCTGTGAGATTTCTGTAACGGTTCACATCAGCACCAATCTGAAAGGTAAGGATGCTGATTGGCCTATCTGGATTAAAACCCCAGACACTTACGTAGATAAGAAGAAAACTCAAATTCTTGTTCCAGGTGAAAACAGATCAGTAATCCTAAAACCTGGTGATGGGATGGTTTATAAGGGTTGTGAGCGTCCACATTGGAGAGATCCAATGCCTGGTGCAAAGAAGAATAAAAAACTATTCGGCAAAAAACAAGAAGAACTTTACTATCATCAGATCTTTTTTCATTATTGCTTACAAGACGGTCAAAGAGCCCACTGTGCTTGGGATAGAGCGCGATGAAAGCACCACTTTTTGAATACCCTTCTTATCAATATCAGATTGATGATTGGGATTTTAAAAAGAAGGGTCTCTTAAATCGTATCAACTCTCAAAAGTTTGTAAGAACCACTCTGCAAACTTTTGAGACTGATCGCCAAACAAATAAAAAGTCATACCTACATTACTTCCAAGACCTTATCAGACCTCAACTATTTGAGTTTTGTCAGGAAGCACAAGTGACTTGCAGTATGACTGATTGTTGGGCAGTAAGATATAAGCAAGGAGATCAACAAACAATTCATAACCATCGCTCCTGGGGTTTCTCAGGAGTTCTTTATGTGGAGTATGATCCTAAACATCACTCGCCAACTTGTTTTGTAGCACCTTGGCAAGATCCTAGAAGTGATACAACATCTCTTGCATATCCACAAGATGTTAAAGAAGGTACATTATTCATTGTTCCTTCTTATACTTTACACTTCGTTCATCCCAATCAATCAAGAAAACAAAGAACAATCATTGCTTTTGATTTACTTCCTAAACTTCCAGACCATCAAGCAATAAATATATAAAAGTATTCAAAGAGATGGTATATCACATAGAAAAACAGCAACAAATTCAAGGTAAAGTTGATACCATCTATTATGAAGGTTCTTTTAGATGGACTACTGTTTTTTCTGATCGAAAAATCTATCAAAGCGAAGAATATGCCACCAAAGATCTTTATGATTTTGGTGGCACCGTTGTAAGTGAATAAATAAACTAAAGAGCATAAAATAGAGAAGTGGCACTAAATTTTCCTAATTCTCCCACTATAGGTCAAATTTATACCGATGCAACATCGGGGTTTTCATATGAGTGGGATGGTACAGTATGGAAGAGCTATAGTCCGGCAAGTGCATCAAATATTAAAATTTTAGATGATGTTAGTGGAAGTTTTAATGGTTCTACTCAAACGTTTGCACTTACTTCAGGTGGTGTTTCTCTTAATCCCGTAAGTTCTCAGTCACTGATTGTTGTTCTTGGTGGTGTAGTCCAAGAACCTGGTGCTGACTATACGCTTGTTGGGTCAAATATTTTCTTTACAACTGCACCTGATGCTGGATTGTCATTTTCTGGTGTTTCTCTGGGACCTGCAGTTCCCATCACCTATGCAAATGACGGAAACATTTATATTCGCAATACTTACACTGGTGCAGGAACAACAGGACCTTTTAGTTTCCCAGAGGGATATACTGTTGGTTACTTAGATGTTTATCGTAATGGTGTTCGCTTACGTTCTGGAACTGATTTTGTTGGAACTAGTGGAACGAACTTCTTTTTAACTGATGCTGCTGCAAGTGGCGATGAACTAGAAGCAATTGGTTATACTGTTGCTGCATTTGTTCAGGCAAATTCCAATTTAGATAATTTAAATGTAATTGGCATTACAACCACGGGCAGATTACAAGTTACAACCAATGCCAATATCACTGGTATTGTAACTGCATCTGGTGGTTTTGTTGGTAATTTAACTGGTACTGCAACAGGACTTTCGGGCACTCCAGATGTCGCTGTTGGTTTTATCACTGCAACTGAATATGACATTTCTGGATCATCAAATACTTTAAATGCTGGCGGTCTTAATGTTGGAGTTGCAACTGCCACAACACTTAGAGTAGGAACTGCTGTCACAATTACTGCAGGTGTTATCACTGCAACTTCATTCGTTGGTAATGGTGCAGGACTGACAGGACTGAATATTCCTGCTGGTTATACTGAACTTGATAGTATGCTTTTTGGTTAAACATAAATAACTAAAAAAGAAGTAAGATGGCTCTTAGAAGAACTAAACTATTAGGAATACAAGCAGTTACTGGTATTAATACAGTAGGCATCTTAACTGTTGGAACTACTCAAACTGCTGGTGGTGTTGGTATTGCATCAACAACTTATATTCGTGGTGTGATTATGCACAACACTGGACTTGCAACTGCTACTTCATCACTCTACGTTTATCCAACGGCAGTTGCAGTCACAGGTGTTGCACAAACTCAATTCCGTTTGGCAAGAGTTGACCTTGCATCAAACGAAACATTCTTCTTTGAAACTAACTATCCATTATTTCTTACTGGTCAAGATAAGATTGTTGTAGAAGTTACTCAACCATCAGCAACTGTTGGTGGAGCAGGTATCGGTAGTATGGTAAACTATCAAATTCTTGGCGATACTGACATCTGATAAGAGGTAAGTAGAATGGGTGCGAAGAGCTCAAAAAGAACAGCACAGAATAATCGCAGTGAT
>JACCDW011703242.1_pt1 | contig 10793 bp, 8 predicted proteins | sample 7449781 | NCBI WGS metagenome assembly JACCDW01 (sample SAMN15323449, study PRJNA562643) | freshwater metagenome | isolation source: river surface water | place: USA:Blue River Watershed | collected 2017-08-18
AGGGTCCAGGGTTTCCTACACATCCATCTGATGCCTTCCAACCACTTGGGCCAGGTCGTGTCTTTCCCCGCGTCGTATGTGCGCGTACACCCTTTCATCGGGACTTTGCGGAAAAACAGAATGCACGCGGGGATGCCTTGTTGTTGCGTCAACGACAGGTGAACCCCAATTTGAAGTTCAGCTCTCATGCGGAATATTTACGATACCAGGCCGCGATGGTGCGCTCGGGCGATGACAAGGCACGCACAGTGGGACCGGCCCATTTCTCGGAGGTCGAAGAGGGGGTTGATGGTCTTTAGACCCCTGGGGATTTAAAGACAGGTCGGCAACGCGACCTTAGTAAATTGACACTACATTGGGATTCGGTGCAGTTCCATCGGATGCAGGGATACCACCGACCCATGTGTAGGGGAAGTAGGCCTGCATGTTCTTGCCGCTGTAGATAAACATGTTGCCTGCAAACAGGGTGGGCTGCATGTTGTTGTGGTAGTTGCTGCCACCTGTATTCGCCAGGTAATGTGCGTGTGCTCCATTGGAGTTAATCGTTATATTTACAGTATTTGAACCTGTAGTATTTACCCCTAATTCTGTATTATCTGCTGGACCACCACCCGTTGTTGCAAGCGATGCAGCAACACTATTGTATGAATGTGTATGTCCTGGATCAGTATATGTATGTGAGTGCTGTCCTTCCGTGGATGTCAGGTTGTATAATTCCGGTGGTGCACCACTGAGATCCGTCTGTGTTCCGTGGTTGTGTGTTGGCATTTCGGCAATATTCAGCATATGCCGTTGCTCGCCTGTACGTTGACCTAATGCATAGGGAGTTGGATTCACATTGTTGGAATCATTGGAAAACTGGGGTTGCCCTGCCATACCAGGAATCATTCCGCGGAAGTCGGGTAATCTGAAGTTGGTAGAATCCTCACCCCCAGTATTAAATGTTGTTCCAATGACATTAAACAGAAGTGCATAGGTAGTACGGGACAATAAACGCCCATCACACAGCATCCAGCCCATGTGATCCACACCCACATAGGTCATCTTCTGGTCGCCTACGGTGGGCCGGAGATGCGCCGACAGATTAAAAGGGGTCCGAAGAGTCGCAGTCATTCTACTACTCTTCGTGATAAATGTTTTTACGTTTAGTGCTTTCTACGGATCGTCATACGCTTTTTTGATGGACGATTGTGGTTGCGCCAGCACCGTGTACCACCTTCCATGTTTTTCCGGTTGCTGGCGTTTTCATTGTTGGTGTTTGCCAGACCAATGGGTCTCCCAAAACGTTCCGCAAATCGTTTCTGATACAGTTTATACACATTCATATATTGCATCATGGTTGCGTCATCCACGGTTGCATTCTGGATAGCTGCCAGCACCTCTTCAGGATACAGTTTAGCAGTACATTTGGGAGGCATGTGAGCCCTATCATTCACCATGGTATATCCATCACGGGCATATTGCCAACACATACCAAAGTCCTCTGATTGCGGTGTATCGCACATGTGCTGTAAATAGGCAATTAATCTACCCAGGGCAATTTGTTGGTTAGCACCTGCATGTGGATTGACAGTTCCGTTTGCCATGCGATGCCGGAATTGCACGATATTCTCATCATCACCAAACACATTGTAGGCGGAATTTTTGTACGCATTGTCCGCCTTTGCATACACAAGAGGAAGCAGATCAGGATTGGCAGCATCTGGATAGGCCGGACTTTCATACACATAACGGGGTGGTGCAGGAAGTTCCGAGGGCAGCGGGAATCGTGTGTTGGCAACGGGGCTGTTGAACTTCTTCTCGGCCTGGATCATGCTGATTTCAAACCGCCTGGGGTCTAAAGGCGCTTCCCACACTGCCTCCACGAGTATATTAATCGCCTCTTCATATGTCATTTTCCCAATGACACTGGGCCTGTTGAGAGCCAGGACAATTTCACGGAACCGCCTGTAGCGATTCAGTTTCTCCTTGATACCACCTCCACCAATTCCTGGTTTCGTACAGTCAGTTTCAAAAACCGCTCCGAACCCCAACAGATTTGGTTTCTCTATCTCTTTCGTTCCGGCCTTGTAGATCGGTCGCAAAGCATAATGCTGGTGTCCCTTACAGATGCGTCCACAATTTGTACACCACTCAATTACACGTTTTTGCTGTTCTACAGGAATATTGCGCCCTAGTGCATCATATGGCTTCCCATAACTGAAGGCATTCCAGAGCTTTTTGTGGTAATATCCTTCATAACCTGCCTGTTCCACACACGAATGAGTCATATACATACACGTTCCTGTTTCGTGTTGGATATACTTGAGACATACAGGACATGTGGAAAAGAGGGATTCTTGCGGATTTAGTCTGGATAGATTTGATGCATGGGTTGTCTGTTGGAAAATCATATTTGTAAAGTCAATGTCAGCACGTGAAAACCCCGTCCAAAGGATTTTGAATACTGAGAATCCCAACAGTTCCTGCAGTTTCGCATCCGTTGTGTAATTAGCTGCTTTTTTCCCAGTTGGGTCCGTGTAAGCTACATTGGCTCCTTTCTCTATCATAATTTGGATCATATCCTGTATCCATTTTGCCGGATTGCGTGTGTGAGCTTGCACCGCTTTAATAAGCGGCGTTGAACCATCCTCGTATACTTCATTGAAATTTGGTTTTAATATATCTATTATATATTTGTATATATAGGATAGTATACTGGAATTCGGTTTTTGATACATTAAGTCCAAAAAATCCCTAAAATAAATATTTGTATTTTTATAAAATTTTAACATTATTTTTAAAAAGTTTACTATTCTTTCTGACAAAATACCCACATATGAATCGCTGTTATTCTTGGAAATTTGTACCAATGAATAATAATAAAATCGTGTTTTTCCATTCAATATCATAGACATTCCTTTTTGAAGTAAATATTCAATTGCAGGTTCATTACCAAAACGAATGGATGAATCCAATATATCACCATACTCGTTTCTAAAATGTATATCAGCACCATTTTCAATCAGTAAATCGGCTATTTCTTTGTGTTTTTTTGAAAATTCGGTGGCCGTTTTATCAAGTATAGCATGGATATACGTACTTACAGATGTCTGGTTGTTTGCTACTATTTTTGCATCGGCTCCATATTTTATAAATAATTGTAATAATGGTTTGATATCATTGATTGAACGATTAAAAATTTCCCAAAAAATAGGGATACCTTTCTTCATTAGATTGGGATTCGCCCCCCACTTTAGTAGAGCCTCTATCACTTTCAAATCGGGCTTTCTAGAAAGAAGTATAATTAGTGGATTATTATTAGTACTGATATAATCGTTCACATCAATTCCTCCTGCATTTTTGTATTCTTCTAGTTTGGCAATATCTGGTGAAGATTTCTTGAGTTCATCCGCCCATAATTTTTTGTAATCGACGGATGGTCTTGCAGCAGGTCCAGCTTGAGGGGCAGCAGGTCCAGCAGGAGCTGCAGGGGCAGCACGAGCAGGAGCCTGCAAAACACGAAGAATAGCACCAGGATTTCGCCCCTCAAATTCCTGATTTACCAATTGAATTGCAGTTCGGCCATCATGACCGACTTCGTTTGGATCGGCACCTTTTTGCATAAGAGCACGCAACATTTCCATAAATATACCCCTGTTATCTTCAATATCTTCTGAAAATGCCAAAATTAATAAATACAAGGCAGTATCTCCTTCATTTTTAAAATTTATATCAATTTGTTGTTCCAAAAGAGTTTTTAGCAATTCTTTATGGGTCCCATTTATATCACCACACAGCAAATGTAGCATTTTTTCTCTCGGAAATCCAGCCTGCAGAAGAGCGTTCATCAGTTCTTTGGCTTGTCGGACAGGCGGAATAAATAAAAAATCATTCATCAAATCTTCAATAATTTCTTCATTCAAAACAGCACCTAACTCCAATAGTTTCTTTATAAGTTTTGAATATTCAGATATGGCGGCTGAGTAAATCATGGAAAGGCCTTCATGGACGTAATTTACATCAATACGTGCTCGATTGTTCGTAACATATTGTACGATTGTTTGTTCTTGAATATTATTATCATCCATCATTTCAAAAACCCGCAATGTCTGCGGTGTTGGTTGGGCCATTCTCTATTCTTCATCCACAATTAAACAGGACGAGTAGGTCCCCTTGGTTCGTGCAATATCGACGGCTTCCCAGAAAGATTCATAGGCAGGCAGACCCACCTCCATCCACCATCGCCGGTTACGAGGGACCGTGGTCGTCCACCAATCTTCGATGCGCCAAATGGATCGTTCTAAGACCACAGCATTCTCGGGAAGATCCGTGGGTTTCCAACACAATGCCTCCTCCAGTCCTTTCGACCCGAGATCAAACAAAGGAGAATAGGCGTAGGTCCATGTTTCCGCGGAAGCCTCGGCGTGCGGAGAAACAACTAGGACGCATCCCATTCGCTGGGGTAAGGAAGAGGATGTTGGGAGTACAAATGTCTCTCTGTGTTTCCTACATTCCTCCTCGTCCCCATCTGCGTCTTGAAAGTAGCGGGCATCCTTGGCATCAAACCGAACTTCCACGTACTCCACGGCGGGTACATCGGCCACTTCAGCCTGCAATTGCATCTGGCAATAATATTCGGCGGGAACCTGGCCGTTCAGGGTGCGCGTCTTCGGTGCCTTGATTTCCAACAGGCGTCCTGCCTTCTCCCCGCTCATAATCAGACCATCAGGACTTGCGGCGAGACGCGGTAGTGTACGGTGCCGTAGGCGCCCCATGCTGTCATCCACGGGCGCATTGGCAACCTCGGACTCGTAGAGGGATCGAATAACGGGTTCATAGCGCCAACCCCATTGAAAGGGATTCAGGGGCGATGTGTAGACAGTTCGCGACTCGATCTCGGCACCTTCTGCGCCCTCCTCGCATACGGGGACTACGGCCCCACATTTCTTGGCAACTGCCACGGAGAATGCCGCCGGCGTTCCGAGGACAACCGCGGCAAACTCATGGCCGGTCAGAAGATCCCGTGACTCAGCATACCATGCCGCGGTTTTCTGGGGGGTTTGCGGGGCGGTCAGGATCGCCTGGACTCCCTCTGCGTTTTGCGGCAGATTGGCGACGGCCGCATCCCGTTGGGCTAAGAACCATTCCCACAGAAGCGCCCGCACAATCTCCAGGGATTCTTGGCGGGTTTTATTCTTGCGAAATGCCGTCTGCAGAAAGAACGAGACTGCCTCACATCCCTCCGATTCCATCCAGGCCTCCAGGTCGTATTCATCGACCATGGGCGGCAGATCGGCGACCCAATCCGCCAGCCACTCTACACAGGCCGAAATCATTCCTGCATGAGTAGACGACATTTTTAAAGAGGGGACGAGGAGGATGTAGGAAACCTCAACTTTTCACAGGTCTCCTAAGTAGAATGGGATTTGCCGACCAGGTGTTTTATTGGGTCCCGCTGCTGCTTTTAATCGCCATTTTTGCCGCGGCCATCTGGGCGGATTCCAACAATCCCCTCCAAGTCCTCGGATCCCTTCCTTCCGTTCTTGTCCCAGATCTGGCGGTCCCACGTCTCCGTTAAAAAGTTGAGAATACCAAATCCGCATGTTGACATTCTTTAAACTCATTCGCACTCAATCTAACCAATATGGCAACCGCAGCAACTGCAACCAAAACACTTGTCCGTGCCTCCGTCCAAGGGATCGTATTTCTCATCGATTCCATCCATGGAACTGCATACACCTACAATCCGGATCGTCCCGTCTTTGTAGGAAACCTCGAACGGATTCCTGAGGAAGACAAGCACACCATTTCCAAAACCAATGGTTGCATGGCAACCGCCCGCATCGTATATCGATCTGATATTCGCGAAGTCATGGCCGCCGAGTTCCAAAAAATGAAAGGTACGGCCTAAAGCATCGGGATTTCCAACATGGATTCCCTATTAATTCGCAGGCAGTTGCAGATTCTGGAGTTTCTTTGCAAGGAGTATAGAATACCCCGTGCAAAAAAGGAGCGAATTGCCGAATGCATCCGTAATGGCTCATTGGGCGGATAGAGCCGTACAAGCGCGTTCGTATGCCTTTTTTTCGTCGTCGTCCACAAAGGCATATTTCAGTTGGTGAGTACCGTTGTAAGAGGATACATGGACGTAAATTGCCAAGTCGGCATTGAGTGATGCTAACTCGGAAGCGGTTGGAATATAGCGATTGGGAAGTGTTTGTATAGTGTTGGTAACATAGGGAATTGCGGTTTTCGGTTCCACATCTGGCATCGGTCTTTGTGAAATGGGATTGAAGGTCGAACATGGCAGGGTAGGATATGTTTGGATGTGAAGTTGCTGACCGGCCTTATAGTTTTTGAATTCGGCATCATCTATAAACACATAATACATGGAATCCCGTAGACCCTGTTGGAATCGCTGGTATACTAGGTCATTGTAGTTTTCGACACGTTCAAAGGTATTCCATTGTTCCTGCATTTTCAGAATATCACCGCGGCTTTTATAGCGCACATTGACATCTGCAAAGGGATATGCAGTTCGTTGAGGAGTCGCCATGCCTTTCTAAAAAAGAAGAATGTTTGCGTTTAGTACTCCTCGTCTTCATAATCTGCTTGGTCTTCGTGGTCCTCATGGTCTGCATGGTCCTCATGGTCCTCATGGTCTACGTATTCATATGCATCACAATGCTCCGCATGGACCATGGGATAGGCACCTGAATAACCCACAAATGGGGTGTTAGACTTCCAACGCTCCTCCGCAACACGCTCCGTAATTCGACTAAAGATAACCATATTTGCAAAACTCCTCTCGCGCTCCAGTTCCTCAGCAGTCTTATCACGATTACGCTTCTCCTCCTCCTCGCGCTTCAGACGTGCCTCCTCCTCCTCGGCAAGTTTGATCTTCATACGCTCAGCCATTGTGAGAGGTTTGGTTGAAATACTCGATGCTGATGTTGCCGACAGATCGGATACATTGGATACATTAGATGCAAGAGAAGTCGCTGAATTTGATTTGGAAACGGGTTTCCAGGCTGAAATGGCTGGGAAATCCTCCTCTGTCAGAGGCTTTGCGGTTTTTGGAACCTCTTTTACCGGTCGAGGCTGGTAAGCCCTCGGTGCAAAGGAGGCTGGACGCCTGCCTGGCAAAGGATCTGCAGGGGCGTACTTGGAAGTAGTAGGCGGACGATAAGCCATTGTAAGGATTAAATGAAAAGGAAAGATAAACAAATCACACTAAAGCAGGGGAGTAGGAAAGTATAATTCAATTTTTTTACTCCAACAACACCCGCTTCCCCTTTCCATCCTCGCACTCCAGGATTTCAAAGGTTTCCAGGTACGTTATGACAACCAGATCTCGTGATTGAGTCCGTGGGTCAATGGAAACGGGTCCAAATAGGATCCAGAGGAGTGGAATATTGGCCCTGGTAAAGTTCAGAGTTCCCGCTGGTTGAGGAGACTCCTTTCCTCCAAAGACAAATGTGTAGAGTTCCTGGGGAATATCCGGATTTCCTACATCTTGCGGTGCGCGTACATGTTTCCAATAGGCGGCGACTTCACGATATACCTCAGGTGGGAATGGTTGCATACGATCAATGTTGTTGATATTGATACGAAGTTGGCGTACGGCGCCACGCAGGAGTTCTGTGCGTTGACCGGCCTTTCGGGAAGCACCACGTTGGAGTGCAACAAAGAGACGGGAGGCAGCTCCCGTCCCATCCAGGGAAAACGGCAGTGTGAAGTTGGCAACGGCTGTAGTTGCCGCATTCATCTGGTTATCCGCAACCGGAAATTCCAGGGTCTGTGCGGTACGATACGGGATTTGCCAACGGGAAACCCGCAGCCATTCCTGGACGTCGCAGGGGACATACACCTGCATGGTCTCCAAAAACATCGTAATTCCCTTGGCAACGGATCCATAGGACAGGGGTGTAAAAGATTCTGGGGTCCCCGTTTGTGTGCGCTGAAGACGTAGACTCGTAGTCCAGGGTGTCGGTTTCAATCGTCCATCCGATGCAACAACAACTTCGTCCAGAGACCGCAACAGAATACGAATCCGAAAGCGTTGATTTCGCACGGCGATTGTAGGAAATCCAGGGTCTCCTACACTTTCCCATCCAAGTATTGGAATCGGCACACGCAAGGTTCCAGGGGTCGCGGACCGCGATACATCCATTGCCGTCTCTCCACGCGAACCCACAGCCGCTGCCATAACGAGCACTTGGGCGGTCGTGCTAGCCTGGCGTACTTTCCAGTCAAGATACTCCCCATACAGCTCTTGGATCAGGAGTTGATCCTGGAATACCTGGATTTTTTCCAGCATTTGATATCCGATATTATTACAATATCCATAAGACACTCCGGCGGCATCTGATACAAATCCGGTGCGATTCGCTTCGGCGATGGCAGGTGGTAACCAGGTCGGCAAGGTTATACGAAGATGGAACTTGCGGACCAGATCACCGCGATGTTCCAATTCAAACTCGACCCAGCGTCCCCATTCTGGTGGATTGCGAGGTGCGGTCAAATGAAATTCCTCGACGGTTGCCGAATATTTTCGATACACACTGTGGAAAAAAGAGACCTTGGGATTCGAGGTAAAGAAGGCATCCTTCTTTCCACGGGCCACAAGTTCCAACAGACCTCCACGTCCACTCATTCCTTACATTAGATGGCTGTTTCCTTATGCGGTTTCCTTGCGTAGTAGAAACAGGTTAGCAATCATAATGCAGGCAGCACCGGCGCCCTGCAGGGCAGAAGGTACTTCCCCCACAAAGATCCAGCCGAGCAAATAGGCCGCGACAATACCGAAAAAACTAATGGAACTAAAGGCGACTGTGGAAACATGGGGGATTGTGTAGAAACGCAGGGCATATCCCACAAATCCTACAAGGATGTTGAATAGGAGCATGGTTCGTACAGAGCTGGACTGAAAGCCGCCCATTGTCAGAGCGCCCACAAGAAGGAGGGGAAGGAGGAGGAGGAGACTACCGCCATACATACGTGCCATAGTCGTCCAGGGTTGTTGTGGAGCTTCGGGTTCTTTCCGAAACCACAGGTAAATACCGGTTTCGGTTATGGCTGCCAAAAGGGCTGCCACAACACCCCACAGACTCCAGTTGCTGGTTGGTTGGGCGAGCAGTAGTGTTCCAAGGACAGCCAGACCCATCCAAGGAAGCGAACTGGCAGGAATAGACTCCCCTAGGACAGATGCGGCTCCCAACAGATTCCAAACCGGATATGTATAAAAGAGCGCCATGGCATTCCCTGCCGGCAGGACATCAAATGCCGAATAACTGCTTCCTACATGTAATAAGTTAAGAAGTCCAGGTGCAAACACATTCATGGCGGTTGTTCCTTGTATCAGAGGAGAACCTGTAAGAAGTGCAGAGACAGCCGCGAGGACTGTGAAGGTTACCATACGGAAAAAGGTCTGTTGTGTGAGAGAGGCATCTACACGCTTTATCAAAATGGGGTAAGCGGACAATACCACTTCCGATGCAAAGGTAAGTGCTTCATACATTCTATACATACCAGGGTATTTTAGTGAAAAGTTGAATTGCCTGCAGGGTACATGGGAGAGATCTGTAAGAATTTCATGAAGTCAAATGGAAAGACGGGCGCATGCGCCAAACCAAAACCCGTTCAACTTCCTTCCATACAAGCATCCAAACCAATGGTAGACTATACACGTCTCACACTTCCCAAACCGTCCAATAAAGCATCGTATGCATCCATTCTCAAACGACCTCCTGTGAAAGAAAGCACCAAAGATATTGTGGAAACACTCCATCAATCCATGATGGATCCGGATATTTCATGGGGTGATCTTATTTGTGGAACGGGTGAAATGAAAGCTGAAGAAGCTAAGAAGACGGAAATCAAGAGGGCCGAGGAAGCCAGGGCAGAAGCCAAGCGGGCCGAGGAAGCCAGAGCAGAAGCCAAGCGGACTGAGGAAGCCAGAGCAGAAGCCAAGCGAGCTGAAGAAGCCAGGGCAGAAGCCAAGCGGGCTGAAGAAGCCAGGGCAGAAGCCAAGAAAGCCAAGGAAGCCAGAGCAGAAGCCAAGCGAGCTGAAGAAGCCAGGGCAGAAGCTAAGCGGGCCGAGGAAGCCAGAGCAGAAGCCAAGCGGACTGAAGAAGCCAGGGCAGAAGCCAAGCGGGCTGAAGAAGCCAGGGCAGAAGCTAAGCGGGCTGAGGAAGCCAGGGCAGAAGCCAAGCGGGCTGAGGAAGCCAGGGCAGAAGCCAAGCGGGCTGAAGAAGCCAGGGCAGAAGCCAAGAAAGCCGAGGAAGCCAAGAAGCACCCAAAGCCTCATAAACAAAAACTTATTGTAAAAGATCTAAAATCTGCAAAACAGCAGCGGGACTATTTTGCGAGTCAGGCAACCAGAATTCCCTACAGTCGCCTCAAATATACTTCCTCCCTTTATAATCGATTCTATAAAAAGGGATTTGCAAAATGGCTAGATTACGATTATTGTTTTAATTTCCACGCATTTAATGAATATTACTATCCAAAAGAATATCACAACAAATGGGCCATATTTGTGAATGGCAAACCATGTGGATGTTGGAGTACATGGGAAGTTGCATCTAAGCGAAAAGAACTCCGAGGAATGCATTCATTTCCTTTTCCTGTCTATGTGTTTCCCATTCGAAGTCATTATGAGACATTACAATTTGAAGAATATGCCTTTATTATTGGAAAAGATGCATTCGACCAAATGGCAAGCTTACTGATTACGGAAAGCTATGCTGAGGTGGCTGAGGTGGCTGAGGTGGCTGAGGTGGCTGAGGTGGCTGAGGTGGCTGAGGTGG
>JACCDW011973656.1_pt1 | contig 10793 bp, 8 predicted proteins | sample 7449781 | NCBI WGS metagenome assembly JACCDW01 (sample SAMN15323449, study PRJNA562643) | freshwater metagenome | isolation source: river surface water | place: USA:Blue River Watershed | collected 2017-08-18
AGCAAAATGAATGTGGTCAATCGCCGTGACTCTTGGTGTGGCAAAATTTCGGTTTGTAATAACCTCTACCAATACGGAATCAAATATTCACTTACAAGTCAGCACGTTAGTTTGCCATCATCTGCCGAATTCCAAAAAGACCTCATGGATTTTGTGGCTGTGTGTAGAGTAGTAAAAGGCTTAAAAAATGTAAGAATCGGTGCCATTGGAGCAAGACCTGGGGCATTCAATACGGTGCGATATTCTGAAAAAATTCTTCAACGCAATGGCATTACCGTAACAACATTCGATTTATCGGAGATTTTGGGCAGAGCTAATAAACTTACGGCTGATGATGCCACAGTAAAACAGCACATTGAGTCAATCAATGCGTATGCTTCTAAAGGCAAAACTCCAAATGAAGCGATGCTTCAAATTGCCAAGCTCGATGTGGTTTTAAAAGAGATAATGGAAGAAAATGCTCTGGATGCAACAGCTATTCAATGTTGGACCTCGCTTCAGCAAAATTATGGTTGCAATGTATGCACAAGCATGAGTATCATGTCAGAAAATATGTTGCCATCGGCCTGTGAGGTCGATGTTACGGGTACATTGAGTATGTATGCCATGCAGTTGGCAAGTGGTTCTCCAAGTGCCTTGGTTGATTGGAACAACAACTACGCCGACGACCCCGAAAAATGTGTATTGTTTCACTGTGGCAACTGGGCAAAATCGTTCCTGCCTGATATTCAGATTTCAAACGCTCCGATTCTCGGAACAAGCGTAGGCGTAGAAAATACCTACGGTGCCTTAGATGGACGCACACCAGCCATGCCACTCACTTACGGAAGAATCAGCACCGACGACCCCAAAGGAATTATCAAGGCATACATTGGCGAAGGAGAATTGACCAACGACCCACTTACTACATTCGGTAATCGTGCCGTTGCACAAATCAATGATTTGCAAGGGCTAATGAAATACGTTTGTCGCAATGGTTTCGAGCATCACGTGGTGATGAATGCCTCAAAAACTGCTTCGATTTTAGAAGAAGCTCTTAGCAATTACATGGGTTGGGAAGTTTATAAACACTAATTGAGATATTCGGCTACAAAACAATAAAATCATGAAAAATAAACTACTGGTGCTTCTGTGTCTGCTAATGAGTATTTCTGTTATGGTGAATGCTCAAGAAAAGCCTCGCATCATTATCACCGCCGACCCAGAGTTAGATGATAATAATTCGCTCATTCGTTTTTTACTCTATAGTTCCGACTTAAACATCGAAGGGCTAATTTATGCCAGTAGTGGGTTTCATTGGAAAGGCGATGGTAAAGGCACGAAATGGTTTGTTCCTGGCCGAGAATATGCTCGTTTTGGACTAAACATGTGCCCGTGTGACTCGTGGCGATGGGCTAAAGACGAAAGATTTATTCATGATATTGTTGATGCCTACGAAAAAGTATATCCAAATCTGAAAATTCATAACCCCAACTATCCTGCTCCGAGTTTGCTAAAATCAAAAATCAGATTCGGAAATATTGAGTTCGACGGCGATATTTCTAAAGATACACCTGGCTCTGACCTCATTAAATCCTTGATTTTAGATAATAAGCCTGGACAGCTTTTCATCACAGCTTGGGGCGGACAAAGCACGATTGCTCGTGCCTTGAAATCAATTCAGAATCAATACGAATATACCACCGAATGGGAGGCAATTAAAAATAAAATAGCACGAAAAGTAGTCTTATTGCCCTCTGGCGACCAAGATGATACCTATGCAACCTACATAAAACCCAACTGGCCAGAAATAGAATACCGTCAGTTTAGTGGTGGGCCTAATTATGGTTACGGGGCTCAACTCCGAGCGAAAGAAGAAGATGCTCCCTTGTTAACTGCTTCTTGGATGAAAGAAAATGTAAGTGACCGTGGAGCATTAGGAGCATTATACAGGGTTTGGGGCGATGGTAAGCAAATGGTCAAAGGCGATATTTTAGATTATTTTGGTTTGTCAGGATACTCAAACGAAGAACTAAAGAAAATGGGCTACGCCGTCTGGATGCCCGTGCAAACAAAAGGTTCGTGGCTGGGCGAAGGCGATAATCATACATTTATGAATATGCTCGGGAATGGTCTGCGTGCTTATGAATCAGGCTCTTATGGCGGTTGGGGAGGTCGAAGCACTGGCGGACGAGATGGTTTGAATATTTCATTTTCGGTGAGCGATACCAGTGCTGCTGCAATGGCCAATACACTCAGTAATGTCAATGCTCAACAACGAACCAATGCCTTTCCTAACTTTTTCCCAAATGCTCAGGCTGATTTTGCCGCACGCTTAAAATGGTCGGTTACACCAAAATTTACGGATGCGAACCACGAGCCAATCGTAAAGGTTGAAGGCCCACTAAACATTATGGCTGCGGCTGGAGATAAAATTCGACTAAATGGGTCTGCTTCGGATGTCGATGGAAATAAGATTTCTACTAAATGGTGGCAGTTAGAAGTGGGAAGTTATCCGAACAGAGTAACTATTACAAAACCAGAAGCCCTACAAACCGAGATTCAGATTCCAAAAGATGCTGTAGCTGGACAAACAATTCATTTGGTTTTTGAGGCAACCGACAACGGCTCTCCTGCTCTCACAAGGTATCAGCGAGTTATTGTTACAATCAGAAAAAACAGGTAAATAGGCCCAGTTTTAAGAATTTTACGGCATTTAAAAGTAGCTTTTACCAAAGAAAAATACAAATGACAGTTGCAGAATTAAAAGAAAAGTCGAAAGAATACCGAAGGAAAATCCTCAAATATATCTTCAATGCCAAAGCTGGGCATACGGGTGGAAGTTTGTCGATTATTGATATTTTAAATGTCTTATACAACGAGATAATGAATGTCTCGCCCGAAAACTTTCATTCAAATCTCCGTGACCGATACGTGCAGAGTAAAGGACATTGTGTAGAAGCACTTTATGTAGTACTGGCTGACAAAGGTTTTTTTCCAGAAGAAGATTTATTGACGCTTTGCCAGTATAATTCTCCTTACATTGGGCACCCGACTAAATACATCAAAGGGATGGAGCAAAATACGGGTGGATTAGGTCATGGTCTTTCGATGTGTTCGGGGATGGCACTGGCAGCAAAAAAAGATAATTCTCCTGTAAAAGTCTTTACGGTTTTAGGCGACGGCGAAATGGCCGAAGGTTCAAACTGGGAAGCCATGATGTTTGCGGCACATTACAAACTCGATAATCTTTGTGCCATTCTTGATTACAATAAATTACAAATAACAGCTCCAAACGCCGAAGTAATGGGACTGGAACCCATCGAAAAGAAACTCGAAGCATTTGGTTGGGCAGTTCGTCAGATAGATGGTCATAATATCGAAGAATTAACTGAAACTTTGAGAAGTTTACCTTTAGCACCAGGAAAGCCATCCTTTATTATTGCTCATACCGTAAAAGGAAAAGGTATAAGCTATATGGAAAATGTACTAAAATGGCATCATGGCGTACCAAGCCAAGAGCAATATGACTTAGCTTTAGAAGAATTAAAATGATTGAAAAAAGGCGTTTTTAGACTCGTATCTTATCAAAAGATTGCGAAGAATCGTCATTTTCAAATCGTAAATCGTAAATTTAATGAGTAAACCAAATTTAGAAATATTCTCTGAAACCCTGCAAAATTTAGCAGAAACAGACAAAAACTTATACGTTGTTACTTCTGACTCAAGAGGTTCGGGAAAACTCGTACCTTTTGGACAGCGTTTCCCCGAACAAATCGTCGAGGTAGGTATTGCCGAGCAAAACTTAGTGGGTGTGGCAGCAGGATTGGCAAGCATGGAGAAAAAAACGTTTGCCGTTTCGCCAGCTTGTTTTCTGACGGCTCGCTCATTGGAGCAAATCAAAAATGATGTCTGTTATTCTGATAATCCCGTAAAACTCATCGGTATTTCAGCCGGCGTAAGTTACGGTGCGTTGGGTTCTACCCACCATAGTTTACACGATTTTGCAGTTTTGAGAGCCATCAATAATATTACTATCGTAGCTCCTGCCGATAATTTTGAAACAGAACAGGCTATTCAAGCTGCCACTTCGTTTAATGAACCAATCTACATTAGATTTGGAAAAAAATCTATGCCTTCAAGATTGCACGCAGCTAACGCTGATGTAAAATCTACATTTAATTCTTTTCAATTTGGAAAGGGAAGAATCATAAGAGAAGGTTCAGATTTGACATTCATCGCTACTGGCGAGGGTGTTCTACCTGCTTTTGAAGCTGCAGAGAAACTTTCAAAAGAAAATGGTATTGAAGCAACGGTCGTTAGTATGCACACCATCAAACCTTTGGATATTGGGCTGCTTGGAAATTTGGCCGAAAATGGCAAACCCATTATTACTGTTGAAGAACATTCAGTTTACGGAGGCTTAGGAGAAGCCATTGCTTCATTTTTAATGCAAAATGGTTTCCGAAACAGATTCAAAATAGTCGGCCTACCGGACGACCATACCGTTTCGGGTTCACAAAATGAGATTTTCGAGCATTATGGCATTTCAAAATCGGGTTTAACCGAAACGGCATTAAAATTATTGATACAGTAGAGACAAGGCATGCCTTGTCTCTAACATCTCCATCGGCACCATCTCAAATATTTGATTAATGAAATATATATCCATCATTTTCATTTTGTTTCTTTCTTGTTCGCCCAAAAAAGACCAAGAGAAACCCAAAGTAGCGGTTGTAATCTCCACACTAAATAATCCGTGGTTTGTAGTTTTGGCCGAATCAGCCGCCGATAATGCTCGAAAATTGGGATATGAAGCAAAAATCTTTGATTCTCAAAATAATCCAGCTACCGAAGCTGATAATTTTGAGAACCTTATTTCTTCGGGGTTTGATGCTATTCTCTTCAATCCTACTGATGCCGATGGCTCAATCGCTAATATCTTGAAGGCCAAAACAGCAGGAATCCCAGTTTTTTGTATGGACCGAGAAGTAAATGCCGACGATGCCGCTACGAGTCAGATTCTTTCGGATAATTATTCGGGTTGTGTAGAAATCGGAATTGAGTTTGTAAAAGCTCTCAACGGTAAAGGAAAATACGTAGAAATTATCGGTTTAGTGGGTGATAATAATACTTGGGCAAGGTCAGGTGGGTTTCATTCGGTGGTTGATAAATTTCCCGATTTAAAAATGTTGGCTCAACAAAGTGGCGATTTCGACCGCAACAAAGCCATGGAAGTTTTAGAAACTATTATGCAGGCAAACCCCGACATTGATGCAGTTTTTTGTGGAAACGATGCCATGGCAATGGGAGCTTATCAGGCTCTTCAATCAGCAGGAAAAGCCGATAAAGTAAAAGTGTTTGGGTTTGATGGAGCGTCGGAAGTTGTTGAGAAAATAAAGGAGAAGAAAATCATTGCCACAGGAATGCAATACCCAAAAGTAATGGCCAAAACTGCCGCTCAATATGCAGATGAGTACTTTAAAGGTCGAAAAACATTCCCACAAAGAGTACCCGTTGAAGTCGAATTGGTAACCGCTACAAACGCTAACGAATATTAAAATGAAGAAAAGTTATCTATATACAATTCTGGCTATTTTGTTGGGCGTGTTGCTCTATAATTCGGTTTATTTTGAAAAATTGAGCAAAAGAAACTCTCAAAAAAATGCCAAATTCGATTTCAATACCTTTGCCGACTCGCTTTATTACAACGGGATTCTGAAAAGCACTCAAGCAATAGAAATCAATCAGTTACTTGCACTTACTAAAGTAAATGCCGACTCAGCATTTAAAACCTACGGTAATCGCTTAGGGATTGGCGAATCGGCCTACTTTATGGTCAATGCCATTGGTAAAATAATTGAGAAAAACGAAGGTGAATTAAAAGTCACTACCCAAAACGGTACAACCCTAATCATCGACACAAAATATATTTTCGGTAATGCCATCAGAGATGCTTCGGGATTAGTAAAATTAACGGACTTCAAAACCAATGCTGATTTTAATAAAGTTTCTGAGGCGTTAAATACAGTTATTCGAGAAAAAGCCATTCCCGAAAACCTAAATAATATCATCAACGGAGATATTATTAGGGTAACTGGAGCTATCAAACTCAAAAAAGGTAAAACTAACAATCAAATACTCAATATTTTACCTATTAAAATCTCAAAAAGCGAACAATAGCTTTTCTAAAAAGATGCTACAAGCAATCAACATATCGAAGTCATTTCCAGGCGTAAAGGCTCTTAATGGGGTAAATCTAAGCTTTTACCCATCGAAAGTAAACGCAATTTTGGGCGAAAATGGTGCTGGAAAATCTACGCTACTGAAGATTCTCACGGGTGTTTATACGGAGTATGAAGGAGAAATCCGATTGCATGAGAGTACAGTAAAATTTAAAACTATTAAAGATGCACAAAAAGCAGGAATCGCCATTATTCATCAAGAATTAAACTTGATTCCCACGTTAAGCATCACCGAAAATCTTTTTCTCGGACAAGAAATCTATACCAAATGGGGCTTGCTCGATTCAAAAAAAATGAATCAAAAAGCCAAAGAATTACTAAAGAAACTACAACTCAATAGCTCGCCAACGACACTTATACAAAACCTAAAAGTTGGCGAACAACAACTCATTGAAATTGCTAAAGCCTTATTGACTGATGCTCAAATCATTTTAATGGATGAGCCCACATCGGCACTCAGCGATAAAGAAATTGATAACCTGCATCGAATTATTCATGAGCTAAAAAGCGAAGGCAAAACCATTGTTTATATTTCGCACAAAATGGACGAGCTCTTTAGAATTGCTGATACCTACAATGTGATGCGAGACGGCAATAGCATTGATGCGGGTGAAATGGCACAAATTTCTGAGCAGGATTTAATTCGTAAAATGGTTGGTAGAGAAGTGAAGATTGAAAAGAAAACTGCCACTAATTTTTCAAATGAAAATGTATTGGAAGTTAAAAATCTCAACCTCAAACACCCACATATTACCAACAAAGACCAACTCAAGGATATTTCATTTAATGTAAAAAAAGGCGAAATACTCGGCATATTTGGGCTTATGGGTGCAGGACGAACCGAACTTTTAGAAACTATCTTCGGTATGAATACTGCCAGCATGACGGGAGAAATTACTATTGATAATCAAACAGTTAGCTTAAAATCTCCAAAAGATGCTATTCAGTACGGGATTGCCTTTGCTACCGAAGACCGCAAAACTGAAGGCCTTATTTTGGGAATGAGTATTAGCTCTAATATTAGCCTAACAACCCTCCAAACAACCCAATTACTCAACGAGAGCCAAGAAAAATCAGTTGCTCATGATTACATTAAACAACTGGGTATTAAAACGCCATCTGAAAGCCAACTTTGCGTGAATTTGAGCGGTGGAAATCAACAAAAAGTGGTATTAGCCAAATGGCTGTCAACCAACCCAAAAGTTTTGCTACTCGATGAACCCACTCGTGGTATAGATATCAATGCCAAAAACGAAATCTATGAGCTTATCAAAAAACTAACGCATGAAGGTAAAAGTATCGTAGTAGTTTCGTCGGAAATTCCCGAAATACTGGCCCTTTCTGATAGAATCTTGGTAATGTCTGAAGGACAAATGAAAGCGACATTACTTACCTCTGAAGCCAACGAGGACATACTATTGAAATACGCAATCTAAAATAAAGAGATGAACAAAGAATTACTCAAAAAATCACAATCACTCATTGCTCTTTTCTTGCTTTGTTTGGTCATTAGTGTTTTATCAGATAAGTTTCTAACAACCAATAACTTGTGGAATGTTCTCCGACAAATTTCAGTCAATGTTTGTATTTCGGTGGGAATGACATTGATTGTTCTGATGGCAGGAATCGACCTTTCGGTGGGTTCGGTTTTGGCGTTTACATCAGCCGTATGTGCTGGTTTACTCAAAAATGGCATTGCTATCCAATCACTTGATTTATTCATTGGCTTTACGGTTTTAGGTAGCGTTTTATCGTCCTTAATTATCGGGCTAATGATGGGGATTTTTAATGGATGGGTTATTACAAAGTTTTCATTACCGCCATTCGTAGCCACGCTTGCCATGCTCACAATTGCCCGTGGAGCAACCATGCTCTATACAGAAGGTATTCCGATTTCAAACCTCGGTTCAAGTTTTGAATTTATCGGTTCGGGTTGGTTACTGGGTATCCCTGTTCCCGTCTGGATTTCTACCATTATGGTTTTGATAGTAGTTTTTATTACTAAGAAAACTGCCTTCGGACGCTACATATATGCCATCGGTGGCAACGAAAAAGCGGCGTTTTTATCAGGAATCAATATCAATAACATCAAACTGGCCGTTTACGGAATTGCGGGTATGATGGCAGCCATTGGTGGAGTTTTGGTAACTTCACGCCTTAATTCTGCCCAACCAAACGCTGGCACGAGCTATGAGTTAGATTCGATTGCTGCCGTTGTAATTGGCGGAACTTCACTTTCGGGAGGCGTCGGAACGGTTACGGGTACAGTCATTGGGGCAGTTATTATTGGAGTCCTTAACAACGGTTTGGTTCTACTCAATGTTTCGCCTTTTTGGCAGCAAGTGGTGAAAGGTTTAGTCATTTTACTGGCCGTAATTATCGATAAAAAAAGTAAAAAGTAAGACCCGTAGCGACGGTCGCCCTAACCCCTAAAGGAGAATTAAAGTAAAAAATGAAATATATCCTCTCAATAGACCAAGGCACATCAAGTACCAAAAGTATCATTTTTGATGAAGAAGGAAATGCCGTTGCCAAAGGTCACGCCGATTTACATTCTAATTATTTTGATAATGGCTTTGTTGAGCAAGACCCCGAAGGAATTTATCAAAATGTTTTAGATTCTGTTTCGTTTTGTTTACAAGATTTTCAAAGCAAGGGTTTCAATACTTCCGAAATTGCCTCTTGTGGTATCAGTAATCAACGTGAAACATTTGTACTTTGGGATAGTACAGGACAAACGCTTGCTCCTGCGGTAGTTTGGGCATGTAAGCGGTCAATAGAAATCTGTCAAAAACTCATTTCAGACCAATATGAAAACTCCCCTATTGGGGGCTGGGGGGCTTTAATTCGTCAAAAAACAGGGCTTATCATTGACCCCTATTTTTCGGCTACGAAATTACTTTGGTTACTCGAAAATGATGCAGATTTAAAGCAAAAACTTGAAAACGGTGAAGTTTACTTCGGAACGGTTGATTGCTGGTTATTATACAAAATGACCAATGGGAAATCATTCAAAACCGACTATACGAATGCCCATCGAACCCTTTTCTTTAATATTCATACCCTCGAATGGGATAAAGATATTCTGAAACTTTGGGGCCTGGAGAAATTGAATTTACCCGAAGTTTGTGCGTCAAGTTCGGAGTTTGGCGATTTTGAATTGGATATAATAAATCTAAATCGTAAATCCCAAATCGTAAAGCGTATATTGCCAATTACTGCTATGATTGGCGACTCGCATGCCGCTACCTTTGGCGAAGGTTGCTTTGAAACAGGTACCGCAAAAATCACGCTCGGAACTGGAAGCTCAATCATGATGAATACGGGTTCAAAGCCCATTATTTCAGAACACGGCATGCTCTCTACGATTTGTTGGAGTACCGAAAACAGAGTCAATTTTGCTCTTGAAGGAGCAATCGTAGCCTGTGGTTCTACCATAGAATGGATAAAAAATGAGTTAAATTTATTTAAAGATGTAGCCGAAACTGAGGAAATGGCCTTAAAAATTGCTGATAATGCAGGTGTATACCTCATTCCAGCATTTAGTGGTTTGGGGGCTCCGCATTGGCAAATGAATCGTAGGGCTTCCATCGAAGGCATGACTTTCGGTACCAGCAAAAATCATATTGTAAGAGCCGCTCTCGAAAGTATTCCGTATCAAATCAAAGATGTAATCATGGCCATGAACCAAGATATGGGCGTTGATTTAAAAGCTATTTCGGTGAATGGTGGACTTACCCGCAATAGTTTTGTGTTGCATTTTTTAGCCGATTTATTAGGTGTACCGCTCAAAAAACAACAAAACCCCGACGTTTCGGCACTTGGGGCTGCTTATCTGGCTGGCTTAAAAAGTGGAGTTTATAAAGACATTGAGCATCTAAACGAGCTAAATTCAAAGAAAATAAACAGCATTTCGCCCAATTTAACTAACCAAACTGTAAAAACAGGGTATGTTGGATGGTTACAAAAAGTAAAAGAAATTACCCAATAAATGTCAACCTAAAAATCTCGTTTCCAAATATAGCCATCAAGAATATAATGCGTAAGCTGAGGCATTGATAATAAGGCGATTACAATAGAAAGCCAAAGATTATCAGTGAGGTTAATTATTGGGAAAAGTGCAAAAAACTCATCGTATTCGTGCCAAACGAGTCCATTCCAAAAACCTTCTTCGATGTAGGCGAATGCGAATAGAATTCCGATAAAAATCAAGACTCCGAAATTTGAAAACAGCAATTTCCAAAAACCCGTTTTCTTTGTTCTGCAAAATAATTTTCACGTTTTTCTGTTTGCTAATCATACACATCCACCGAAACTCCATCATTTTTTTCTTCAATCTGATAGGCCAAATATTGGGTTTTGATATGCTTTAACTGATTTTTGGCCAAAAGTTTCATCAAAAAAACCATTTCCTTCGCTCCAAGTTAGTACATCATCATCTTTGGCATTAGCAGCTTTTCCTTTTCGTGAAGCAAAATAATGAATACCCGCCCAAGCCGAAGTTTCGGTAATCGGAGTACCATAATCATCTAATAAACAATAGTTTACATACCACTGTAAGGGCTTGAC
>JACCDW011562956.1_pt1 | contig 10792 bp, 4 predicted proteins | sample 7449781 | NCBI WGS metagenome assembly JACCDW01 (sample SAMN15323449, study PRJNA562643) | freshwater metagenome | isolation source: river surface water | place: USA:Blue River Watershed | collected 2017-08-18
ATTGCTTATGGCAGTGTATTCCCTTCATTGTCTCCCTCTTATACTGCCTTGGCTGCCGGAACAAGGGCCATTGCCATCAGGGATACCCTGGCTCCAAGTACACAATATCCCATCAGCTTCAACACTGCATTGACTGGCGGGAACTACTATACTATTTTTGCCTATGATTCTTTGAATGCTCCCAAATACAAAGTGGTGCAGGACAATATCCAGGTGTTCAACGACACAGCTGCAAGGATCAGGTTTGCCAACTTCCCTTACAACCCAACAGCCATGCCCAATGTTGATATTTTCTCCCAAAAGCAGCAGGCAAATGTTTTCACCAACATCAGTACAGCTGCTGTTACCGATTTCATTTCATTCAGGGCCGGTGTTAGTGATACCTTGTATGTTCGCCCAACGGGTACCACAACCAACCTGACCCAATTGAATGGATTGGTAGCCACTGCAAAAAGAAACTATACTGTTATTTTCAGGGGAAGCTACCGTTCTACAACAGGAACAGCTGCAAGAACATTGACTTCATTCCTCAGTTATTGATTTAAGATTAGGATTGAATTTTATTACGAGCGCCGCGGGAAATCCCGCGGCGCTTTTTATTAACGTAAAATCGTAACATACCCACTCCGCCTCGGGCTGCCATCGCCAAGGTCAATTGCATAATAATAAGTACCGGCTGGCATGGGTGCGCCATTACGGGTTCCATCCCAGGCAACTGCATATCCTTCGGATTGATAGATGATTTGCCCGGCAGTATTGTAAACTTCCATCCTGCAATTTTTGTATTGTGCAAGAAACTGGATCTTCCAGGTATCATTGATGCCATCACCATTGGGCGTGAACGTATTTGGAATGTCCACAGCAGACAATACAATTACCTGCACAGTATCCCTGGCAGCACAACCGGCTTGTTTGTCAATGGCCTGCACAACATAACTGATGTCAACAGCTGGAGTACACAAAGGATTGAGCAAATTGACCTGATCCAAATAAGTGGATGGGCTCCAAACAAACTGGTACTCAGTTGCAGTGGGAATGCTTGCCTCCAGTGGGGCTTCACTGCCTTTCTTGATGTACAGATCAGGGCCGGCATTGATCAGGGGTGCAGACTTGATGAATGAGATGGCGTGCAACACCGTATCGCTGGTACAGCCCTGGTCAAATGCAATCCAATGCTTCACGGAAAAAGCTGTCATTGGTTTTTTATATGCATGCAATGCCAAGTGGCTTGACTTGCTGCTGAACTGCTGTCCATCACCAAAGTCCCAAAACCAAGTTGCTCCCGCATTTGATCCTGATGGAATGGAGGAAACAAATTGGATGGTGCTGTCAACGCAAGGCTTGCCATTCTTTGTTACAGCCACTGCATTCAGGTCAACAACAAGAACGGTTGCCGCCGTATCTGCCATACAGCCATTGTCTGTCAACACCGTATACCGAATGGTTTTGTTGCCTGCAGTAGTGAAGATTTTTTTTGCATCCCTGGTATTGCCTTGGCTTCCGTCAGGAAAATTCCACTGATAGGAAACCACATTGTACCCTTGAGCACTGTTGGATCCCATAAAACTGGATTCTTTTCCTATGCAGAGTACACCCGGCGAAGCGATAACAGGCTTTGGACCTTCTTTCACCCGCACATGGATGACTGTATCTTCTGTCTTGCTGCAATTGTCAAGACTTAAAGAGGCGTAGGTAACGGGAATTGTATAGTTGCCTGCGACAGAAAATTTCAGGTCTGCTGCAATGGTGTAGACATAATATTTTCTTCCGAAAACCAATGCAGAATCAACCGGAGTTGGATTGTTCATGATGGAATCTGCCTTGATGTTAAGCCCAACTGTCTTGCTGAATTTCCAATCTATCCTGTTCAGTTTATACGCCACTTTAATGCTGGCTTTGAATGGCGTATTGATGCAGGTAGAACTATCCACACCGGGCAAACTGCTTTTTGCATTTTTAATGCTGGCATAGGCATTCAGGTTGTTGACCAAAGTCCCAACATTGTAGCCATAACTTTCATAATATCCCAGGCCAAAGACCATGCCATTGAACGCGCTGTCGCATGAGACATTGTGCTGGCCTGCCATTCCCATCAAACGGACAATTGCAACAGCATAATCATTTTTTGTGGGATGGCGGATGATGTTGAGCGGATCAACCGCATTCCCATCTACCCGTAGAGAGGAAATTCCAGCAGCAGGAAGCACAAGACTCACATAATTGAAATCGATGTACTGGTTCCTTGTTTTATAAAAGGTGACTTTTTTGATGCCCTGCTCAACAGGACTCAGGTAAAACATTTCAGGATCACCATAGGGATTGTTGGCATCGCTTGCACAGGCATTCGAGGAAGGCATGAACTGTGCAACAAGTACTGGCTTATCAGATTCGATATAATCACCAGCATCGCTGGAAAATTCATAGTAGAAATTGTTGATCAACCCCGTCATCAAGGTTCCATTTCTTTTGACAATGGTAGAAGGGTCCTGTACAACGACCCTGTAAACATTGAGGAATGGCGTTACCAGGTCGGAGTTGGCATTGGCTAGGGTATGATAGGTAAGGTAGCGGGTGCCCCAGGTATTGGAAGGGAAAACCTGTTGTTGCATGATGTCTCCGCCGTTTCCAAAGCAAAGGGTATTCCGACTGGATCCTGAAAACACCGCTACAGGATGGCATTGTCCATCGCTGCCGGCAATGGAAAGGATTTTGCTGCCCGTCATGTCTACACCACTGTCGTATCGAAGGCGTTTTCCAAACACATTGAAAACCTCACCCCTTTTGAGGTCTACAGTGAAAGGCTGACCAGCTGGCCGACCACTCTCTGTTGTGCCGGAAGGGATGATTTCGATTCTCGTATTGTCTTCAGGTGCAACAACATAGAACCAGGAATGGCTGTAATCAACATTGGATACTTGTTTACAGTTGATGGAATAATAATTGTAGCCATAGGTTTCTGTTGGCATGACCATCATGGCACCGGATGAGTTCAGTCCGTACTGGTGTGCATTCAGTACAATCGGCACATCAGCCTTCACATGAATGCCTCTGTTGAAAAGCCCTTCCCCTGTTAACCTGGCATCCTGCAAACCGGCTTTGGGAATGACTACCGATGCATCCACACTGTTGGCTGGAACAACCACCGATTGGCTCCATCCATTGCCGGGTATGGAAACCACAACGTTTGCTGGCTGGGTTGTTGAGATGTACAAAACAAGGGTCTGGCTGTTGTTGCCGGCATTGGCATTGAACATCACATTGTGACCATAGCCCAACCAGAACTCCTTGCCGCTGTTGGACCGGTCCTGCGCAAACAAAGACCATCCAAACTGAAACAGCAAAAAGAACATCAGGAATATTGAGCGAAGCATTTGCATTGATCAGGCGGTTATCGCAGGATGGTTACATATCCAGTCATTCTCTTGCTGCCGTCACCCAGATCAATCACATAGTAATAGGTTCCAACCGGCATCTTTGCTCCATTCCTTTTCCCATCCCAGGGAGACTTGTAGCCATAAGACTGGAAGATCACCTGGCCAGCCGTATTGTAGATGTCAATCTGTGAATTCCTGTACTGGTCAAGGAAACGGATTTCCCAGGTATCATTGACACCATCGCCGTTGGGCGTAAACGTATTGGGAATGTCTACATCAGAGAGCAGAAAAACTTTCACGGTATCGGCTGCACTGCAAAGTGTCTGGTTGTTGATGGCATACAACAGGTAGGTAACATTTGCATCAGGCTTGCAAATCGGGTTCTGGGAATTGGGCTTGTCAAGGTACAGTGCTGGAGACCAAAGAAAAGAATAAGCGGCAGGGTTGGTGATGCTTGCGTCCATTGTTATGGAATTCCCTTTTTTGACGTACTTGTCCGTGCCCGCATTGATGGCGGGTGGAGGATGGATGATGACAGACCTGTTGAAAGGGGCTGAACCACATCCTTCTTTGCTGGTGACCACCAGGGATGCCGTATAGGTTTTGGGGGAAAGATAACGGTGTTTATAGGGTGATGGCTTGCTGACCTGGCTTCCATCACCAAGGTCAAGTTTCCAGGAGCTGATGTTGCCAAGGTTATTGGGCTGAAAACTGATCAGGGAGCCGATGCAAAAGCTGTCTGCAGCAATGGTCATGTCCGCTACCGGCGGAGGATTTACAACTGGCACCTTCAAAGTTGTGGTATCGCTGTTGCAGCCTTGGTCGATTACCACCCAGTGCTTCACAGGAATATTGGAACTGGCCACCTTGTACCCATGAGATCCTACATGTGTAGTCTTGCTGCTGGCCTGTTGGCCGTCACCAAAATCCCAGTACCAGGTAGCCGAAACACCCTGACCATTGGGAATGGAGGAAGTAAATGAAAGGCTGCTGTCTATACAGGCTTTTCCGCTGATGGAAAAGGTCAGTGAGGAGGGGTCCGATACAAAGAGCTTTTTTAGTGTATCAGCAGAACAACCATTGTCAGCAATGACAATGAGCTTGATGAGTTTATCACCCCCTTGTTGGAAAATCCTGCTGACATTTTTTGTGTCCGCCTTGCTGCTGTCCGGGAACTCCCACTTGTATCCCACAATATTGAAACCCGCCATGGTATTGGTGCCACTCAGGCTGATCGTGTTGCCAATGCAACTGACAGCTGGCAAGGCATAGTCTGCCCTTGGTCCATTTTTTACATTGACAAGGATAACGGTATCTCTTTTCTGATCACATTTGTCGATATCATCAGCAAAATAGCTCACCGGAATCTTGAACTGACCTGTGGTTGACAACTTCAGGTACTGGCCATAGGTATAGGTATAATAATTCCTTCCAAATATTTTGGTTACAGCCACCGGAACGGGGGCAATTACTGTTGTGTCTTTGGTGATGTTGAGTTCTGGCACTGCACTCAGTCTCCACTTGATGGAGCTGAGCTTGTAGGCCACCCTGATGCTGGGATTGAATTCAGTACCCAAACAGGTTGTAGAATCTGCCACGGCCTGGTTGCTGTAGCGGTTCTTGATGCTGGCATAGGCATCCAGGTTGTTGAGCAATGTTCCTGCATTGTAGCCATAGCTTTCAAACAATCCTATTCCATAAACTGTTGCGTTGAAACTTGAATCTGAACTCACCGTATGCTGTGCAGCCGCGCCCATGATCCTGCCCACAGCAACAGAGTAGCCGGGAAGGTTGGGGTGAGGAATGATGTTTTCCGGTGGTATGGCAACACCATCTACCTTCAAAGAAGAGATGCCGGTTGTAGGGATGTAAATGCTCACATATACATAATCGATATATGACTTGCGCGTGGTGTAAAACAAAATGCTTTTCTGTCCCTGTTCAATAGGACTCAGGTAAATCATTTCCGGATCCCCATAACTGATGATGTTCATGGTGGCACACTCATTGGCATTGGGGGTATACTGTGCAACCATGATGGGCTTGTCAGCCTCAATATAATCACCCGTCTTGCTGTTGAATTCATAATAGAAATTCTTGACAAGTCCGGTCATGACCACACCATTGCGTTTGACAACCGTTGTAGGATCCAGAACGCAAACCCGGTAAAAGTTCATGAAGGGTGCTTTCACGTCCGTCTGCGTATTGTTGATCATGTGATAGGTGAGGTACCGGGTGCCCCATGCCTGTGAAGGGAAGATTTGTTGCCCCATGTACTCGCCTCCATCGCCCCTGCATAGCCTGATGCCACCTGAACCTGAAAAAAGGGCAATGGGGTGGCAATTGCCATCCCCTCCGGGAACTGAAACAACCTTGCTCCCCGTCATGTCCTTGCTGGCCTGGTACAACAGGGAGCCGGAACCCAGCTTCCCCATCACACTATAGATCTCCCCTTTGTTGAGGGTAACGGTATAGGATTGACCAGGAAGCCATCCCAAACGGGTGGTATCTGAGGGGGTGATGATGATTTTGGTACTGTCTTCCGGAGCTACCACAAAGAACCAGGAATACCACTCAGGACCATTTTGCACGGTTGTGCTGTAACTGCCTGGAGGATTTGATCCTGATTGAGTCTGTGCATAGTTGACAGAATAATAAGTATACCCATAGGTCTCGACCGGCATCAGCATGGTGGCACCGGACACCATTGTATTGTACTGGTGGGCATATACTGCTACCGGCACATCGCTTTTGATCTGGATTCCTTTCTTGTACAGCCCTTCCCCCAAAATCCTGGCATCATCCGGGCCGGATTTGGGAACAATTACTGAAAAATCAACCGTATTGGCTGGAATGGCGAAGGTTCTGGTCCAGCCGGTGCTGTTGATGGAAACCGTCACATTAGCGGCCTGTGAAGCACTGATATACAGTTGAAGCTCCTGCCCATTGACAGGAGGCTCATTGTTAAAACTATAGTTGAAGCCATAACCCAGCCAGAATTCCCTTCCCCAATTCGATTTGTCTTGTGCTGCAATAACATTGCAAGCAAAAAGCAAAACAATTAGAAAATAGTGCCTGGATCTTAACATGGCTGGCAAATTTAAGGAATCAGGGGTGGGTTTTCTTAATAATTTGTGAAAACTAAGAATTTTACTAACTTAGGCGCCTTACGAGAATTAACCAATTCACAACCAAAAATGACCAACATGATGAACCGACGCTCCGCGAGGATGTTCCATCTCTTTTTTGCACTTTGTGCAATCCTTGTTTCAACCTTCGCCTCAGCACAGGGTACTTATGATACCAACAAATGGCGATTCAGCAATCCAAAGCCATTTGGAATCACCATCATTGACGTAGAGTTCCTGGACGACAACAATATCCTTGGGGTAGGATCAGACGGAGGAATTGCCAGGTCTACCGATGGAGGAAAAAGCTGGAGCTATGGTGCTTTCACCTTTCCAACAGCTGCAGGACCCATCACCAGGCCTTCTTTTAATGATATCCATGCCGTCAATACAACCCTTGCCTACGCTGTAGGTACAGGTGGTGCCATGGTCAAAACCACTGATGGTGGAAAAACCTGGAACCTGGTGAAAACACCTTTGTTCAACAGGGGCAGGAACATCAATGCCGTCTGGTTCGTCAACAAGGATACTGGTTACATTGGTGGCCAACACAATACCCCTGATTCATTGCCCAAGCTTTATTTCACCAGAAATGGTGGAAATACCTGGGATTCAATGGCCGCTCCAATGGGAGGCAAATCAAGGATTGGCTATGTAAACAACCCCAGCCTGGCACCCATCATCGTTGATGTAACAGCAAAAGACAAGGAAATTTATGCTATCCAGTTTGTCAATGATAAACTTGGCTACATTTCCGGTTCTGGATTGAGCACCTATCTCCAACATCCCGCTGTCGCGGCTGCAACAGGTCTACCCAATGGCACAAATACTTCGAGTGGAGCACACCATTCAAGTTTGCTTTGGAAGTTTGACAATGGCACACTCACCGACTATTCTACCTCCAAAGAGAGATTGGGTTATACTGGTGTTCCTGCGGGAACGGTAACCAATACCACCAGGTATGGATCTCCTAACAATACAACCCAGACCATGAGGGCTTTGCACATCATCAACGACTCCACAGTGTTGTTGATGTCTTTCAACAATAATATTGTTCTTAGGGTGCAAACCGGAAAGAACGACAGCACCGCCAACGTTGCTGTTCCTGGAAGGTTTGAAAAAGGCAAGTACACAACGCTGAACTTCCCCTTCCCTCCTGTAACACCTATCGTATCTATTCCAAGGGTTCAGACCCTCTTGATTTCCAATCCTTACAGGATTGTAAAAGCGCCCAATGGAAAACTGCTTGCACCGGGTAATTTCGGATTGATGGCCACATCAACGGACAATGGTGTTAACTGGAAAATGGAAAATTCCCTTCCTCAAGGAAAGAATTTCAGTGGTAATGGAACCTGGGCCATGGACATTTCCCCCAGTGGTAAATTCCTGACCATGGGAACTTTCGGCGTATACGCTGATTCCAGTGCTGGTGGAAAGTGGGCAACAAATTATCTTACAACTCCTGCATCAGCCAGCTATTTTGAGATTGAATTTGCAGATTGTAACAATGGTATAGCTACTGGTGGCGGATCTGTTACAGTTACCACAGATGGTGGAAAAACTTGGATAGACAAGGCCAGGCTTGATTTTGCCAACCTGAACATCAGCATCAATGCCCTTGCCTATCCTGCTGTTGACAAGGCTTATTTTGCAACCAATGCTGGATCCCTTTACCGTTCAATCGACAAGGGTACAACCATGGATCCTCTTTACTCCAATCCCAACCTACAGCTTCAAGACGTTGTAGCCATCGGTAAGGATACTGTAATGGTTGTTGCATCAAGCGCCTTTAGCGTTGCCGCTGCAAGCCGTACATCAAATGTCATTCGCTCTGTGAACAATGGTGCATCATGGCAAGTGATCGGCGGATTCCCCGTAGGATCAACTGCTCCAACATTGAGTAAAATTTTCTTTCCAAGCAATACCATTGGATATGTTGCAGGAAACAGGGGCGCTGTCTATAAAACCACCAACGGAGGCACCACATGGACCAATATCAGCCCATTCCCTGCCTTGAACGCCAGCATGAACTATACAGAGATTTTTGCTCTGGACAACAATACTGTGTTCGTTACCGGTAACGGCTTCCCCAGGAAAGTTGTTTACAAATCAATTAACGGTGGAACTACCTGGACGGATATCACCAACAACCTGGCCACCCTTCCAGTTGGAAACCTGAATGCTATCCTGATGCATGATGAAAACAATGGTTACGTAGCTACACCTGGCGTGATGGTTTCCACGAACAATGGTGGTGCTACATGGAACCTTGAAGTTCCTCCAACTGGCAATATTTTTGAAACAATGGCTTTTGCACCAAAGACCGTCCCTGCAGGAACACCCATTTCCAACAGGAGATTGTTTGTTACCGGTGTAAACGTCAGCGGTGCTCCATTGATGGAGTTTGGTGATACAACGCTTTTGAAAGTTTCAACCACAGAAACTTCTACTCCTTCTTGTGCCAACGTCGCCAACGGAACCATCACCATAACTGCAACGGGTGGAATAGCTCCTTACAGCTATAGCCTCAATGGCGGTGCTTTCCAATCATCCAATGTGTTGACAGGTGCAGCAGCTGGAAACAATACGGTTATCATCAAGGATGCAGCTTGTGAGTCCATTACCAAAACCATTGTAGTGGCAACACTTCCTGCACCATTTGTCAACGCAGGACCAGACAAGGTGATTGTTGCTGGCGATGAGATTGGTCTCTTGGGATCTTCAACAGCAACAGCAAAATCAATTGCCTGGACTCCGGCCATCTACATTACATCTGGTGCATTGTCATTCACCACTTATGTAAATCCTCCGACAACCACCACTTACAAGCTCACCGTAGTTGATGAAATTACAGGTTGCTCAGGAAGTGACGACGTATTGGTTACTGTTGCTCCTTATTGTATTGCAGTGAAAAATGCCTTCACGCCAAATGGTGATGGCCAGAACGACAAGTGGCTGGTAACCAATGGTGGAGCATGTGCCAAATCCATTGCTGTCAAGGTTTTCAATCGCTACGGACAATTGGTCTTCAGGAATGACAACTACCAGAACAACTGGGAAGGAACAAACGATGGCAAGCCGATTCCTGATGGAACCTATTATTATGTCATCACCTACAACCTGGTCAGCGGAAAAACATTCCAGACAAAAGGAGATGTAACCATTTTAAGATAATTCAAAAGACAGAACATGAAAAAATACATATACCTCGTTGCATTATCCATTGTCTTTACCACTGCATCTGCACAGCAGTTGCAAACATCTTCCCTGTATGATCTTCAGGGAGTATTGCACAATCCGGCGATGGCAGGCATGCAATCATCCAACTTTGTTGGGGCAAGTTACCGTTCACAATGGAGTGGCATCACCGGCAGTCCAAAAACCACCAATGTTTTCGGATCATTTGCCGTGCCAGACAAGTTGATTGGATTGGGCGGCTATATTTACAGTGATGTAACAGGTCCTACTTCTAGGACAGGCGCACAGTTCTCCTTTGCCAAGCACCTCCCCTTGTCTGATGGTTCCGGAAAGTTTTCAATTGGAATTGAAACAAGGTTGTTCCAGTTTGGCATTGACAAGAACAAGCTGGGCCTCACCCTTGGCAATGACCCCATTCTTGCGGGTGCAGAGACCAGGACAAAATTTGATGCTGGTTTAGGCCTTGCTTTCACCAACGAGAAATTACAGGTTGGTATCTCCGTTGCGCAGTTGATTCAATCCAAGCTTGATTTTTATACCGGGTCACAAACCCCTTCCGCCCAGGGTCGTCTTTACAGGCACTTTTACCTGCACACCAACTACAGGATTGATGTGGGTGGCGGAACCACCATCGTTCCAAACATGCTCCTCATTTACTTGCCCAGCTCAAAGGTTGCTGAATTCCAGGCGGGTGCAAGGGCTGAGCGTGAACTGTTCTGGTGGGGAATTGGTATCCGCTCCAGGCAAAGCTACATGCTCTCTGCGGGCCTGAACATCAACAAAAATTTCTCACTTGGTTATGGGTATGACAACTATATCAGCCCCATCAGCACCTTTGATGGTGGCGCCAATGGACATGAGTTGTTGCTTCGTTACAAATTCAACAAGAAATAATTCGGTAATCATATTGTACTAAAAAAGGGGTTGAACGTTCAACCCCTTTTTTTATTCCTAGAATTTCCAGCCAAGCCTTAAGACTGTTCTATTCATCCTATACTTAACCTGGTTCGTAACAGTTCTGGAAGACTGGCTTACTGGATTCCATATCTCAGACTCAAAAGATTCTTCCACGGCTTTCATCACCCATGAAAC
>JACCDW010367121.1_pt1 | contig 10790 bp, 6 predicted proteins | sample 7449781 | NCBI WGS metagenome assembly JACCDW01 (sample SAMN15323449, study PRJNA562643) | freshwater metagenome | isolation source: river surface water | place: USA:Blue River Watershed | collected 2017-08-18
CGCAGGTGCTACGGGTATCCAAGGCTCCATTGGTTTGACCGGAGCTGCAGGTGCTACCGGGGCTGCAGGAACCAATGGTACCAACGGTACGAATGGTGCTGCTGGAGTGAATGGAAAAACGGTATTAAACGGGACTTCCACCCCAGGTGCGGGTATAGGGGTAGATGGTGATTTTTTCATCAATACCGCCTCCAATACCTTGTTTGGACCCAAAGCAAGTGGAGCTTGGCCTGCGGGAGTTTCCTTAGTTGGGGCTACAGGTTCTACTGGAGCTACTGGCTCCATTGGATTGACCGGAGCTGCAGGTGCTACCGGAGCTACAGGTAACAATGGAGCTGCCGGAGCTAACGGAAAAACGGTATTAAACGGGACTTCCAACCCATTAGCAGGCACTGGGGTAGATGGTGATTTTTTCATCAATACTTCAAACAATACCTTGTTTGGGCCCAAAGCAAGTGGTGCTTGGCCTACGGGAGTTTCCTTAGTAGGAGCTACAGGTTCTACCGGAGCTACAGGCTCCATTGGTTTGACTGGAGCTGCAGGTGCTACCGGAGCAGCTGGTGCGACGGGTGCCACAGGCCCTGCTCCTTCTGGTACGGGGATAGTGACTGTTAGCGCCGGCATTCTTCAAACTCCTGGAGCACTTACAGGAGATGTTTCTACCTCAGGTTTGGTGGCAAGTATCCCAGCAGGTAGGGTCACAAATGCCATGCTTCAGGGAAGTATTGCCGCTAGTAAGTTGGTAGGGACGGATATTACCACTCTTGGAACCATTACTTCAGGGATATGGAATGGAACCACCATTGCCATAGCGAATGGTGGAACAGGATCCTCTACTCAAAATTTTGTTGACCTGACAACTAATCAAACTATTGGAGGGATTAAAGATTTTCAAAAAGCAGTGACCAATACCGCGGCACAAAACGAGAGCGCCTTGCTGGCCATTGATTTTTCAAAAAGCAATTTAGCCTACACCAGCGGGGGTGGTGCTGGTCCAACCTATGCATTAAGTAATATCAAAGATGGGGGAGCATATTCCTTGATTTTGACTAGAACAACCAACTCCGGGGTAGCCACATTTACAGCTGCTGGATTTACATTTAAACAAATGGGAACCACCGCCATGACCACCGGAAAAAGTCATATCTACTCTTTTATTGTGGCTGGATCAGTAGTATATGTCAGTATGGCTACTGAAAATTAAGCACTTATGAAAAAAATTTTTCTCATCGCCTTGCTTTTGAATCTTGCTAGTATGGGTCAACTTCATGCCCAACTATTTGGAGGACAACTTAAGTCCCCCACTACTCCCTATCCTGGTGGGACGGTACATTGCAACCCTCAAAACCGAACTGATGTGGTGCCGGTGACATCTACTACAGGAAAAATTTGGATGGATCGTAATCTTGGGGCAGATCAAGTAGCTAGTTCCAGTCAAGATCCCTTGTCCTACGGCGATTTGTACCAATGGGGAAGAGGATCAGATGGGCACCAATGTCGAAATTCTAGCACGCAGACGGGCCTAAGTTCGAGCGATGTGCCAGGGCATGGAAATTTCATTACGACTACAAATTCTCCACTCGACTGGCGTAATTCTAAAAATGATAACCTATGGCAAGGGATTGCCGGAATCAATAATCCCTGTCCAAAAGGATTTAGAATTCCGACCCAAGCAGAGTTTACAGCAGAAATTGTTACTTGGACTACAAATGGGGAGAATGATGATATTGGGGCATTTAACTCAGTATTAAAACTCCCTTCATCAGGCTTTCGGAATAATGGAGATGGCGTAGTAACATTTACTTCTTTAAGTATTCGATTTGGAATTTTCTGGTCAAGTACTATTAATGGAGGTTCTGCTCAAGGTTTAGCCATCAGAAATACTACTTCTGCTATAGATACCTACATCGGAACTTATAATAGATCTCGTGGCTATTCGGTGCGGTGTATCAAGAATTAAAGAAAGGAAGTTTGTATCTTCGAGGCTTCTCAAACTCCTGGTTTGAATTCTTTTTCTAATGGGTACTAAAGGCACAAGAAGTATGAAAAATGCGGTTTTTCTGTTTTATTTTCTAGTTGTTGGCGGGTTTCATTCGATAGCACAAACCTTGTCAAGCACCTTTCCTCCTCTTGCCCATCAAACGATCACTTTGGAAGGCACAAAAGGATTTGATACCTATTTCATAGGAACAGTAAAAGCAGATGAAAAGGGGCAATTTAAGCTCACCTATTCTCCAGCAGATTATGGAATCGCCTTTCTTTCAGGGGAAGACAAAAAGCCTTTTGTAGTGATTTTGGAAAAATCTGGGGTCCGCTTGGAAGGGCAACTGCTTAGTGAAGCTAGCAGCATCCGAATTTTGGAAGGGCAAGAGAACCGCTGGTTTGAGCAGTATACCCAAGAACAGGGGAAGCGGGAACAGGCTTTGAGTGCCTGGGCCTACTTGCAAAACCTATATCAGCATGACCCGCTTTTTGCACAGGAGAAGGTACCCAATCAAGCGATTGATACTGAAGTTTTGCGGATTCAGCAGGAGGATGGACGGTTTATCGAGGGGCTTCCGGCCGAGAGCTTCGTCCGTTGGTTTTTGCCCATCCGCAAGTTAGTTAGTTCCGTCGGAGCTGTTGCTCAGTACCGTACCGCAACGCTTCCACAAACTATTGCTGCCTTTCGGGGTATGGATTATGCTGATCCTCGTTTCCAGAAGAGCGGACTTTTCCGAGACCTATTTGAAAGCCATTTTTGGTTGCTCGAGAATTCTGGGGGTTCCTTAGATTCCATATATGGGAAAATGGAAGTTTCCATAGATGCCATTTTAGCAAGTGCAGCAAAGAGTGCCCCCCTTTACAACGAGGTAACTGCCTATTTGGTAAAACTTTTCGAACGGCGTAGCTTGAGCAGTGCAGCAGAATACTTGGCACTTACCGCACTCAAACAAGATAAAGTGGTACTCCAATCCCGGCTAGCGATGCAGCTGGAGGGCTATCGGGCCATGAAGGAGGGAACAACCGTTCCTGAAATCCAGTTTGCAGGGGACCTCTTGCTTCAAGGCAAACCCATTACCCATCCTACCCGCTTAACTGAGGTGGCAGCACCCTACCGCTTGGTGATTTTTGGTGCCAGTTGGTGCCCAGCTTGCTCTGAAGCAATGGCCGAATTAATCCCCTTGTATGAAAAATGGAATCAACTTGGATTAGCAGCCATTTTTGTTTCTTTGGACACGGATCCCAAAGCCTTTCAAGCCTATTCCGAGGGCATGCCATTCATCGCATTCTCGGATTACAAGAAATGGGATACTCAGGCTGTTTCGGATTACTATGTTTCTAGTTCTCCTTCCTTTTACCTGATTGATCAAGAAGGGAAGCTGCTATTGCGTCCTATTTCTGTGAAGCAAATTGATGCTTGGGTGGATTGGAAGATGGGGAGAAGTAATTAACTGAATTTGGTAGTTTAACGAAGCAGAAATATTACTTCTTTAGTTGACTTTTTAGGAAACATTACTGTGATTCATACCAATAGGATGCGGGAATATCAGTTTGGACTTCCAACATAATTCGATAAGGTCCGGCACCATCATTTTTAAAAGATGGTCCAATAAACCAGAGGTACCCATTTCGAACGATTGCCCGTAAAGCGTTTGGATATTGTTGACCAAGTTGGGCGTTGGAAAGAAAATAATCAGTGGAGGTTAAGCGATCAAAGCTGCCTTGATCATTGATGTAAATCAATTTACGAAGATCAATCCCAGTCGTTGTATTTGGGTTTCCAAAAGTAAAAATTCGTGTAACTATATCTGGATCATTATCATTTTCAATATCAATTACATCGAACCCGCTCATCGCATAATAGTTTTCAAAATAAGCACCAAGGTCTTTGCCCTGTTCATTTAGTCTAAAGGGAGTAAAGGTTTCATTTCCTTGGTTGTACCACAAGGTTAATCCGTCGGATTCGAGAATCATATCCTTTTTGCCATCCTTGTTTAAGTCATAAAAGCGTTTGTTGGTAGGCATATTTCCCGTAAAGCCTCCTGTAGGAGATACATTTCCCTTTTGTAGATTGGAATAACTACCTGTTTGGGGAGCTAGGGTAGGGATGGGATTACTGATGTATTTGGACTGCTGAAAATTTTGAGTTGAGGCATTAAATTTCCAAATTTTAATCGATGTATTTGGGTAACTAGTGCCACCGCCAATTCCAATCAATTCATTTTTGGAATCGCCATCGAAATCAAATATTTCCGTATCTCCGCAGCATCCCCCGGGAAAATCCCCTGGCGGGAGAACCGAAAGTTGTTCTTTGTAGGTTCCATTCCCATTTCCAAAATAGACATGGGGGTCATCGGGATTACCAAATCGTGTTCCCAAATGTGCACCAGCTACATCCAGAACCCCATCCGAATTCAAATCTCCAACGGCAATGTCATGGTAGAAGCTTTTATTCTCAGAAACCTTTTCCCAGGTAATGTTATCCCCACTAAATTTCCCCACATACAAGTTGGAATGTGGCCAGGGTAGGTTGGGCCATTCTGGTCCATGATCTCCTATCGCAAAGCCTTCCCCATTTTTCAACATTTCATGATTTCGAATGTCACTCAAGTCCACGTTTGAAAATATATTTTCTACTACCCACTGTGTTTCGCCTCTTCTAATTCTGAACAAGGGAAGTGTGGCATTGCTTGGGTCGTTCCAGTTAACCGATCCATCAATGATGTATTCTTTGTTGTTCCGCAAGTAATAAATCGCGTGAACCGATCCCATGTTTTTTGGAGCGTTTTCGACCTTGATGGTGTGGATCAAAAACTTCTTTCGTTCAAACTTCGCGGTCACATTTTTCTGCTTGTCTACAAGGATCCTTTTTGGACTTTCCTTCCCAGTCAAATCTCCCTCCCAGCCTTCAAATTCCCATCCTTCCTTGGGCTTGGGGGTAAGCTCTACGGTAGTGCCGTGGGGATACTCTCGGCCCGATGGGTTTGTTACTATTTTTTCTTCTACCGTTCCCTCTCCTTCAATTTTTATATTTAACGGATAGTCTCGCTTCACAAATACTCCAGTGATAGCCTTATTTGAGGTCATTGTGATTTGGAGAGGGGTGGTACTTCCAGTAGCATCCCCTTCCCACTGTTTGAACACCCAATTCTCGTTGGGTTCAGGAGTAAGTGTCACCTGCGATCCTTCTGGATGGTTTGGCACTTGAGGGGAAATGGTAATTTTTCCTCCTTCGGCAGGAGTGCTAGTAGTAGTCAGGGTGTAAGTAGGAATCGGTTCTTCTACCTCGCAAGAGGTGAATCCCAGAACCGCCAGTAGAGCACCTACCAGTCCTTTCGTGAACCAACTAAGGTTATTTGACATAAAATTTTTCTTTGAGTCCTTTGGCGTATTTATCGAAATCAAAAAATGACTCCTCAACAAACTTATTTCCTTTTCTTAAAAAGACGGATTTCTTTTTTATATCATTCTCAGGATTTGTATAGGGATAAAGCCCGCTATCGTTATAGGTAATATCTTTTAATCCATCCCCATTAAAGTCAAAATAGATTAGTCTGTTTTTATAATCTTGATTCCCTCGATTTAAATTGATAGTATAGGTAATCCAGCTATCGTCTTTCTCAAAATCTCCGTTTTTGTTTTGAATGTAAGTCGCTAAAGCCCAGTCTTTATGATGGGTTGCGCTAATGCTTACAATATCATTGAGCCCATCTTTATTTAAATCATCAACTATGTAATCAAACACATTTATTGCATCTGTTAATGGTGATGCGTATTGAATAAATTTTTCTTTAAAGCTTCCATCCCCATTATTCAGTAAAATCTGATTTTTCACATTAGTTCCTATCAGCACATCGTTGAACCCGTCTTTATTCACATCAAATATTTTTGTGTAAAAGGCAAAGTCGGTTTTTATGGTCACATAATCTTTATTTGTGAAGTATGGATAAGTTTCAGCACCCCAAAATATATAAGTGTGGGCGTTTGCTACTACCACCAAATCGGGCAACTTATCCCCATTCAAATCCCCTACATCCCCATGCTCATGTGCTAATTGAGATGCCAATTCTTTTGGTTCTAATTCTAGTTTAACTAAGTCATAGCCCCCTTTCCCATCGCTAATGCATACGGACACGGGTTCATTTGGATTGTTGGGAGAGGCCTCATCCCTATGTCCATGAATTACCAAATCAACATAATTATCTGCATTTAAATAAACAGGGGTGACTTTAGTAGGTGCTCCGACAAAATTTGTTTTATCATTTAGTAGATTTTGCTCTTCATATTTCAAAAGAGTCTTGTTCCAAATCAAAAAAGATAAATTTGCTTTTTTACCCCCAAATGCCGCTCCGGCATTGAATACATCAATGTATCCATCGTTATTAAAGTCTCCATTACAAACGGCCTGTGTCCAAACACAATAGGCATCTAAGGCAGGGGCTGGGAATACTTCATAGTTTTTTTGAAATACCCCAATCATTAAATCACTCAGAACAGGTGTATTTTCCCAGTATTCAGTTCCTAAATTCTTAGCGGAAGGATTTACAAGGTAACCTGTAAAGCTCACCTCATTAGTTAATTGATCTAAGGGAGTAGCTATATCTTCTTGACTACATCCCAGCAGGATTGTGAGTGGTACTAGGAGTAATTCCTTTCTAATTCTAAAATTCATTCGTTCGTCTTCTAGTAAGGAAGTCCCCTAAAGAACTACCTATCCATATCTGGCTTTCTAAATGTAGTTAAAAAGGCCCTTAATCAACTTACTTCAATTTTCAAACCTCATGTAACTTTCAGAATCCCTACGTTCACCCTTCCTAGCCTTGATTTACCGAATAACGACCCGGGCCGGAAATCAAAATCGATAAAAAGACAGTAAAGAAGAGCAAAGGAAGTTCCTTGTCCCCAAAAGGATCATCTGCATGTGCGTAAAAGGCCGCGACGAGCATGGTAATCATGAGTGGAATCGTGGCCCAACGGGTTTTAAAGCCAATCATTACAAAGATGGAGCAGGCTACTTCCGCGAAAATCACTAGCGCCAAACTGATTTCTGGTCCTAACCCAAAAGGGTCAGCAAATTTTACCGGCCCTTCGCCAAAAAGGCGGTCAAATTTGGGTAGCCCATGCGTAAGCATCATACCTCCCGATAGGAGCCGAACAAGCAAAAGTCCAAGGTCTTGAAGTTTCATAGCTGTAGTTTTTTTTGTTGAATTAATGCCAAACGCAGGTTACCATTCGTTTTTTGCCATTGAGGTCTCGGTGCATCTGCACTTCGCTATAGCCAAGTGATTGCACGAGTTGTACCAGTTCTTCGGCTAGGTTCTCGTAGATCTCCAAATATAATTTTCCTCCCTGCTTCAGTAACTGTTGGCCCCAGTTGCCGATGGCTCGGTAAAACAAGAGCGGGTCTTCATCCGGAACGAAGAGCGCAAGGTGCGGCTCAAAATTTAGGACATTGGCATGCATTTCTCCTTGATCCCGTACCGGGACGTAGGGAGGATTGGAAACCAATACATCAAAAACGTCAAGATTTGGAATGACTCCCAATAAGTCACCTTCCAAAAACTGCACCGTGGCTCCAAGTTGTAGGGCATTTTGACGAGCAACTTCCAATGCCTGCAGGGATACATCCAAGCCATACACTTCGGGATTATTTAGTTCCAATGCCAAGGTAATCGGAATACATCCGGTACCTGTTCCCAAATCCAAGACGCGCAGTCTAGCCTTGGGATTTTCTTTGATGATTTTATGTACGAGTTCCTCCGTTTCGTTTCGTGGAATGAGCGTGTCCCGCGTGACGCGAAAGCTTCTTCCATAAAAAGGAGCTTCCCCAAGAATGTATTGAATCGGTTCGCCAGTCAGCAGCCGTTGAAAATCTGCAAGAATGGGTTCAGTATTCGTCGCGCTTGAAATAGCAAGATTGAGTTCGGCCCTTCGTAATCCCAAGTGCTCTTCAAACAACCAAAAAACAAGGTTTTCTGCTTCCGCCTGCGAGTAAGCGGTGAGCTGAGCCGATAAAGAGGCCAGCCATTCAGCATAGGTTTGAAATGTGTGCATCGAGTGATCAAAAATAGAAACTTCAATTCACATACCCCTCACTTTAGCGTTCGATTAGGTAAATAGTTGAGTGCATTTCTCACTTAAGTAGTTATCTCTAAAAAGTCCCGCATTTAATCCAAGTAAATATCGTAACTTAATTCTTTCAGTTTTTTGTCCATCATGTACCGGGGAGAACTTCAATTTTTTCTCCTGGTAGTGGGAATTTTTTCGATTGATTTTTTTAGGCCTAGGGCAACCCATTTTTTAGATTTTACTACCCTTCCTCCAAAAATAACGCAATGGAAACTCGATTCTTGCACCAGGACCATTTCTGTTCAGCAAGTAATAGGAGGTATTCCTCCCTACGATTTCTATGTCTTCAAACAAGATTCCCTTGACTCGAGCAACTGGCAGGTGTACCGCTTGATTAAGGAGCAGTTGCCTCAAATTTCGGGCTTGCCTCCTGGCGCCTATCGGCTAAAAGCAGTGAATGAGGGGATTAGCTCCCCTTCATTTTCCACCAACATTCTTGAAATAAATTTCCCCGCAGATCCTGAGATTGAGTTCACCTTTGATTCTTCCATTTGTTCGGGTGAAAGCCCCGTTATCGTAGGTCAACTTCTTAATTCAGAAGTTCCTTTACCTTTTTGGTGGACAGCACGAGTTTTGCTCGCTCCTGAACTAGGTGAAGTACTTGGCTACACCACCAATCCAAAAGTTCCGCAATTCGAACTTTCAGATACGCTGATCAATACTGGCAGAACAGCAGCCAAGATCTCCTATCAACTCCAAGCTTTGGTCGATGACTGCCCTAGCCCTGCTCGGACAGTAATAGTTCAGGTAGATCCCCAAGCCCGAATTGAGGCTAGAATTTCGGAAAGCATCGTTTGTTCAGACACCCCCTTTTCCATCTCCCTCCTTCCCCAAAGCTGGGGCCTTAGTCCCATGCAGGTACAGTGGTCAGCCGAACTGCTCTTTGGTCAAGTCACAGGCTTAGACCAAGGCGGGCCATTCCAGGTGACTGCACTTTCCCATATTTCCCAGATTCTTGCCAACCGAGGAACTGTTCCCGCTCGGGTTAGATATACCTTTTTTCCTGCCTTTCAAGGCTGCGAAGGGATTCCTGAAGTTGTAGAGGTAGTAGTCCTTCCAAAGCCACAAGTGAGCCCGCAAGAAGACTTGATCGCTTGTCCTGGTGAATGGATTTCGGTACCTAAATTCAATTCCAATCTCACCGAAGATTCCATAACCTATTCCTGGGTGGTTTCCGATCCTTCCATTGGTGTCAGTAGTGGAACAGGAGATCGTATTCCTGAATTTGAGGCAATCAATACCGGAATGAGTTCGAAGAGGGCGCTGGTAACTGTTAACTCCAAACTTAATTTCCAAGGCATCTCCTGTACGGGCACATCCCAAACCTTTTCCATTACTGTGAATGCCCCCATGGTTGTTGAAGAGGAACTATCCAACTATGCAGGATTTGGAGTGTCCTGTACGGGTGCTTCGGATGGAAAAATTAAGCTCCATACCAGCGGTGGCAATTTGCCCGATGAAGAGCTTCGCTATACCTATTCTTGGACAGGCCCCGAAGGATTTGTCTCCACAACAAAAGATTTACAAGGCCTTCAGGCAGGGGAATACCGAGTTCGCATTACTTCTAGTACGGGCAACTGTACACTTGAAAAAAGCCTCATACTCAACCAGCCTGAGGCACTTTGGATTCAATCGGTTTCTCCTGCGGAGACTGTGGTAGCCTTCTCCTGTGCGGGTGATGCATCAGGAAAAATTCAGGTAGAAGTAGGAGGAGGTAGCGGAGAAAAAAAGCTTTTCTGGACAGCAAAGGATGGGGGCATACTTCCAGCTGGGATGGAGAATGCTTCCTTGCTTGAGGGGCTTAAGCGAGGCACCTACCTCCTCAGCGTCACTGATGGCAACGGATGTAGTATCGAGCAAAACTTCTCCATTACCGAGCCTGAACCCTTGCTAATTACCCAAACAAAGGTGGATAACTTTTGCTTTGGCGGGTCCTCAGGGCAATTGTCGGTAATTCCTTCAGGTGGAATGGGGCCTTATACCTACTCTTGGACAGGGCCAAATGGATTTTCATCCACAGTAGCCAGCCCTCAAAACTTAGTTTCTGGAGTTTACCAAGTGACTATCTCCGATGCCAATGGCTGTGGACTTCTAGGGCCTCTATTGACCATTAACGAGCCCTCAGCATTTGCCTTGACGCAAAGCAAGGTAGACAATGTGTGTTTCCAGGGGGCTACTGGAAGCATCTCAATTACTGCCTCAGGAGGTATAGCTCCTTACAGCTATGCTTGGACCGGACCAAATGGATTTTCAACTACCAATAAGGATCTTTCCGCCTTGGTTTCAGGAACCTATCAAGTAAGGATCACCGATGCCAATGGCTGTGGACTACTAGGACCTCCATTGACCATTACCGAGCCCTCAGCAATTGCCTTGACGCAAAGCAAGGAAGACAATCTGTGTTCCCAGGGTGCTACTGGAAGCATCTCAATTACTTCCTCGGGTGGTATAGCTCCTTACAGCTATGTTTGGACAGGTCCAAATGGATTTTCATCTACCAATGAGGATCTTTCCGCATTGGTTTCAGGAACCTACCAAGTCACGGTTCGGGATGCAAATGGCTGTACTCCATTGGTTGGTTTCCCAATTACGATTACCGAACCGGCACAGCTTACACTTGCTCAAACGTCTGTCAACAATACTTGCTTCCAGGGGACTGCAGGGAGCATCACGGTCAC
>JACCDW011046641.1_pt1 | contig 10788 bp, 10 predicted proteins | sample 7449781 | NCBI WGS metagenome assembly JACCDW01 (sample SAMN15323449, study PRJNA562643) | freshwater metagenome | isolation source: river surface water | place: USA:Blue River Watershed | collected 2017-08-18
GCTGTGGTGTGTAGGCGATCAATCGCCTCAACTGCGATATTGACAGATGTATCAAAACCAAATGTGTAATCGGTGTTATTGAGATCGTTATCAATTGTCTTTGGAACACCGATGACCTTGACGCCGAGTGCATCTAGTTTGGTTGCAACGCCGAGAGTATCTTCTCCGCCGATTGCAATGAGTGCATCGATTCCCTGATCAGCAAGGTTCTGCTTAATGCGCTCTACGCCATTTTCGATCTTAAATGGATTGGTACGTGAAGATCCAAGAATTGTTCCACCGCGAGGCAGGATGCCGCGAGTAGTCTCGAGGTTGAGCTCCATGGTGTAGTTCTCAAGAGGACCTTTCCAGCCATCGCGAAAACCGACGAACTCATGTCCGTACTCCTTGACACCCTTACGGACTACCGCGCGAATAACAGCATTAAGTCCTGGGCAATCTCCGCCACCTGTAAGTACACCAATACGCATTTAACTAAACTCCAAATGTGAAAATGGGCTTATTAATTAAGCCAAAGAGTGGTCAACGTTGACAGGCACAGTCTAGCCTTGCCCCATGGCTAATCAACTCATCGCAGGCGTGGATTCCTCGACCCAGTCGGTAAAAATTGTGATTCGTGCAGCAGATACCGGTGAGTTAGTACGTCAGGGGCGAGCAGCACACCCAGATGGAACAGAAGTCGATCCTGCACATTGGAAGAGCGCCCTTGACGCTGCGATTGCAGATGCTGGTGGACTAGAAGACGTTGCTGCAATTTCAGTAGGCGGACAGCAACATGGAATGGTCGCACTCGATGAAGCCGGTGATGTTATTCGCCCTGCCTTGTTATGGAATGACACTCGCTCTGCCGAGCAGGCAACTTCTCTCAACGCTGAAATCGGTGGCAATCAAGCGATGGCAGATGCTGTTGGATCTGTATTGGTTGCATCCTTTACCGCATCAAAAGTTCGTTGGATGGCTGAAAATGAGAAGGCCAACGCTGATCGCGTTCGTGCAATCGCTCTCCCCCATGATTGGCTCTCTTGGCAACTACAAGGTGGAGTAGAAAGTGGAAGAGATTTCGCGAAGTTATTTACCGATCGTAGCGATGCTTCAGGTACTGGATACTTTGATCCCAAGAGTTCTACATACAGGCGAGATATTCTGGCAATGGCGCTGCTCTCAGATCGAGAGATCTACCTTCCAACCATTATCGCCCCATCTACATTTGGCGGTGTAACAACTTCTGGTATTCCAATTGCTGCAGGTGCCGGTGACAATGCTGGCGCAGCACTTGGCGTGCAAGCCCAACCAGGTGATGTTGTGATCTCGCTAGGAACAAGTGGAACTGCCTTTGCAGTCTCTGGCACACCGACCCATGATCCAAGTGGCGCTGTTGCAGGTTTTGCCGATGCATCCGGTCGATATCTGCCACTTGTCTGCACCCTTAATGCCGCCCGCATCTTCGATGCTGCAACAACAATTCTTGGTAAATCTCACGATGAAGTCGGTGCACTTGCGCTGACTTCTGTGCCCGGTGCACACGGTTTGACTCTGCTGCCTTACTTTGAAGGAGAGCGCACTCCTAATCGCCCCGATGCAACAGGAGTCTTCTCTGGAATGACAATTGCGAATTCAAATCCTGCAGATATTGCCCGCGCCATGATTGAAGGAATGTTGTCAGGCCTTGCCGATGCAGTGCAATCACTTGTTGACCTTGGCGTAGATATCAAACGCGTATTGATTATTGGTGGTGCTGCAAAGAATCCTGCAGTCGGTCAGATTGCTTCTGCCCTCTTTGGTCGTCCAGTTGTTATTCCGCCAGCAGGTGAATATGTTGCAGATGGTGAAGCAAAGCAAGCTGCATGGGCACTTCTTGGTGGAGATACTGCGCCAATCTGGGATTTAGGAAAAGCGGTTCAGATCGAAGCGGCAAGCACTCCGGAAGTTCTAGAGAAATACCGCACGCTACGTGATGCAACTGTTAATTGGTAAGTAACCAGGAATCAGCTAGTAACGCGAATACCTTTACCAACGACAACAACGCCACCATCTGAGATGGTAAAGCGAGCTCGATCGCGTTCAAGATCTACGCCAATCTGAGCACCTGGCTCTACGATCACGCTCTTATCGAGAATCGCGTGGCGAATAACAGCGCCTGCACCGATCTGAACTCCTGGCATTAAGACAGAGCCATCGACAAATGCGCCTTTGCCCACGTGTACATCGTAAGAAGTCACGGTGCGATTGACATGGCCGCCGGAGATAATGGAACCCGCACCCACGATTGAATCTTGGGCAATGCCTGATTCGCTAAATTTGGCAGGAGGAAGTGAAGGTGGATTGGTCAGCAGCGGCCATTCACGGTTGTAGAGATTAAAGATTGGATGGATCGAGACCAGATCCATATGTGCGTCATAGTAGGCATCGATAGAACCTACATCGCGCCAATATCCGCGATCACGATCGGTAGCACCCGGTACTTCATTATCTGCAAAGTCATAGACCTTGGCTTCACCATTGCGTGTAAGCATCGGAATGATATTTCCGCCGATGTCGTGGCGACTTTCTACATCCTCTGAATCTAGGATCAGCGCCTCTTCCATGACATCACGCTTAAAGATGTAATTACCCATTGAAACTAGTGAGAGTTCGGGGTGACCTGGCATTGCAGGAGGATCAGAAGGTTTCTCGTGGAAAGCCTTAATGGTGATTCCATCTTCTGCTAATTCAATGACGCCAAAATCATGGGCCTCAGAACGCGGCATGCGGATAGCTGCAACCGTGACCCCTGCACCGGTACTGAGGTGCGCATCAAACATCTGGCTTGGATCCATCCGATAGACGTGATCGGCGCCAAAGACTAAAACGTGTTTTGGATTCTCATCTTGAATGAGATTGAAGTTCTGCAAGATTGCATCGGCAGAACCTGTATACCAACGTGGACCTAAACGTTGCTGAGCAGGAACTGGCGTAATGTAATTTGAGAGAAGCGTCGACATGCGCCATGTTGTTGTGATGTGGCGGTCGAGTGAGTGCGATTTATATTGAGTCAGCACTGCAATGCGGCGCATCTCGGCATTTACTAGGTTTGAGAGAACGAAGTCGATCAGGCGATATGAACCACCGAATGGAACTGCTGGCTTTGCGCGATCGGCTGTCAGAGGCATCAGGCGCTTTCCTTCACCGCCTGCAAGGACGATTCCGAGTGGTGTTTCAAAGCGCGCCATGGGTAAACGATACCCTTAGGGCTAGATTAAACCTATAGATGATTTTTCTATTCACATGGATATAAAGGCATGAGAGATGGAGTAGGCCAGATGCGTATTGGAATCGTCACCAAAGAGTGGCCTCCTGCCGTCTATGGTGGAGCCGGTGTTCATGTCGTTCAACTCACCGCAGCCCTGCGCACCGTCTCTGGAGTAGATGTCGATGTTCATTGCTTTGGTGGCCCGCGTAACGATGGAGCATTTGGCTATGAAACACCACAAGAGTTTGCATCTGCCAACCCTGCACTACAGGCGCTAGCTACAAATATGTTGATTGCCCATCACTTAGGTGGCGTTGATGTTGTTCATTCGCATACCTGGTATGCCAACATGGCAGGACATACTGCCGCTCTTCTCTATGGCAAGCCACATGTCATTAGCGCACACTCTCTTGAACCTTTACGCCCATGGAAGGCTGAACAACTTGGCGGCGGATACGCCATCTCGTCATGGGCTGAAAAGACTGCATATGAAGCAGCCTCTGCCATCATCGCAGTCAGCGATGGAATGCGCGCAGATGTGATTAGCTCGTACCCAGATGTTGATCCAGCAAAAGTTGTCACGATCCGAAATGGTGTAGATACCAATGAGTGGTCGCCGGTGATTGATCCATCTATTGCGCAGAGTTATGGAATCACAGGTCGTTACGGAATATTTGTAGGACGCATCACCAGACAGAAGGGTTTAGCCCATCTCCTGCGAGCATGGTCACAGGTTCCTGATGAGTACGGCCTTGTCCTTTGTGCAGGAAGTGCCGATGAAGCAGGAATCGGCGCCGAGTTTGAAAGCTTGCTGGCAGAGCTACAGAGGAGTCGCAAAAATATCTGGTGGATTAAAGAGATGCTTCCTAAGCCGCAACTCATACCTTTACTCAGCGGCGCCGATCTCTTCTTATGTCCATCCATTTATGAACCACTCGGCATCGTCAATCTTGAGGCGATGGCCTGCGAAACTGCCGTTCTCGCCTCTCGCGTTGGTGGAATTCCTGAAGTTGTTGCAGATGGCGCTACTGGCCGCCTCGTGGATTACACACCTGATAGTTCGCGCTTTGAAAGCGATTTAGCCTTAGCAATTTCAGAGATGATGAGTGAGCCAGAAAAATTACGCGAGTACGGCGTTGCAGGTAGAGCGCGCGCAGTACGTGAATTTGGTTGGAATGCAGTCGCTCAGGCTACAATCGCCCTCTACCGCAGCGTTCTTTAAGTAACGATCGCGTCAACGAAGAGGATTTTCCAACCCATGTCACGCAAGAGCGCATTGATTTTTGGCCTTGTGGGCTTTCTCTGGGGAATTCCTTACCTCTTTATTAAGGTCGCAGTCGATGAAGAGACCGGATATTCACCTGCGATTGTGGTCTTTGGACGCGTTTTTATTGGTGCCGCAATTCTTCTTCCGCTGGCCATAAAAGATCGCTCTATCTTTGCCGCCCTTCGCGGTGGAAAGTATGTTGCCTTCTACGCTCTTCTTGAGATGGTCATCCCATGGATTCTTATCGGCACAGCAGAGCAGAAAATCTCATCAGGTCTTGCAGGTTTGTTGATTGCCTCTGTACCAATCTGGTCAAATCTGATCACGTACTTCCAAGGTGATCAGGAAGCGCTCGAGAAGAATCGAATCATCGGTATCAGCGTTGGCTTTATCGGCGTCGTTCTCATCGTTGGCATTGAAAGCCTGACCGGATCCTCTGATCCACTCTCGATTGTGATGGTGATCGTTGCAGCTATCGCCTACGCCTATGCCGTCATCATGATTCGCCAGAAGCTCCCTGATGTATCGGGAATTGCAATCAATGGCGTTGCGATGGCGATGACAGCGATCTTCTACCTTCCATTTACCATCGCACTCTGGCCAGATCACAGCATCGCACCAGAGGCTACATACTCAGTGATTGCACTCGGTATCTTCTCAACCGGCATCGCATTTGTCTTCTTCTTTACATTGCTTGATGACATTGGCCCAACGCGAGCCTCGATGGTGACGTATTGGAATACGGCAATCGCAGTCGTCTTAGGAATTTTGATCTTGAGTGAACCACTTACTGCGGGAATTGCTATTGGATTGCCACTTGTCATGCTTGGTTCGTGGCGAGTTAACCGTCGCCAAAAGGTTTAACTCTTACTTCTCTGAAAAACCTAAGCGCTCAAGTAATTTGGGATCGCGCTGCCACTCTTTTGAAACCTTTACATGAAGTCCAAGGAAGATACGTGCGCCCATTTCGCGTTCGATATCAGCGCGTGCTCGCATACCAATATCTTTGAGGCGCTCACCCTTATGTCCGAGCAAGATACCTGTCTGCGAATCGCGCTCAACATGGATCGTTGCATGAATATCAAAGAATGGTCGTGAGCCCCTCTCCTCGCGCTCTGACATCTCATCGATAGTAACCATGATCGAATGTGGGAGCTCTTCGCGAGCATCACGGAGCGCGGCTTCGCGAATCAACTCACAGATAAGTTGTTCAATACCTTGATCGCTCTTCATATCTGTGGGATAGAAGGCCGGGCCAACAGAAAGGCTCTTTGAGATAAGTGAGGCCAACAAGTCGATCTGGTCGTGGATTGCAGCAGAGATCGGGACAATCTCATCCCAAGAAAATCCAACAGCCAATTCATTTATGCCAAGGAGACGGGTTGCTAAGTTCTTCTTTGATACCAAATCTGTCTTTGTGACAAGTGCAAATTTCTTAGCACGCGGATGCTTTGCAATCTCTTGTGCAAGAAATTCATCTCCCGCACCTGAGGTCTCATCTGCTGGAAGGCACATCAAGATCAGATCTACTGAATCAAGGCTCTCCCCCACAACGGCGTTAAGGCGATGGCCAAGAAGTGTCTTTGGTTTATGGATACCCGGGGTATCTACCAAGACCGCTTGGAAATCTGAACCGTTGATAATGCCGCGAATCGCATGGCGCGTGGTGTTGGGATGTGGAGATGTGATTGCAATCTTTGATCCCACAAGGGCGTTGATAAGAGTTGATTTTCCAGTGTTTGGGCGGCCGACAATAGCGACAAAGCCCGAACGGAATTCACTCATGGCTCTATTCTCGCACTAGCCCAACCCTTTTACCTAAACAAGAAGTTCAAGAGATGAAATCAATTCGACTGCATCGTGAACCGATGTGACAATCTCAGCTGCTCGCTCACCAATGAGCCGATGAGTGCCTTCAGATGTAGGTGAGTTGATTGGCCCCGGAATTGCCATCACAGGTCGCATTAATTCGGCGGCATCACGAGCAGTACGCAGTGATCCACTGCGAAAGGCGGCTTCAACAACCAAGGTGCTTACCGAAAGCGCTGCGATGATTCGATTGCGAGTAAGAAAGCGTGATGGAAAGGCAGGTGTGCCTGGCATCACCTCGCTCACGATTGCACCGAGTTCGGCAATCTCAGCAAAGAGGCGATCGTTGCCTGCTGGATAGTTGATATCGATTCCACTTGCAATGACAGCGATCGTTAACCCTTCTGCAATGAGAGCACCTTTATGGGCATGGGTATCGATTCCATATGCACCACCGCTGACAACGCTCCATTCGCGATCGACAAATCCTGCAGCGAAGTCACTAGCAATTCGCGCTCCATATGGGGTGGGGTTGCGAGTACCTACGATCGCGATAGATCTACTCGTGAGCGATTCAACTTTTCCCTTCACAACTAAACCTATAGGAGGCGTTGCTAAATCATTGAGTTGAGCTGGCCACGAGTCATCTGTTGGAACAATGAACTCTCCACCCGCCGCAGTAATTTTTTCAAGAAGCGCAGGAGCTCCATCTGGATGCAGATTAGATAACGCTTTTTCTGCCTTGCTAGAGCGATAGAAACCATCTTTGATGCGCACCAGCATCTCTTGCGCGCCAAGGAGTGCAATCTCAGATCCCCAGAATGTATTTCCGCATTCAATTGCGGCAAAGAGTTCAAGGCGAGCACTTTTCTCATCGTTCACGAAATACCTCCTTCGCGTAGCGCATAGGCATGCGTGACATCGTCAAGCGTCGGTTGGTTACGCCCGGCAAGATCGGCAAGTGTCCAACCGAGGCGAATGACTTTATGTAAGCCTCGAGCAGTTAGCCTTTCGCGATCGAGCTCATCATGGAGAAATGCCATCGCCTGACGATCTGGTTTGAAATCAGTGCGTAGATCACGCGCTGGAATCTGACTATTGAGAGTAAAGCCGCGTCCTGCAAAACGTTGCCCAGCGATTGTGCGCGCTGCCAATACTCGCATCGCAATCACCGCACTTGATTCACCAAGAGTTTGCGATGAGATATCTGCGCGGCCAACAGGTTCGACGGTAATGCGCATATCGATACGATCCATCAACGGTCCAGATAACTTTCCGAGATAGCGCCGCACCTGTACCGAAGAGCAACTACACGCCAGCCCCCTGCCAGCAAATTTTCCACACGGGCAGGGATTTGCTGCAAGAACTAAGAGAAATTGTGAGGGGAAGGTGATGTTGCCGATGCTGCGCGCAATCGTGATCGTTCCAGATTCAAGGGGCTGACGTAGAGAATCAAGGATCCCGGTGGCACACTCTGGCGCTTCATCGATAAAGAGAACTCCGTGGTGGGCTAACGAACATGCCCCGGGACGAATCACATGAGCACCTCCCCCGACCATGGCAACACGTGTTGCGCTGTGATGTGGTGCAACAATTGGTGCGATCCGCGACATCGGCGAACGTTGAGATAACGTCCCCGCAACTGAATGCAGCGCTGTTACCTCAAGGCTCTCTTCGGTAGTAAGCGGCGGCAAGATGGTTGGAATGCGACTTGCAATCATCGTCTTTCCAGCACCCGGTGGTCCAATTAACAGGAGGTGGTGGCCACCTGCTGCAGCAACTTCTGCGCCAAATCGTGCACGCGATTGGCCGGCAACATCTTCAAAATCTAGAAGGCTCTGGCTATCTACCTCGATCAGATCTGGTGTTGCACTTGTGCCAACGCCTGTACGGAGAAAAACGAGAAGTTCGCTGAGGTGGTTAAAGGCAATGATCTTCATCGATTCCAGCAACGCACCCTCATCAATATTTGCAACTGGAATAATTGCTCGCGTGATCTGCTCGCGATGACCGGCAATCAGTGCAGGCAAAACGCCATTTACTCCACGAATAGATCCATCGAGTGCGAGTTCGCCAAGAATTAGCGTTGAGTCGATAGATTCTTGCGACAAAGATCCACTTGCTACAAGGATCGATAGTGCGATCGAGAGATCAAAGCTAGACCCGCTCTTGGGAAGCCATGCAGGTGAGAGCGAGACAGTTACTTTGCGATTAGGCCATACCTCACCTGAATTAGTCAGCGCTGCCCGCACGCGATCTCGTGATTCAGTAAGGGCCGCATCTGGCAGCCCAAGTAAGTTGTAATGAGGAAGTCCATCGCTAATATCAACTTCAACTGTTACTGCATTACCGGCAAGACCAACTAAGCCCATCGATGTCGAACGCCCCAGACTCATAGGATGTTCTCCCTTACATCAATGGTGTGTGAACCATCTGCCGCTAAAAGAACTGCTGCGACATCTATGGAGAAATCACTTCCAAGATGGTGATGGGTTGCAAGCCAGGCAAGTGCCAAGCGTTGCAGCCTGCGCGCTTTATTGCGATCGATCGCCTCGAATGGATCACCGAATGCCAGGGAAGAACGTGTCTTGACCTCAACAAAGTGGAGCAGACCTTCGGCGCTACAAGCGATGATGTCGATCTCGCCTTCTTTGATCCGCCAATTACGCTCGATGATTTCATATCCACGAGATTCTAAATATTTGGCGATTACTGTTTCCCCAAAGGCTCCGACTTGGCGATTTCTACCTTTTCCAACACCTGCATGGCTCATGGAGGGCAGAGTAGATATCTACTGCATGGTCGATCGCAGTGCAGTTAAACGCTGTGGGTAAGTTAGAGAAGGGCAGCGATATTTGAGAAAGATCTGCGATGAATGGGTGTGACACCATACTTTTTCAAGGCATCTGTATGGCTCTTGGTGATGTACCCCTTATGAGATTTCAATCCGTACTCTGGATAGATGAGATCGAGTTCGCGCATGATGCGATCACGGGTGACCTTTGCAATAATCGATGCAGCACTGATACAGGTAACGACTTGATCGCCCTTCCAGACTGCAAGGTTAGGTAGCGCTAGCCCCTCAATGGCATAACCATCGGTGAGAACATAGGCCGGCGTTACATCTAGCCCCTGCACAGCTCGGCGCATTCCATCGAGGTTGGCTGCATGTACTCCACGAGAATCAATCTCTTTATTGGTGATGATCACTACAGATACTGAGAGCGCAGCATCTGTCACAACGTCAAAGAGCTCTTCGCGAACTTTTTCCGAGATCTCTTTTGAATCACGTACTAAGGCAAGTTGATCAGAGTGTGGATCTTTCAAGATGACGGATGCAACAACAAGAGGGCCAGCACATGCGCCACGACCTGCCTCATCTACTCCTGCAAGCGGTGAAATACCTGCTGCATAGAGGCGATCTTCAATGACCTTATCGTCGCTCACTTTGTAGCAAGTGGATCCTGAGATGGAATCAAACCGATGCGATTAAATGGCCAGATTGTTGCAACTACTTGACCTGTAATTTTTTCAACAGGAACCATTCCATTGTTGACATCATCTTGATGCACACGTGAATCTCCACTTGCACCACGATGATCGCCCATCACCCAGACCTTGCCTTCAGGGACTGTGATATTGAAATCTGTATCACTGGGTGTATTTCCCGCAAAGATATATGGCTCAAATGTTGGCTTACCGTTAATGGTCAGGACCTGATCTTTTGCTACGACGTTATCTCCGGCAACGCCAATAACGCGCTTAACTAGATACTGCTTTGCTGGGTTTGGAATGACGCCGACAAGGACGAGGCCCTCACGGATGGCACTAATTATTGCGTTTCCAGATGTGGAACTTGCATCAGGGAGCCAACCTGCAGGATCACGGAAGACAATGACATCTCCACGCGAAATATCATTTCCAATAAATGGCAGACGGTTAACAGCTACGCGATCTTTAACCTGCAGCGTATTTTCCATCGAACCTGATGGGATATAGAAAAATTGTACGAGGAAGGATTTAATAAGGAGCGAAACAAGAAGAGCGAGAACGACCAGAAGTGGTAATTCGCGAAGGAGTGAACCTTTGCGCTTCATCTATGAAAGAGCGCTAAGACTATTCAGCTTTTTTATCAGCTGAGGTCTCTTCCGTTGCAACCTCTGCTGAAACTTCTGCTTCAACTGCAACTTCAGCCTCAACTGCTGGAGTCTCAACAACTGCCTCAACCGCTGGAGTCTCGACTACTGGCTCAGCGACTACCTCAGCGGCAACCTCAACGATTGGTTCTGGAGTTGAAAGAATTCCATCGCCGTAACCTTCAACGCCATCGCGCTTTTCGCGAATCTTGGCAGCCTTACCGCGAAGATCGCGAAGGTAGTAAAGCTTTGCCCGACGAACATCGCCCTTCTTGACGAGTTCGATCTTTTCAATAACTGGTGTGTGAACTGGGAATGTACGCTCAACACCGACGCCGTATGAAACC
>JACCDW010428886.1_pt1 | contig 10785 bp, 9 predicted proteins | sample 7449781 | NCBI WGS metagenome assembly JACCDW01 (sample SAMN15323449, study PRJNA562643) | freshwater metagenome | isolation source: river surface water | place: USA:Blue River Watershed | collected 2017-08-18
CCCCAATGCATGGGTCCCCATTTTGCATCATAGGGATAAAACTGATAAAACAAATGAAAATATCCTTGAAAATAAACAAAACCATTAGGATCATTCATCCAACCAATCAAAGGCATAAAATGAAATTTATGTCGATGAATTAAATTCACTTGATGACTGAAATTCTTAATATATTCATTGGCATTTGTTAATGAGAAATCCATTTGATTGTGTCCTTGTCTATATCAAATCACTTTGAATACGTAATTCAAGAGGTTGTTGATGATGTTTTGAATGATCTTATGGCACTGATCACGATTTTGTCCATGATGAAATGACGACAGTGACAGGTCAAAGAAATTTCCTTGACCTGTCTTGAAAAAATTAAGCTAATTCAATAATCGTAATTGAGTCAAAGTAAATCTCTGCTTGACCTGTGTTAAATGATCCAAATTGAAATAACAATTCAATTTGTTCATCAAAGGATTGTAAATTTTCGGTTTCATAACTAAATGTTTTCGAGGTTGTTGTTAATTCAAACATCGTTGTCACCTTAGGATTCCATTGACCCATTGGATTGACTGCAAAAAAACCATTGAGCGTTTTTGAAGCACTTGCAACGAACTCAACTTTATATTTTGATCCATCTTTAAACAACACATCTTCAATGTAAATTTTATTATGCCAATCTGTGTCGCCAAAAACCGATACGTTATAAACTAGTTTTTCAGTTTCAACATCCACATATAAACTTGCAGCCGCTGGGGCATTTTCAAAACTTCCAAAACCTTCTGGCAATCCTGTAAATCTAGTGATATCTTCACTAAACCCGTCATAAGAAATTAGAACCACATTGCTGATGGTAATCACCACTGGATTGGCTTGGCCACCAAATTGGAAGAACATATCGAATTCATTGATGTCGTTGGCGTTCGTTGTGAATGTATGATTAACAACTCTCGTTTCATCTTTATTTAATGAGGGCCCAGACCAAATATAATTTTCATCACGACCAGAAGATTGTTGGGATTTGGTTCTAGCAATATATTCGTATCGAATGGCTTCATTGGCGTTAATAGTATAGGTTAATTTATAGACTTTGTTTGCTTGGAGTTGTAGGGGTTTTTGGAATAATTTTTGTTCCCAAATTCCTGCGACTGGATTTGTGATATTAATCACTGCTTTGCCGTCCAAGACACTAGCAGAAGATGCGCCATTATTATTTTCATAAGTCCAACCATCCCCACCTGAACTTAGGTTTGTAAATGGCAATCCGTTGCTTTGAGGGTTTGAATTGGCGACGATGGTCAAATGACGAATGTAAACAGAATAATCGGTAGTTCCTTGTCCGCCAACGTTAAACATTAGTTCGGCTGCTGGGTTACTGACTTCTGCAGAAAAGGTATGGGTATAGGTACGGTATTCTGTTGGAACTTCTTGACCCCACATGCCTGCATATGGGTCCCATGAACCTGGTGTTTTACCATTAATGACAAAAGCAACGCCCGTTAAGAGTTTGCTGGCTTTGGCTTCTAAACTAATGGTATACGTTGTTCCTGCACTTAAACTAATGCTGGTAAAGATTTGATTATCTCCATCTCCATTTCCTGAAATGATTGGTTGATAAACAAGAGCACCATTTGTTACTGTAAGTGCGCTAACTAGTTGCCCATTTTCCTTTGAAACAAAACCTTTTAAAGCGGATGGAGCAATAGAATCAAATGTATATTCAAGACGACCAACTTCACTAACTTCAAGATTTTCTAAGACCGTTAAGAATAAGGTTGATGTGGTGAAAAGTGATGTTTCAACAGGATCCGTTGCTTTCAAACTAACCAAATAAGATCCAGCTTCTTGTGGGGTAACAACGCCACCAACAATGGTGGCGGTTGCTGGATCCGTAGTCACAACAATTTCATCAGTAATGTCAACATCACCAAATGCAGTTGCGGTGACGCCTTGTAATACGTTGATTGAGTCTCCTTGAGTAATTTCCGCCGTTGCTGGTAATCCAGTGATAACGGGGCGAGTTCGTGTTTCTGAGGTGGTATTGCACCCAACTAACACGATTGCCGCTAATAAACTAAATGATTTAGAGAGTGTATTATTCATGATTAATTCCTTTTTTTGTTTTTTTCTTTCTGGAACGATTGGTTTGAAAGGTAACTGATCGATTGTAGGTAAGGCACAAGCAATAAGATTGCCCAGTTGCTATAAACCATTAAATAGATCATCAAACCACTTAAAGCCAACATTGCGATGGTGTGTCTAATTTGAGAAAAGGTAAGCAAGATGGTATTGATAATAAGTTGACTCAAGTTGACACGCATCTTGAGTAAGATAATCGGTGGATAGATCAACAAGATGACAAGTATTGTTGAAGTCGTATATGTAACGAATTGACTAAACCAATCTTGATTCATCGACAACACTTGTAGATTGAGGTATATCAATGCCGCAAGCCCAAACTCAATCAAGGTTAATAGGCTTAGGTTTTTGAAATTTTGTTTGACGGTGTCGACCATCGATCGATACGTTTGTGCTTCAAAGAAGACAACAATCGATACAAGACCTATATACGCTGGTAGGATTAGGATTCCCGAGACAATAAGCAATAAATTGAGTGTGATGTAATCAAATACATACTCACCGATTTTAATCCATCGTTTCATTGGCTACCCATAACGTTCATATGCGGTTTGGTATGCCCCCAGCATATCATTAAGTTTCATTTGGTTGAGTTTGCTAACATAAGCACTCCATTCTGAATTGGTAATCTGTCCATTCAACAACCATTGGGTTGTGGATTGATAAATATATGAATAAATATCATTGCCAAAACGATTAATCGTATTGATTTCTGAGAGATTAAAACTAACATTAGGGTATTGTTTTACATCTTCAAAAACATACGGTTTGATATAAACATCCAGCAATTCTAATCTGAGTCTAGCACGATACTCCATCACCAAGGTGTTTTGCCATTGTTCGTCGGATAAGTAAATGACACCCATGGGTGCATGCTTAAGTCTTAACTCATCTGCAGTCATGCCTTCGGGAATCGGTTTTTGAACAAGCAAACCTTCCGCATTCAATTCTTCTTCATAAACAATGCCAATTGGACCGTAGTTGATTTGTGCAGAAATCACTGGATCATAAAAGCGGTCAATCCACGTTAACAAGACTTCTGGGTGGGCTGCTTTTGAGAAGACCACAAAATTACCTTTAGAAATTTCTTGGTTGTTAGATACACCGACGTTTTGTTGGCCATTAGGACCAATCAATGGGGGTAATGCTACATATTGCGATTGCCATTCTTGTTTAATGACCGTTTCTTTTTCCCACCAATAGAATGAACCTAAGCGAGGATGGGTGCCTTTCCCTTTTGCTAACAGATCAAAGTCTCCTTGTGTCAAAACATCTCTTTCGATTAATCCGTCTTGAATCCAGCCCGCATAGAAATTAGTGGCGTTTCGATAGGATTCTAACGCAGCGGTGAAAACAACTTGATCGTTAACAACGGTAAGGTGATCAATGTTTTCTGGCACCCCAAAGGCTGCATAGAGATCGGATTGATTGCCTTGCCAACCACCAAATCTAAAGGTAAGAGGAATGAGATTGGCTTGAGTCAGTAAACTGGCATTGGTTTTCATCGCTCGTAAAATCGCCTCATAGACTTCGAGTGTAAATCCATCGACGATTTGATCATCGACCTTTAACAACAATGGCTTAAGTTGAATGTTTTCTTGAGTTGAAGCCTCTTCAAGGTTTCCGCCTTCGATGGAAACTCGAATGGGTTGTCCATTCAATAGAATTAAATTTTGACTAGAAAGTAAGTTCACCCAATTTTTGTTAATGAATAGAATGTTTGGGTGTTGTAATAAACCCATTTCTTCGACTCTTGGAAGGGCATAGATTTTACCATCTGGTGCCGAGATCACGCTTCTAATGTCAGGACGTTTTTCTAAAATGTTTTTGAAGTTAGGCATGTTATCAAGGTATTCGTCAAAAGAGATGATCGTCCCTGCAGCCGAATATTGGATGATGTCGCGATCAGAAAAACCAGCATGATACATCGCATCAGGTAGGTTACGGGTATCCTGAATAATCAGTTGCTTGGTGGTAGCAAAAGACTCTTCAGATAGGTTTGTCCAATTAATTTTGACGTTGGTATCATCAAACATTTTCGTAAAAATATCCATGTCATTGTAGTTTGTTGCCAATGCATTTTTGGGTGAAATGATATCGTATTCGACGATCTTTTCAACAATCGGCAATCCATTAGGATTGTAACCAAGATCTTCAAGGGTTTCCGATGGGGTGGTGGATGGGTCACCACAGGCAACCAAAATCAACGAGAAACCACTGAGTAACATCAAACCATTCATCTTTTTCATATCCTTCTCCTATTTAAAACTTCCCACCAGGAAGCCTTCTTTAAAAAATCTTTGTATAAGCGGATAAATGAGGATAATCGGTAAACTAGAAACGATAATAACCCCGTATTTAATTTGATTAGCGAGTCTTAATCTTTCATAAATATCTTCTCCAGTAATCCCTCCTGAGACATTGTCATTCACAATCAAAATGTTTCTTAAGACGATTTGTAGAGGATAAAGCTCTTCGCTTCGAATAAAGACCATGGCATCAAAATATGAGTTCCATCTGCCTACTGCGTAAAACAAAATCATCACGGCAATGATTGGTTTTGAAATTGGCACAATCACTGACCAAAAAGTGCGAAAATGATTGGCACCATCTATTTGTGCTGCTTCAATGAGTTCGATCGAGACGTTGGATTCATAGTATGCCTTAACCATAAACATGTTCCAAACACTAATGCCTTGGGGAATGATCAAGACCCAAAAGGAATCGATGAGACCAAGATTTGAAATCAAAAAGAAGTAGGGAATGATACCTCCTCCAAAAAACATGGTGATGATAAAGAACCAAAGCATGATCTTTCGATATGGAAGGGTTGGCCTAGATAAAGCATAACCAGCGGGGATGGTTAATAGAATATTCAGCATCGTCCCAATTGACGTATAAAGAATGGTGTTTTTATACCCATTCCATATTTGTGGGTCGTTTAAAATTTTGATATAACCACCAAAGTCAATCACGTCAGGAAATAACCAAACTTCACCGTTGAGAACCGAATCTGGATTGGAAACAGAGGCTATTATCATAAACCAAAGTGGATATAAAATAATTAATGCGAATGCTGTCATAATCACGACAACAGCAAGATGAAAAAATTGATCCCCTTTTGACTCTTTAAGTTTGTTTCTTTTTAATAGATTTACCATAAACTATTTTCCGAAAACTTTTTGGCACCAAAATTGGCAAAGATCAACAAGCAAACATTGATTAGTGAATTAAACAATCCAATAGCAGCAGCATATCCAGGTTCGCTAAACCCCGTTAAACCAATTTTATAAATGTAGGTCGATATAATTTCAGAAGCTTGTAAATTCGTGCCAGTCTGCATCAGTAAAACTTTTTCATAACCAACACTTAGCAAATTGCCCACTGACAAAATCAAAATAATTGAAATGGTCGGAAAGATGGCTGGAAAATCCACGTGAATGATACGTTTAAACCGACTGGCACCATCCATTTTTGCCGCTTCATGTAATTGCGGATCAACACCGGATAAGGCGGCAAGATAAATAATGGATGACCATCCGGTTTCTTGCCAATTTCCTGACCCAATGAATAAAGGTCGAAACCAAGAGGATTCTAAAAAAAATGATGTGCGTTGCCCACCCAATGCGATGACGATATTGTTCACTAAGCCATATTCTCCGAAAAATAGAAATAACATTCCGACTAAAACCACAACAGAAATGAAGTGTGGGGCGTTAAAAATCGTTTGAAAGATTCCTTTTAACTTTGTACTGCGTAGTGAGTTGAGCAATAAGGCAACAATGATGGGTAGAGGAAACCCAATGATAAAACCTAGGAAACTTACTAAAAATGTATTAACCAATAAATTTGTGAATTGAAAACTTTCAAAAAAACGAGAGAAATTATCAAATCCAATAAATGTTGAACCGCCAATGCCTAAAGCAGGATTAAAGTCCTGAAAAGCAATGATGATGCCATACATTGGGATATAAGCAAAAATAAAAGTGAAAGCAATCGCCCCAGACAACATCACCAGCAATTGCCAATTACGGCGAAAACCATACTGAAGTTTATTTAACTTCAAAATTCGCTTTGGTTTTTGAGCAGGCGAGTATGTCATGGACACCCTCCGTATTTAAGTTCATTTTATGAAGATAAAATTGTGATATCAACAAATAAACAAAATATGTGCAAATGTAAATGTAACCGCTTTACAAATGTGCATATGTATCATAAAATCAGTAATATGAATTCTAAAACATCCATTCAAATGATTGCAGATGCTCTCGGGTTGTCAAGAAATACTGTCTCTAAAGTCATTAATAATAAACCAGTGCCAAACATAACTAGAGAGCGTGTGATTAAGAAAGCGATTGAAATTGGTTATAAGGGTTTTGGGCAAGTTAAGCAAAATGAAATAAGGCGTTTAAAGCTTCTTTTATTGGCGGGAAAACCGTTGAGTAATTTGGATTTTTTCATGTCATTAATTAGGGGTGTGGAAAATCTTGCAACGTCACTTAATGTGGATTTTTTTCAGTACACGATGAATCCAAACACCTCATTTGAACAATTACAAAATTATATTAATACGTTAAAAATTGATGGGATCATTGTCGTTGAATTGTATGATGAGGTCTTTTTAGATCGCTTTTTAACGCTACAAATTCCAATCATATTTATTGATGGGGCGTTGGGGCTTAAAAAAAGAGAAGGAAACTATGATGTGATCCTCATGGAGGGAAGGGACCTGGTATATCGCCTTGCCCATGAGTATTTGAAAAATGGTTATAAGGATATTGTTTTTTGTGGGGATTATCAGCATTGCCAGGGTTTTTATGAGCGGTTTTTAGGAATCAAAGATGCCCTCTCTGATCATTCACTTTCTGTCAATTTAAACCACCACCTTATTTTTCCAGACGACTCGCCCATCAGTGATATGGCTTGGCTTGGAAAAAAAATCAACCATTTAAATAGAAGACCAAAAGTAATCTTTTGTGCTAATGACTATATTGCCATCAATGTATGTAAGGCAGTTCAACTTTTAAAATTAAGGGTTCCTGAGGATGTCCAAGTTATCGGGTTTGACAATATTGTGGATTCAAGTCTTCATGTACCCACCATTACAACCATTGATGTGAACAAAGAATTACTTGGTCAAGAAGCGTTATACATGTTGATTGATCGTATCAATCGTTCCATAAAACCATCACGAACGATTTACTATAAAACAAGTTTAATTAAAAGAAATTCCACGAAATTAATTTTTAAGATATAACAAAAAAACTATAATCATAGGAATTTATTCTAAAACATTATCGTGATCATTTTTAAAATCACACTTTAAGGAACTTAAATTTAGCATTTGTAAACGAATTCCTTCAAGTTGTTTAACACAAATTACCTCATCGTCCAAAGCGTCCTAACAATAAAATGTACTCACCTATGAAGGGAAGCACAATTCTCCTAGGGAGAAGCTTCACGCCTTTACGTGTGAACAACTGTATTCATCGCATCTTCTGCTAGGTTGACTATCCTTGGTTTATTGTATGGAAACAAAGAAAAAGACCTTGGGTTACAAGGTCCTTATTGAGTCTAGTGACACGCTGGCTGGTTTTCTGTTTTAGAGAATAATCAGCTTTGTAGTTTTACATAATGTTCGCACATGAAGTCGTTCATCCAGTTGCAGACAAATTCCATCATCCTGTTATCGCATCCTAACGATGCACTATATTCACCTATGAGGGGAAGCAATATTCTCCTAGGGAGAATCCTCACGCCTTCATGTGCAAACACTTGTTTTTATCGCATATTCTGCTGGGATGACTATCCTTGGTCTAGTATGGGAAAACATATAAAAAGACCTTGAATAACAAGGTCTCTATATATCTATGTAAGATGCTGGCTGGTTTTCTGTTTTAGAGAATAATCAGCTTTATAGTTTCACATAGAGTCCAATAAATACCTTATCAGCAACACCACCACAGAGACTAAGGGGTTGATTTTTCTATGTTAAATTAAGCACAAACCATCGGTGGCATAGCTTGTGCTGAGTGTGACCACTTCAATTGCAAATAATTCTATGAGAAATTGATGAGCGTTTGGACTTTAACTGATACAAAGATAGGATTATTCACTAGACTTTATTAGAGGTGATCGAAATACTTTGGAACTAAGCTCAGTGTCTTAAGATCTATGTTGGTGGTGGTATTTTCGTCTTTGAATAATGTAAAAAAATTTATTCTAAAATAATAGCAAGTACACCGCTAGGGTTATTATTCGATTGTGCTTGTTTTTAGTGGCTTGGGTCTTCTTACCAAAACGAAAAACAAACCAAAAATACCTAGGGTTATCAATGAGACAACAAGGATGTTCTGAACAATTAAGGAAATAACGATGGTGGTGATTGCTAAAACAAGACTTACCACAAAGAGCATGATGGTGAAAAGACCACTGCCCACCGATCCAAAGATTGGAATGAAATTGAAGAGCGTTGAGATTGGCTTAAATGAAAGCAACAAGCCGACGAATAGCATTAAGAAACCAACCACTCGGAATATCCAAATCGTGAGCTGATATTCTGTTTGAAGTTGAGAAACAACATTTTCAATCGTACTTTCTCCGTTAAAAAAACGATACATAATGTTGCCACTATCGGTGGTAAATGCACTAAATTGATTGTTATCTATGTTTCCTAGAAGCAAACCTTGATCATCAAATTCAATCACTGTGAAGGAAATACGAACATCACCAATCAGTGGTGTTGATAAATCAAAACGTTCTTGATTAGTAAAATACAAGTCATTAAGTACGACAGTGTAACTATTATTTACAATCATGTCTTGTGTCACGGATAAGTCATTAGACGCGGAAAGGTCTAAGTTAGTTCCGTCCACAGGAATGTTGTTGATGGATAAACCAGTTGACGTGGATGTTCGTGGTTGAGGTAAATTCACAATCCATGTGTTGTAGTTGATTGGAAGGTCTCGAGGAAAATCACTGGTCCTACCTCGCCAAGTTGTGGTTTGTGCAGGGTTGGTAAGCCAAGTTTTTGAATACGTGTAGCGAATTTCGCTATTAAAGCTGGATTGAGTATTTCCGCTATTCGTGGTGGCGGTGGATTGAGTTTCTATGTATCCATACATTTCAACTGTTCTTGTGACTGCAACAAATTCCCTTGTTAATAAGGGATCGTTGGCTTTATTCGTTGCCGAGAAAGCGCCAACGGTGTATCCAAGATAACTTGATTCTAAGGCTTCGTTGTATTCTACTGCTTGCTCTGCAACTTTTGATAAGTTCTCTTGTGCTTCATTAAAATACAAAACTGGAAAAGCGCAAAGAAAGATTAAGGCTCCACCAAGGATTCCCGTCAATGGATTGCGATTGGTTTGTGAATTTGGCTTTTGTGATAAAGAATTACTCATTATTTGATCTCCTATTAAAAAAATTATATATGATTAAAAAATTAAAGGTAAAAATTTGAAAAGTGTGGTTCGGCGTGGACAACAAATACAGAGACTTTTTTTATTTTTGCACAACCGCTTGAGATATGTAATGGATCGGTGATTTGAAACCAATAAATTCACGATGAAATTAACTTAATGCGTAAAGGCCGCGGGATGGGTGTGAGAACCAACCATAATAATTGTGCCGAAGAATGGATGCTACATCGTAAACTTTGGTTAAGGCTTTTAATTGTTGAATCGTGTAAGTTTTTCCTTGAGTCATGACGTCTTTGATTTTCATCGCTCGGAGACGATAGGCTGTTATTCTTGGGCCTTTCACGCCACCGATTTGCGGGTGATCGAGTCGTTGTAAGAACTCTTTCATCAATCCTTGTTGTTTTCTCTTATTTCGTTGATGGCTTTGTACTGCATCAAATGGTTTTGCTTCAAGGACAACAATGGCACGATCATCTTGGACAGTGATTAGCCCAACTTCTAATTTTCTTAATAATGCCAACAATAGTTTTTGCTGTCTTTTTAAAGCCTTCAATACCTTTTGGGGAACGGCGAGATAAACAAGATCAACGAGTTTTAAACGGTCTACCACTTGATAAATCAGTTTAAGATTAATGGCCAATTTCATTTCGACGGCGATGGTTGTTTTGCCTTTAACCGCAAAAACATCAAGGTTTTTGATTTCCCCTTGGACCACATATCCTTGTGCCTTTAATAAGTTTGCAACTGGCTTGAATAAGTCAGATTCTTTCATGGTTAAATCTTAACATCTCTTGGTTCTATTGTTGAATTTTGGTGATTCATAAACCATATAATCTACTGTTAGAACCAATCTTCATTCTGTGTGAAAAAATAAAAGAAGACCTTGTTGAGGTCTTCTATAAAGTCTAATGAAACACCGCTAATTTTTCTATTCTCTAGAATAATCAGCTTTGTTGATTTACAACAACTTTTGATTAATCCATTAAGAATGGAATAAGTGACATGAATCGAGCGTTTTTAATCGCGACTGCTAATTCACGTTGGTAACGGGCATTCGTGCCAGTTACACGACGAGGAGCGATTTTACCGTTTGGGGTAATGAAGCGTTTGAGTAATTCCACATCCTTATAATCAATATGCTTGATGTTATTGGTGGTGAAGTAGCAAACTTTCTTCTTTGGACGCATTTTCTTAAATGCCATAGATGAAGTTCCTTTCTTTAGAAGGGGAGATCGTC